>Ga0116231_10001193_pt1 | contig 52163 bp, 38 predicted proteins | sample S1TSphgellanicum_2_FD_89695 | JGI IMG/M metagenome (GOLD analysis project Ga0116231, IMG submission 89695) | Host-associated microbial communities from peat moss isolated from Minnesota, USA - S1T2_Fd - Sphagnum magellanicum MG | ecosystem: Host-associated > Plants > Peat moss > Unclassified...
ATGTAGAGAAGCCAAGTGTGAACATAACAACATTTACAATTAACCAGTTAGCATTTTATTCTATCATTGCACTTATGTCACATCCAATAAGTTAAATAATGGCATGAGTAACTTATATGCATGAATGATTTGACATAATTAGAAAATTAAAATTAAAATTAATGGTATAAAATGTTCATCATTCTAATTTGTTATGTGCAATCACATCAAAATTTTATCTTCAATTTGCTAGATTTTTATTAATCAACAATAAATTACAAAAAATTTCTTCAAGTCATACATGTTAACAAATTACAATCAATACAATTAATATGAACATATGACATATCATCATTGTCATTGTTGTTTATAATGTTATTAATAATTTGCATCCATATATTTATATTTTACAACTAAGACATTTATGTGGCAAGGTGATATGTTTCTAATACATAGTCTTTGTCATAATGAACTAATGAACTTGCTTTTGTTTAATCATGTCAAATCATTGTAGAAACAAGAAGGGGTGTGTCACATTGTGGCCTTGCCATTTACATTAAAAATTATTTTCAAGCAAAAGAATAATTATGGAAACTCAAATATTTCACCATGCGAAAATATAACCTTCAAAACATCCTCTAAAGGAAACCAAAATCCTCCAAGATATTAGAACTCCATAACTAATCTTAAATGTCAACACAAGCCAAAATATCATCTTTCAAAAATCCTCATATAAACCTATTACATAGGGGCCAAAATCCCTTAAGCTACCATACTCTATAATGAATCTAAACGCAATATATATCCTTGCCTTGGTAGGCAAGGCCAAGAAAAGATGAATTTAATGATGAACAATTGGTTCTTAGATGAATAATTCTACAATTTATTCTCGTTAATTGGAATTTGTGTTGGACCTTATAACAATTAGGAATTTATCATAATAGTTAATTAAATATTGTTAATTAATATTTGTATAATTTCATGCTAATATGCATAAAATGTGTATATTTTGAAAGATATTATAGTAATTTTGAATATATTCATACATGATCAAAATTTTAAAAATAATGATATGTTTGGAATATGTTGAAAGCAATGCATGGGGAAGGAATAATATTCAACATTGAAGTTTAATCCCAAAAATTATGATTCATGGGATCAGCATTTGTACAAATACAAATATGTCTGAATATTCAAGTGTTTTAAAATTTCACCCACTTATTTTGAAATTTTTTACATATCAACTAAAATAAAATTTCAACACTTAATTTATTTAAATAAATAATATTTATTTTCAATTTCAAAGTTCAAATTGTTGAACTTGTCTAGAGGTATAGGAATAATTGATTAGTTCATGTACAATCACATTTAACATGAACCAATCTAATGTGAAGTTCAAAATTTCAAATGCATTTGGACTTTTAGATTAATGTCTTAACCTTTTACATAACAACAAATAGGCATGTGTGGAAAAATGAGGACTTTTTAATCAAGCCATTGAATGTTTGGAATAATAGTGGTTGATCATTCTGTAATGACAATGATTTAGTTGGTGTTTATACTGAGTGTATGGTTTAGTACATAAGGTTTTTATTTGTACCTAAATAGTGTAATTCAAAACTATTTAAACAAGGTACATGTAGTGATTTTTTTTAATGAAATTTTGTCATTTTGCTAAAAAATAATATCCCAAGAATATGGTCTAGGGAACTTTTTGGAAAATTTCCAAAAATCATTACATTTGGAAGAATGTTTTTGAAATCACCAAGAGTTTTGGAGGATTTTGGCAAAATTTTACCTTTCTTCTTTGAAATTGCCATATTTAATTACTAGGTTTTAGTGTTTCACAAACATGTAATAGTATTCATAGATTTTCTATTCCTTTATTTGTCTTGTAGCTAGATTTGGTGAAATCCTCTTGTGGCTGATCACCACTTTTGGAACAACATGAAGAAATTGAAAAGCAATTTGGGTCTATAACCTTACTTTTGTCCCCAAAACATTATCATTTTTTGAACTTGAATTTATATCTAATTTGTCTTTGTTTAAATGTTCTTCAGATTTACTATTATTTTTTATGATGTATGTTATGCATAGTTTTGCAATATTCGTAGTTAACATGATAGTTTAAAGGTGCCTTATTGGCTTGCACAAAGTTTGATTTGATATTTGAAGTTATAAAATAAAAACACGTAATTGAATATTACTTATTTGTTTTTTGACTTTGTAGGTGTAATCACCTAGCACTTCGATCACATGGATTATTTCTTGCCTTGTATATATTACATTCATATTAAGATTTTAAAACCACATTTCAATGTAAAGGTATTTTATACAAATACAAACAATGAAAGGGCTGAAAAGATACAAAGAAAAATGTGTGGAGGTCAAAATAAGCTCCCATGTGTAGAAGGTCTATGTACAATCCAAAAAAAATAGAGAACGTTAAAATTTGAAGTAATGGGATGCCATTTTAGTGTTGTCAAAAAGCTAACCCTTTGATTTACTTAAAATGTCTTTTCATGAAATTGCTTACCATATGCATTTTTACTATTTTTGGCACTCAACATGAAACCATTGAAGAACCTTTATAACAAAAATTAGACATTAGTAATAAAATTCAAAGTAGTTGTAAGGGGTGAAATAATGGGAATTAAAAATCTTTCAGAAAGAAGCTCAAGAAATTCAGTTTGTCCCTAATAATCCTAACTTCTCAGTTGGATGCAAATTATTACTAATTAGATTTCAACTTATGTTTTTGAATTGCTCAAGACATTTATTAATGGCATTTGGGTGTTTAAAAACCTTAGAGTCTAATTTAGCACACAAGATGATGAAAACCTATTAAATATTAATAAAACAAAACACCCAAAATAGGGGAGGAAAAGGGACGAGATGGATGGACCCAAGTCCATGCAAAAAGAAAAAACCACTAATGAAAGTGGACCGCAAATGGAACATGAACAAATCAAGTACTCAAACCTCCCTTAGTTACAAGGAACATATCAAATAAAAAGTGGGGAAAAACACTTGAAAGAACACTTAGCCTAGAAGAGCCCTCACTTATAGTAATAACACATTTCAAAATAAAGGTTGCTTATGCTCATTGCAATGCCACCAACACCCTTTATCTATAAAATGAACACAAAATCAAAAGAGGAGGGCTTCTAGAGCCCTTCACACTCCATATTATGTTATCACATTGATGAAGAAAATGGTTGGCTTGCTAATGCAAATACTCGAAGGCTTTTATGGTTAGAAGGAGAAATTAGTTCATTGGGTGTTGATTGTGATAAACGTCATCCTTAATTTGAGTTGTAACTGTAGTGGAAACCCCACGAGATAGAAAGAGTTATCCGTAAAACCTGTTTTGTTCGAGTGGGGTTAATGATGATGATGTTAACCAACATCTGAATGTCATCCATTGAAACCACAATGTTAACCTGTTAATGTGAAGATTGAAAAATATGCGACGAAAAAACATGGGTTTGTTCACATAAAACATGAAACCCCATATCCCTCATGATAGATGCAAAGGCATCTTGCACAACATATGGGAAAAAAATGCATCCCAATAGGGTCCAAAGGTTGACCACAAATGCAATGGGACAAATCAAGGGCTAAGGGATGGGGGAGGCCCAACAAAGTGTGCAACGCATTAGAAAAAACCTCTAAAGTTAATAAAAAAAAAAGAACATTGGATGAACAAATAGCCATGCACCCACACCTAACCTTGCATAATATTTTAAGTGCACCCAATGCAAATAAGAAATGATGTTAGAAAAAGAATGGTCATGCAATATCTCTGAAATATTCTCTTGAAGTCGATTTGTTATTCTTTCTATCAATTATTCAAAAGGGGGTATGCACAACACCACCATTGGAGGAAAAAGTTCCTATGTCAATTTCAAATGGGCTTGGAAGGATAGTGAACTTGAATTATTTATTCTTGTTGTTTTTAATAAGAATGGGTGAGAGTCCAATAGGAACCTAGAGGTAATGACAAGGGCAACAATAACCTAATTCCCTAAAATAGGTTGTTCGAATAATGCTTTTTGTAGAAATGAAACCTAATTCTCCAATAGAAATGGGGAAACAAACTTGTTATCAAGCTAATGGAACTTGAAGGCACTCAAAAGAACCCAAGCCCAAAAACCTTTTAGAAACTTTTAATAAAGTCGATTCAAAATAGGCAAATTGATCCTGAAAACCCAAAAGAAGCTAGAATTAATAATGGATTAAATAAAAAGACCTTTGAACGAAACATTCATAAAGGATCGCAAATGTTATTTGGACATCCCCTAGCTTTAGGAGTGCATTAACATGATGAACATCCTCATCCAAAACCTATTATAAAAAGGGTGAGGAGAAATAACCAAAACCAAAAGGGATGTTTAAGATTCTAATTTCGTTGATGGGGCAATAAAAACTAGTTACGAGGGCAAACTTGGGAGGCAAGCTAGAAGGGCCCAAGATTATCACTTTTGAAGTTGAACAACCAACCCCAACAAAAGCCAATAGGAAGACAAAATGGTTGAAGGCAAAGGGAATAACATGGGCATGGGCAAAGATATGGGTGTCATTAGTTAAAAAAGAGAAAAGATAAGAGGGAAAAATGCTTGAAAAACAACACACAAGAAAATGAATGAGTGCAAAAAGAGGCCCGATAAGGGAGTCACTAGAACATGTGTTCACAAATGAAAGGATGATAAATAAATCTCCCAAAAGGAACTGATGGTTGAAAAACAAAGAATGTTGAAAGGCATAAAAGGAACAAAAAAAAGGAAAAGTTGAAACAACTAACCTTTTGTTGTTCAAAGTTCCTATAAGATGGCCATAAGTGAGATGGTGTTGAAGGCATTCAATACATCCACCTAAAGCACCACTTAATCAAGATGAACATCCAAAGCACATTAAATACCATGGACCATTGCCTTATAGCCACCCTTAATTGCCATGTCAAACTGATGTGATGATAGGTGAAAAGAAAACATGTTATGAAACTATAGACATAAAGCCCTACTAACCATGTTATAAAGCACCTCACCCATTACAATTAACCAAATGCCATTTAAAGGTTTAACTAAAACCAAAACCTAACAACACCAAGAATGCAAGCACAAACTATGGGATGTGGCTTGTGGCCACATGGGAATTTAATTGATGAAGTTAAATGAAACCATTAATTGGATCTTAGAGTCAAAAGAATCTCGAAAATGTTCAAAGACAATGTTTGACAAACTACTTCAAACAAATGGAACATGTGCAAGAAAGCTAACCTAAAAAAATTCATGGAAAGTTCCACATTTGTGTCTAATTAAAAATCCAACAAGGTGTTCAAATAGGAGGAATTTGAATCTAAAGGATGCAAGGTTTATAATGCACAAATCATTTTTGATGACATTGGAACTAAGGCAAAGGGGCGAAAGCCCTAGCTGCACATGTTCGAAGGTTAGGCTTCAATTCCTAATTAACACAAAAGGGGCACAACAAAAATAAAATTAGAAGAGACAAAGTTGACAACATAAATGTGCACAATGATGTGCTTTTTGCAAAAGTTCCCTCCATTGCAAGAATTTATGATTTGTATGATTATGGACATTCACTTCAATTCTAACTAAGAGAAAATAGTTCCTTGACTTGTTAAAATCTTTTTTCTATAATGGATAAAATTCAAAGTGTGAAAACCATAATATCATTTCCTAGTCCAAAGTCAATTCACTTACATTGTGTTACCCAATTGACAACATCCATTATCACATTTGTTAAATTAATCTTAATAGTCTTTTATTTCTTTCTTCGCTCATGTCCTTGAGGGTGAATGCATAGTACACTATCCCTAAAAAGTGTTACACTTTAACATGTTTTCACCCTTTAGAATCTTTCAATTAAAGTGCCCAATCATCCTGTAGAGTGCCGGATGTTCAAATTATTGTCCATGCTCACACTTGATCAAGTCCAATCCTAAGATATTTCAAACAATCACCAAAACAAGGTTGGTAAACTAGGGCAAACCTGGACAACACTGAGAAAATGACCAGTGACCAACTCCAACCAGAGATGAAATCACATGAGTGACTAATGCACAATTCCACTAGTCATATGTATGTGTTGAAGTGTAGAATCTGTTTTCCAATACCCTGTGTGCCAGGGATATTGACCCTTGCTCAAACCTGAAAACTATTGTTGTTCATCAGCAACAGCTGAATACCAATACTTGAATTTAGGCTAACTATGATTTTCAGTGTAGGGTAAAGCCCTAGGATGGGAGCATTCTCTAAACAAGGGGCATCAGATAAGGAGATAGTCAAATCCAGCCCAGCATTTTGGGAACGTGCCCCACCCTTGGGCTTTACCTATCTTAGAGCATGAGGCAAAATTTATCATGAACCAAGCATATGCAGATCATGAGGTATAGGATTGGGAGGGACATTTTGCCTCCTCCTCAATATTGGGAGAGAAATTATACCTACTTATAGGTGTAAGAACCCTCCCACTTTGAAGGAGGGAAATTGATGGATATACAGAGCCCTCCAAATACACTACAGATTTTCTCCCCATGCTTTAGCGTAATATATATAATTTAAGCATATATTTTCAGTTACTCTATATATAAATTTAGGGCAACTAAGATTCTCAGTTCTATATGAATTTAGACCATGAATTCACCCATAGGTATACAACCAAAACTCACAATACTTGATTGATGGTGAGCTTCTGCTTGCATCTTCATTGTCTTGTACATGGTCCTCTTCATCCAGACTTCCCATTCCCTCATGAACAGGTGACTGAAGGGTAGTGACCCACATCAAAGGCTGCAGTACTTCTTGGGGTATGTTGTAGGTACTTCTTGTTGTGATGAGCTTAGGTGCTGGGCTGTGCATCAATTTCAAGTTGCAACTACATTGGCATAAGCTCCTATAGAAAAGTCCTCTCTTGCAATGTGTGCATTATGACCAAAGAAAAGAAGAAGAAGAATTATATGCCCAACAATAAATGAATGGCCTTGAAGAACCTTGTCAAATTTAACATTTTGTAAGGTAGTGCTCAACTAGAAGCCTCAATTGTCAAACCTTTTGGACTAGATTGCCAATGAGAGCATGTGAATAGTTGAGGTGTGTGAGTGTCGAGATTGTTCATGGTAACCAGCATGCTTGAGCTGGTTATCGGACTTAACCAATTGCAAAGCTTACAGGGTATGGGACATGGAATAGGGTGAGTTACAAGGTTCAACCAACTTGTGACCATGAAAGACCAAAAAAGTATTAGCGAGGCAAGAAATTGTCATTCAGCAGCAGGATACATGATATAATTGAGGAGCTCTTGTCCACTGGCATGCTGCCACGTTAGCAAGATGCTCCATACTTTGGTTATGAAATCTTATTACCACCATGGCCACTCAACCACAGTGTATCATACCTCTGCTCGTCAAGTGCTCATCATCATTGTCTTACAAGTGACATGATGTAAAAGAGTACTTTGCCCATTTCATTAAACAAAGACTTTTGCATCCTCTTAAGTCTGCTGTACAGATGCCAACAACCCAACCCACTTGAGAGATTCACACCACGGCTTGAGCACAGGGACTCCAATTCAGCGGTTTTTAAAATTTTGTTTTGTGAGGTAGCTGGATTGGTGATCATCCATAAAAAGATTTAGTCAAATCTTGCTATAAACAAAACATGAAAACAAAAAAATGTTGTCACCTTTCTATTGGAACCTAATACAGAATCTGGCAATTCATTTCAAATTGATTTTTTCCAAAATCTGGCAACCTGAAAACACACAAAAAATTCACCATTTTGAAAAAAATATTCACCATGAAAAGAAAAAGGCTGGACTCCATTCAAAAAGATTTAGATACTATGTAGAATCCATTTTCTAAATCTGGCAATTTCAAAAAAAAATCCTTGAAACCTGGCAAAAGTGGGCCCATTTTTCCAAAAGAATGTTTTGTATGAGTCATATTGCCTTTTCTTCCAGCCAGGATGCAAAATTTCGCCATTAGAAAAAAGACACTGAATATCACAGGAACAGTTTACAGCAACTAAACTCAGTCCAAAAATGTTGACAACCAAGGATTTTCTAGTGAAGAGTGAACAGCATTTTGCAACAAACAGAAGCCAAAATGTTGCCAAACCCAAGTTTCTGAAGAGTTGGTAAATCCACTCAACATCAAGCACCATTATGAGAACCATCATGAGAAGCCTTAAAACGAATGAACAAAGTTGAATGCTAGTGCAAGGTATACAATACATCACAAGCTGAGCATGCCCATATGCTAGAACTAGAGAACAATCAATTATCTGGCAAGGATTGCTGAAGTTGCTCAGGCTTTCCAGCAAATCTTTGGGTGGTTCCAGATTCTCATAAATTCACCACCCTACTTCAGACTCTTGGTGCTAATCTACACTGGAACAGCCAGAACCCACACAGGACTCGCCAGAATGAACCACCAATTCACTAATGTGAAGTCAAACGAAGATAGTACACCTAATGTAAAGAACTCATAGAATTTTTCTAGAGAGGGTCCCTTGCCATTGGTAAAATTTCAGCCTCGATGAAGGATGGCACCTTGTGCATGAGGTAGATTCAAAAAAGGAAGATTATAGGTCAAGTGCCTACCCTGTTTTTCAAAATGAATCACATCTGGTGAAAATTCTCCCCAATCTTTATGCCACATAAGGACCTTGTCTCACAACTTGCACTGGACCCTCATTCTGAGAATGGCCTATTCTCGATCCTTACCCCCCCCACACATGAAGTACCTATGAGAAGTAAAATTTCAAATGTGTACACACCTAAATGAGAAAAAAAAATCATTTGATGTGACTACATTGGGCCTCCTAAATGCAAGAGCCCAACAATGGGATCAACTCAAAAAGGAGCTGTTGTATTGACATAGTTCAAAGTTGGGCGAGTTGGCTTTACATTAGGGCTCAAGTCCAAGAATGAAGTGGCTGCCTACCTGCCTTCCTGTGTCTATTTTGGCACCAAATTCTTGGGTTAATTCATGAAAAAGGAACCCTTGAGGAATGGAGACCCAACTTCGTGGGCTCAACCTATGAGTTGGATTATTTATTTATGCATCTTTTAAATCAATTTTGGATGTTGGATCAAGGCTTTATTATAACAATGGAATGTGGAGGGGAGGAGATCTCGCCTTTGTTCTCTTCTCTTACAGTAGACTGCTCCCTCTCTCATCAAAGCAGATCTTCACAAATTGTGATGACTCAGAGGCAGCCCTTAAAAGGAGATGGGGACGATATAGTGCCTTAATTTGTAAGCAAGCATCCCTTTTTCCCCTCTTGTTTTATCCTCCTTTTCTTATTTGAGGCTCCTTAATTGCACTTTACCAAGCTTTTTCCATTGCCCAGGACATTAAAAGGGTTTACAAAAAGAGAATTGTGCAACAAAGACACTAACTACTATGCTAGAAGACAACCCCCTAGCCCAAAGCTTTGGTCCGAAATCTTTTGAATTTAGTTTTGGATTTCACATTGTGATACAAATTCAAGAAACACACAATTTTTGGATGGCTCTTGGAAGGGGGAGTATTGTTTCTCTAGGATTTCTTGCCATCCAGCTTTTCGAGTAACTGAGATTAGCTCCAACAATCCACTGGATTTTAATTCCTTAGATCTTGACCAAGGCCAATGTTCATTTCACCCTCTATCAATACTTAGCACATCCAACCAATAAATTCATTAGTTTCTCCCCATTCCCACCCATAAACCTGCAAAAATGAACTCTACAAAGTGATTGACTATTTAAGGCTCATCATCTGGGCCAACCATTATGCTTGACCAATGAAAAAAGTAATTTCTTGTTATTGGCACTCTTCAAGGGCCCTGTCATCATTTATAGCTTTACCAGCCCCCTAACAGTTTCACAACGTTTAACCACAAAGGTGACTAGACATAAAAGATTGAACTAGTGATGGATGATGGAGTTGAAATGTTGCAATTTGTGACCCAAAAAAAATGGAGCTTCACAACACTATGTGTTACTTGAGTATGTGGTATCTAAGGCAAAGTGTTGAATTGAAAAGGTCTTAACTCTTGCCAAGGGGTGGCTTCCCACACACAACCATAGTGAATGGGTTTCATGGTGTCATCTGACATAGTGATGAGAACCTGCTGTCACCCTGGACAGCTGTGTGGATTGATGGTCTTTCCTCCTTTTTGAAATGGGTTGGATATGACTCTCGGAAAGGTTAGGTGCCCAAACCTCAAATTTCCCCCTTCTCCACACAACCCCCCCCCTCAACCGACTTAAAATATTAAGCAGTTTGTTACTCCTCAACTTTTGGCTTTCAACCCTACTTCAGTGAATGGCATTTCTCACAACAATACCAAATCTAAACACTCATATGGACTCATATGAACTCAAGTTTGCAACAAGTAGTCGCCATGAGAGTGGCCAGGCCAACGCTCTCTAGGGCTCAATGGCCTAGTGTAAAGCAGGTCTTAGACAACCAAACTTACTATAATGACACATTGCCTTCCAATTCCATTCTAGAATGGAATTGAAAGGCAACTTGCCAGCTGAAGGACTCCACATATCCAGACACAAGGTAAACAGAAAAAAATAGTTCAAGATTTTACATCTCTCTCTGTCACCACTTTCCGTGGGAACATACACATTCCTTAAGCTTCTTAGGACAAAGAACTCTATCCCAGGGTCCTACGTAAGGGTTCCCAATCTTCCCCACATTTATTTAGTTAGTTATTCTTTTTCAGAGCTGTCCTCGAACTCAGTAAGGGAGACTACATGTTGATGCAGAGCATCTGCTGGTGAGCTGAAGTGAACTAAGAGCCACAAGAGCACCAGGAGGGATGGATGGTGGGTGGACTAGAAACACCTTTCCATTGGGTTGCAATTCCCTAGCTAACCACAGTGGTTAGCTCTGTTACAGTTTTTACTACCAGTCTATTAACAACTCCCTAGCCCAAGTACCTATGTACTAACCATCTACATTTATCTACTTACCTGGTAGCCAAATTACATCTACATCCAAGTACCTATGTACTAACCATCTACATCCATCTACTTATCCTGTTTATAGCCAATTTGGTTAAACTGTGACTTATGGATGATCATCACTTAGACTACACACAAAAATATTTTTAAAATTTAAAATTAAAGAAAATATCTACTTGGGAGTCAGGACAGAGACGGACAGACAGACACACACACCGACAGACAGAAAAGAGCCTGGTGGTTCGAGGCGTTAGTGACTTAAGGTCTGAGACTCACTAAGACCTGAAGCTCCACCAAAGCTCAGCTCAGACCATAAGCTACCGACTTCGAAGAGAAGCTAGAAGAAGTTCAGACCGTAAGAGCAGCTCTTCAACGCCAGCAAGCGAAGGGACCCGAAGATCTCGACCGAAAGAGCAGACGACAGTACTGGTAGCCTGTGAAACACCGGACTCGGTTCCATGGCGCATTCGGCTTGGAGCACGGAGTATTTCGACCAGAATGTACAGTCGCAGGAAAAGTATGCCGGCACGATCCCTACGATCCCTCCGATGTACACGCAACCGGCCTCGGTGACAGCGACGTCCACAAAAACTGGGAGACTCCTAGGCGGCGTCAGCATCGTTCTGCGGGTGGCCACCATACTCTTCTCTCTCATCGCCGTTGGGCTCATGGTGTCGTGGAGTCAAACGATCGAGGAATCAGACGGAACAGATTCTCTTTTCACGGACTTCGTGACTCTTACGTTCTCCGGTTTCGCAGCCTACGAGTGAGTAGTACTACTGCTTTTTTTAATCACATCATGTGAGATAGCTATTCGTCTGCATGTCTCGCTATTGCCTACCATCCTGCGATGTGATTCAGCTATATAATTTATTTTTCTCTTTTTATCAAGTCATGGTGAATCAAGCTCGATGAGTCTCGAAGTGAGCTTTTTTGGTAGTTTGTTATCACACTGTTCCTGAACTGGGAATTGATGCGATGAAAATGGCGGTTGAATATTGAAACCCATATATAAGATCTCGAGACTTAACTGTAGTACTCCAAAAAAATGTTTTTAAAAAAAATGTTTTTTGCTAACTCTGGCTTGGCGTATGATGATGATGATGACGAGGAATATTACAGCGCCGTGGTGGCCGTGAATGTAATCGTGACCTTCTACGCGATTGTTCAACTTATCCATACAAGCTTCATCCTGGGTCTCGGAAAAGTTTATCCACAACCGGTTGTAGCACTCGCAATCATCAGCTTCGTTTTCGATCTGGTGAGAGTCCGTACTTTATCCTTATAATCTCCCACTAGATCTTCAAACCAATTTTTTTTCAAAAAATACCAGATCGTCACTGCACTATGCTGCACATCCAGACGTTGCAATGCTGAAATTAGATAGGAATCAGTCGAGATCAGGAGTCAGGAAGTTGAACACTGAATGTATGAATACAGTTCTGTATACTACTGCAAAGCTTACTCCAGAAAATGTGGGTCGTGTATAGGTGCTGGCGTTCGTGTTAATTGCAGCAAGTGCAGCTGGAACAGCAATTACAGCTCCTCAACTATATACCAATGTCCCCAAAGCTCAAGCAGCTCTAGCCTTTTCCTTCGTTGCGTTCCTGTTCCTAGCCGTGTCCTCTGTCTTGTCTGCGAGGCGCCTCTTTCAAATGAAGTAATATTATTAGCCTTCGAGATATCACTATCTTCAACTCAGCATAGTGAGGCATCTGTACATCTCATGGGTATATAGTATAGAACACGATGCATAAAGTTCTAGAGCAGGATCAGCTCGCTGTTGAGTCGAGCCGGATTTCTCCTATGTTTCGAGTTTCAAGGCATAATATTGTAGAAGAAAATATTGCATCACAAACGGATAACACACCTTGGAGGTCACAGAAAGAGCCAGGTCTTAGAGCAGCTGCACTGGTGTTCAGTATGTAACCCTGCAAAAATATTTCTCGCATCCAAGATTAGTCTTTTACTAATTTACAACCTCACTCATAAAACTAAAACTCGGACTGCAATGAGCTGGGAGACTAGGGGGAGACTAGTAATAGCAAGCCACCTATCTGGACCAATCAAACTATCTAGCCAATCAACAGCAGCAGGTGTTAGGCTTTCCTGTGCCTTTTACCAGCCTCAGAATCCTGGGGAAAAATGTCAGGTCGAAACTATTTTTGCATCATGAACCAACTTTTTCAGACTTTTTGGTGATGCGAAGAGCAGTTTAAACTCAGAATTAGACTCAAATTTGTATAATAAAAATGTTCATGGATAATGGGTGTGTGTTTCAAAGTTTCCTAGATAGCTAGAAAAACTTTTCGGACTTGTCATGTTTGTGCTTTTTTGTTGTAAAAACTCTCCATCTCACATAGAATGAAAATTCAATCTATGTGCTTTTAGTTTCCCATTTCAAGATTTTCACAACAACATATTTGCACTCAACCAAGGCACACAAATATGAGTTCATGAATGCTACTGGCATTAAGAATTGAAAAATGTTGCTTTAATATCTTTTTGTTCAATTCAAGCAACAAAAATAAATGGTTGCATCCTAAACCCTAATCTTGATTGTGGCTCTCCTAAGCCCTAAACTTCATGAACCCCTAAACCTTTATTGTTGTTTTTCGAGACCCTAGACCCAATGCAAAGTGCGAACTTCAGGAAATAACATACCAAATATATACATGTGGTGTTTACATCATATAAAAGATAATTTTGGTACCTACTTAAATGATCTAATTCATCTTTGACCTTTCAATGTATTAAACTTAGGTGCAATCACTTATTTGACAAATCAAATCCAGATTTGTTCATGTACACATTGTATATGCTTCTTGAGATGAATGTCATAGTACCTTGGTAGCTTTAACAAGTTCTGTACAACATTGGTTCCAACATGTGGCCAAAATATAAGACGAATCCTATTTTTTTAAAACCTTCTCTTTAACCTCCTGTAGCCAAATTTGACTAAGACCTCTTATGGATGATCCCCAACCCACCTATGTTCCAGTGTTGGAGTGGTATCAACCTTGAAAATATTAGACTGGTCCTAGTATTGGTTTTTTTTCTTTTTTTCATACCTGGCAGGTACCGGTATTGGGTACATTTAAAAGACTTTCATGTTTGTCGTGTACTGCAATTGGATTCAAGTCTGATTTTTTCTTGGTATATGGTAGGTATAAACCTGATACTGATATAAGTCAGGTACTTGACTAATATGTTCTTCAATATTTGTATTGATATGAGTACCATATACCCATATTGCACCTTATGTATCAGTACAACACCCCTACCTGAATGGTAGGTTCTTCGATACTCATATTGATACCAATATCATATCCCTAGGTTGCACCATATATACCAGCACAATATTGCTATGCACGTCACAAATTTGGGAAAAGAAAAAGCACTGCTCATGAGTCATGAGTACTTAACAAGTAGGCGAATGACATATTTAATGGATTGTACATTTTCCTCATTAAAAACAATTATTGGGATTGTACCTAGTCACCCACTAGTTGCAGAGAACTCTCGAACAATCAAAACAAGCTTTTTTTTCCCCCTCTTTTCCGTATTTATTTTCTCCAAGGGCAGCCTCGCCTCTGCTCCAACTTCCAAGGACAGATCCGCTCTCTCTTCCTTTTTGTCTCACGGGACTGTCTCCTCTCTCAACTGTCTCACCAGACTTCGTGCTTTTCCAACAATTTGAGTTCCATCCACAGAGCAATTTGTTGTGACTAAGATGAACATCTACGTATCAAGCATGATTGCTGGTGTGAAGTATGTAAGAGCAGCTCTATTGGTGTTCAGTATGTGGCATAAAAAAGAAAATTGAAGAAAAGTCAAATCGTGCCGGTTTAAAAACATCAATATGTACCCACTAAATGAGGCAACATTGATTTGAAGACTGCATTTAATGTTGAAGCTTCATGTGATTATTGAGAGAGATTTATTAAATTCAATATTGTTTTGGACTACAATGAGATTGCACGATGCAAGAACAATTCAAGAGTTTCAATCCAAAAGCAATGAATCTCATGTGACTATTGGAATGCAATTTTACAAACGGGTGATTTGCTATAATTTTTAATGTAACATGATATTTTTGATGTGTTGTGCATTTTGTGAGAATTTATTATGGAAGATCAAGACACTTACGCATTCTTTGACTTTGTTATGCATTTACTAATGTTAAGGTTTCAAAATGAACATAGCCACAAGATCTACTAAAGGGAAACGAATATTAAGGCTTTACAAAAACGAAACCCCTCTATCAAAAAAGAGAAAGGAGGAAGGAAGGGAAGAAGGGGAGGAAGCAAACAATACTTTTAACATTTGGTACATGGAAAAGTAGAAGCATAATAACCAAAGTCAAATGTAAAAATACAAGCAATAAAAAGTTAATGATGTTCGAACTGTTGTAATGGAAGATGATTCCATGACATTTATTGGTTTGGATGTTGTAAAACAATTATGCATTACACTGTAAGATAGAATAAAAAATCAATGTAAATTTAACCAAAAGATTGTTTCCTTTACAATAAGTCAACTAAAAGGTTTTGGACCAAATATTCAACATTTAACAATTGAAAAAATAATGTGGCATCTCATGGTGAAAGATTCTTTTGTCACCTTATTTGAACAATCTTACTACTAAATGTAATCACACAAATAGGAACCACAACAAGTGTAATTTTTGCTTAGTTTTTCACATTTAGAAGTGGCAATTTAATTTGGTGTTGAAAGTATAATATTTTTTTATATTGTAAAGTTTTTAATATATCATTAAAACATGTGAATTAATTTCAAAAATATCCAATGAAAAAAAAGTTCAAAAAAATTCATTAAACATTATAATGGTTGTCACAACCTTAACCTTGGGTTCGCGACTAAGGCAAGGGCTTGCAAAAGGGCGAAACAAGAGGGAGACATGGGAGGCACATCTTATACTCTTGTGAGTGCAAGAGAATGTGAGAGAATGAACCCTCACACTCCCAAGGCAACTCCCACTTAGGGAATTGGAGTCCTAAATGATTCCTGAATTTTCAGCGAACAATTGCAGGGGTCAAAACCCATTAGATTAAAGAATTTTTTATATCATTGGAAAGCTATTGAAACGTAAATGTCTAAAATGGGCTCACATGACCATTTGAACATCTAAAACACAAGTTATGGCCAAAAGAAAGGTCGGGAGTCAAATTGGTAGTTTGACTCCCGACCATTAAAAGTCAAGAATCGACTCGATTTCCTTATGTGCAGGTGGCGTGTGACATATCGTTGGAAAGATTTCGACAAAGGCTACAACTTTACTTCAGACCTCATCTTAATCGAAAGTCTGCACAAAAAATTATGGGGCCCCAAAGTCGCGGGAGTCCCAACTTTGGGAATTTCGAAACTCCCACTTAGGAGTCTCGGGACAAAATGCCAATTGGATGTGGGCCTAGTGGTTTAAACCCTAAACCCCTAAACCCTAAACCCTAAATCTAAACCCTCGTGGAGAGGCACAAAGTATATTATAAGGGGGAAGGTGGTGGCTTCCCCCAAGTCCGAACCGTGGTGAGTCTTGTGAGTCCAAGGTTGCCCGTGGCTCGTCCTAGCACCAAAAGTGCTCAAAGTATGCACTAACCAACTTGTTGTTTGGTTTGTACAGGTCCAAGTAAATGATTGAAATGCTTATTAATCTTCCTAGTCCTATCCCGGAGCTCCAACATGCCCCTCTACCCCCCTTGAAATGTTGAAAGCCAAAGAGCGTGCCCCAACTTCGTACTCTTCCGTTGTTTTCATCTTAGACTCACATTTGAGTCTATTGAGGAGGTTGGGAGCACATCAATGGTTATTTTTATGACTTGTAATGACTTGTAAATGGGCAACTTCATGAGAGGAAAGAGGTAATGGCCATACATAGACTATTACAAAAGTATAGTAATAGGAGCAATTATAGTAAATTTTGCAAACTGAGGAAATTCATGTAATGGAAGAACAATAATCTATAAAACCACAAGGCACAACTATAAAGTAGACAATTATAGAATAACAAATTTAAAGATTTTGGGTTATTTTAATCCACATATTTATAACAAGATTTTGAGGATGGAATTTAAAATACAACGGAGGTAATGTTAAGGGCAAGATTATGTTGTAGTAATTAGACCAAATAAGCATAAGGGATAAACACTATGATGTCTATTTTAAAATAAGCTAGACAAAGCAAGTTCAATAAGTATAAGGTAGGTGAGATTAAGATTGTGGAGCAATTTAAATGATGTTTTACGTGGGAAAGTTGAGGATTAAGGAAGCTTTAGATTTTTTTAAAGAATTTTTTTTCTTAATTAGTTTTTTTTTTATGTCTAATATTGAAGTACATAGAAGATAATTAAAAGCAGAACAATAGTTATGGAAATAAAACATTCTTGAGGATGTACATAAAATTGTTGAACTATGATATTTGATCTTTTGTTTTTTGTATTTTTTTCCATGATCTGTTTTTTTTTCCTTCATATCAATACGAGAAGTAAATTGTGGCAAAATTATGATAAATTCGTAATTGTGTAGATATTTGGGTTGTGAGAAATGTTGTTGGAACATTTTGGATTATGTATGGATTTTTAATACAGATGTTTAATAATTGAAACTAAATATGTACAAGAATAGAAAATTGCAATTGAAACAATATTAGAATATTAGGAATTATCAAACCCCACAAATGATTATAACACTTCAAATGATAAGAAAAGAATTAAATGATCATGAATAAAAAACAAACCAATATTTCAAGGTTGTTTTATCCAAACATTCAACATAAACACTTGAAGCCATGATTGGAAGCACTCACAATTTCAATTGTAAGTTCAATAAATGGTTTCAAGGCCTTCATACAAAACATCATAAAATTGGCAAAAAGAAAATCTCCAACATTATGTGACAAAAAACGATTATGTTCATAGATTAAAGCAAAACATTATTTCATTTAAATTATTATTATCCATGTGGTGAGCAATGTAAAAAGAAAAGACAATCGTGAGCAAAAGAGAAAAACAACATGCACAATTGTTTCTATGCAACAACAAGAACAAAAGGTCTTGGTATTGAGGCAAAATAATCAAATTCAACATATGTTTCAATCCTTTTACAAAAAATCAAAGAGTTGATAAGGATGTAACAAAATCATTATAGGTGACAACAACATTTAAATTTTATATGTCAAACTTCATTAGGTTTGTGCATGAACAAACAAATGAAATTCTATTGAAAAACAATAACAAAATTAGAAGATTCAAGATAACAATATTGCCATTGGTGACACCTATAGGTAATGTGTTGTGTAACTTTCATAAAGCTTGACTCTTATGCGTATCTTTACCATGTTTTTTTTATTGGGAGAGACGGTAGAATGGTCAATCCACCATTGTAATACAATTTTTTTCAAACTCTCAAGTAAACAATCAAACCTCTTATTATCTTGTAATTCAACTAAAATGCATCCTAATTTGTGTTTAATAGAATCTTTTGCATAATAGTTCTCTTATGTTTCTTCTATCTAGACCAAACAATTTAGTTTTGCCTTTCCCACTACTACTAATAACTTGTGAAGATGCAAAGGTGCACACAATATCTTTTACCATCACCACTTTAGATTAGTGTGGCCCCACTAGATGTGTGTTTACTCCATCTTTTAAATTTTGAACAACTTTATAGTTTTGTTAATTAATAGCAAGGTGCCAATAGGATAACATGAACCACATTCACATGTTTAGGAGATTGCTTTTGAGGAAATATTCTCACAAAAGTCCTCAATATGTTTTTTTTAAATGTTGAAAATTTTCTTTATACTATTATGTCAAGGTTTATGTAAAACATTTCAGAAAATAGTTTTTCTCGAAAGTTTTGAATTGTTGCAATTGTTGTAACAAACTGGGTGGTTAAAGAAACATCAACAATTATAACATAACCTAATGACTCTATGTGAGTAAATACATGTTGTGCTTCTTATTCTACTGAGACTTTTATTGAAACCTATTCTTCAACTTGTGCTACAATTTGTTCATTCACATCATCCTTTGTAATATCTCCTCCCTTCAAGTCTGTAGGTGAGCTTGATTGAACTTCTTGAACCTGTCCACTTGGACCTGCTTCATTGTAATTAAAATTTGAAATATTGAAATTATCCTCAAGAGTTGTAGAAGGTGAGTCATATTTGAACTCTAGATATGCTTCCTTGTATGTTTTAAGCCTTCTTCTAGAGTTGGCTTCATTTTCCTTATGTTTATCAAACAAGGTTTACAAATCTATCTAAAACATATCTTGAACTAAATTCCACCAGATGCGAACATTAAATGCCTGCAACTACAAAGACTTTCATTTCGTGTTTAAAATTATGTTCTCACTACTAGAAATCCTAATTTTTTTTACTAGAAATTTTGGTCAAAAAATACCTATTTTGGATAGGCGTAAAAAAAACCTCTTAATCACTTTGAACTTGTCCATTGTGACTAGGTCGTATACTTTTTGACCAAGCTTAGGTTGGCATTTTTTACTAGTCCTTTTTACTAGTTAATACCATAGTCAAATGATTTTTTGATTAGTCAAACTCCATTTTGACTAATTAAATGCCATGTGGCATTTAAACAATGGTCACCCAAATTAAACCATGTGGCATTTAAACATTGGCCACCTTTGTGATGCCATGTGGCATTTAAACATTGGTCATTTAGGCTATGCCACATGGTGTTTAAACATTGGTCATTTAGGCTATGCCACGTGGTGTTTAAACATTAGTCATTTAGGCTATGCCATGTGGCATTTAAACATTGGTCATTTAGGCTATGCCACGTGGTGTTTAAACATTGGCCACTAAGTTGTGCCACGTGACATTTAAACATTAGCCACTAGGCTATGCCACATGGATAGAACCTAAGCAACCTAGGTTAAGCCTAAAATTAAATACCTACTCTTAAGGTACTTATGGCTAGGAACCTACAACCTAAGCTCCTAGGCCTAGGTCTAGGAAGCTATAACTAACAACTAGATATAGAAGCCTAAAATAAGATAAAGCAACCTAAGTTATGACATTTACTAAGTTTAAATGTACACCACCTAAATTAAGCCTACACCTAGATGACTTAAATAGGAAAATGCTAATTCATTTTGAATTTAGCCTTTCAGTTTGAGCCTTTTCAATTAGCTCATGCCAAATGGCCTTCCTTTTTAAAATATTTCTTATGTCATGGATGCTTATGGTCCATCTATTTATATTACTAACCACTTAAAAAGGATGACAAACAATATGGGACAAACTTTTGGAAGGGAGAAACATTTTCATGTCCACATAACACTATGTCTTTTTAGTTCACACAACATTATTCCTAAATAACTACGTAAAATACATAAATTAAGTAAATAAATAAATAAAGAGGTAGGTACATATGTATATTAATTAAGTTAAAATAAAAATTAATAATAGTTAATGTTTATTTTTTTAATTATAATTAATAATTATAACCAAATTATAATTAATCTTTACAAATTTGACCTAATCCATTATATATTATCAATAATGTATTTATAATAATTAATATTAAACTACTTAATTACACATTCATTACTGTATTTTAGGTAAATAACTAGTTAACCAACTAGTAATTTATCATAGGTATATAAATGGCTTACCCTAGCTTATATAACTAAATCATCTATAGGGTAAAATATAAGTAAATAAATGGAGTATAGATACGATATGTATAAATAAATACACCTACATATAAACTAATTATATTTAGGCTATTTAACCACATACTTACATTACATAAGTTAAATAGGTGGCTAATTTAACCTAGGAAAAATTAATTATAGCAAAACTATTGATTGGTAAAATAATAATGCCTAAACCAACCGCCATTAAAGTAATTATGGAAAAATTAACGATTATTAAATTAATAATGGCAAAACCAACCAAAAATTAAAATAATTACAAAAAATAACCATGACTAAATTAATTTTGGGTAAAATGATTATGGCAAAACCAACCATGGCTAAATTAAAATTGGTTAAATTACCCATGAGTAAAATAAATATGGTGAAACTAACTATGAATAAAGTAAATATAACCAAGCTAACCAATGAATAAATATTTTATGGCTAAACCAACCATGGCCAAACCAAAAATGGCTAAAACTAATCATGAATAAAATAAATATCGCTAAACTAACCATGAATAAAGTAAATACGGCTAAACTAACCAATGAATAAATATTTTGTTTTAAAACCGACCATGGCTAAATTAAAAAACGATTAAATTAACTAATGAATAAATATTTTATGGCTAAATTAGAAATGGTTGAACTAACCATGAGAAAAATAAATATGACCAAATTGACTAATGAACAAATATTTTATGGTTAAACCAACATTGCTAAATTAGAAATGATTAAACTAACCAATGAATAAATATTTTATGGTTGAACCAACTAAGCATAAATTAATTATTGTTAAAATAAACATGAATAAGGTAATTATGGTTAAAATCAAAATGGTTAAACTAACCATGAGTGAATAAATTTGGCTACAATAGACATGAATAAAGTAATTATAGTTAAAATCAAAATGTTTGAAATAATTATGGCAAAATTAACCATGGCTAAACTAGAAATGGTTAAACTAACCACTAATAAAGTTAATATGATTGAACTAACTAATGAATAAATATTTTATGGCAAAACCAATTATGAAAAAATTAATTATGGATAAAATCAAAATGAATGAAATAATTATGGATAAAATCAAAATGGTTAAAATAATTATGGCAAAATTAACCATGGTTAAACAAAAAATGGTTAAACTAATTTAAAATAATGATTTTGGCTAAATTAACCGCGAATAAAGTTAATATGGCTAAATTGATAAATGAAAAATTTAATTATGGCTAACATAAACATGAATGAAACAATTATGGTTAAAATCAAAAAAGTTTAAATAATTATGTTAAAACTTACCATGGTTAAACTACTATCCATGAGTAAAATGAATTTGGTTAAAATAAACGTGAATGAAATAATTACAGCTAAAATAATTTTTTTTGAAATAGTTATGGCAAAACCAACCAGGGCTAAATTAACAATAGTCTCAAATTAATTATGGGTCTATTAATTTATGGTCAAATTTTATTAGAGTAAAATAATTAATATGTTAAAATAAATATAGTTAATTTAATTATGCTTGTAATAAACATGGTTAAATTCGTTATAGGTGCAATCACAATAACACGTACCGTAGCAAATGTAACATTTGCTTGGGTTTTTCATGTTCAAAAGTCATAATTTAATTTGACGTTAAAATTATAATTTTTTTTTTTTATAGTTGTATTTTTAATCTATCATGGGATGAATTTGAAATTACTCCAATGAGTAAAACTTTAACAAAAGCACTCATTAAGCACTATAACATTTGTTTTTAAGTAGTAAAAGAACTTTTAATTGGATTTGAATTTTTTTGAAAATGACATTTTTTGCCAAATTTTAAACATAAACCTTAATAAATAGTATTAATTTTAAAGATTTTTTTGAATATTTTTTCAAAAATATTCTAAGAATATTTTAGGAATGTTTCCCCAAAATAATCACAAAAATAGTCAAAAAGCAGGTCGGTGTGGCTTATGTTATCTTCTTTACACCTTTATGCCAAACCAACAATGGCCCAACTACTAATGGTTAAATTAATTATGCTAAACTAATTATCATGGATAAAGTTACTAGGGCTAAACCACCTATTATTAAATTGACCATAGTTAGATTAGTTATGGTTAGTTTTAACTTTAGTTTATTTTTTCATAGGTATTTGGGCCATAATTAATTTCAATATAGTCAATTTAACCATAGTTAGATAAACCATATATATATAATTAGCTTAACGATAATTAATTTAATCATGATTCATTTAGTTATGATGAGCTAACTTTTACATTTTTCAATTTTTTTTCTAATTGGTCAAACATAATCAAAATGTTACATGTAGTCCCAAGATACCCAACTAGTACTAGAATTTGTAATTGGCCCTTTAGACTAAGCCATTGGCCATTTTGACCAAGCCTATTTAGTTAATTCTATTGATTGAATATAATAGGTGGGTTTATTGACTAGAGCACTAATTTGACTAATTGTCAAATCGATCACTCTAATCAAATGATACCCATTATCATTCAAGCTCTTAGCCTCTAGTAAAAAAAAACCCCATCCAATCAACTAGGTTAGTTTGAAAAAATAGGAATTTTAGTAATGTTTGCATCAACAAATTATCATATTCCTTCAAATCTATGCTTGGACAAATTTGGCTCCATGGTTGTGATTGAATTCATGACTTTGTTTAGCCTTGTTGCATTTTATTACAACTTCTGGATTGATCTATTACATAGCCTAGATTTTGTCCTTTTTATGCACAACTTCATCCTGTTGATGCACAGTACTCTAAAGCTCCTCCTTGAATTTCATAATTTTTGTTTCTTGTAATTACACCTATCATTGGAAACTTTCTTTGTCTTGTTACAAAGCTATACATCTAATCTCCAAATCATCCGCTTCTTTTTTCACAACCCAATATTTGGCATCTTCTATGTCCTAATTTGCTTTTAACAAAAAAAATTCTCCCTTGATTATCTCATACAATTGCATCTACTATTACAAAGTTGCCTTCCTTCGTTTTACCATAATAAGCTCCATCTTCAATTGGTTTAGCTCATTCTCCTTGGTCTAAAATGTCTTATTGATCTAAATTTCAGTTGCACGGATGTGATGATGTAAATCTTGAACTTCTTGTTGTGTAATTATGACTTTATTTTCCAACTTTTGCTTTTTTACTTCATTCCTTTCGCACAACAATTTGAATCCTAACAACTCAATTCTAATCTACTCCATTTTCCTACTATAGTTTGCCACATGCTAGAGTAGTCCTACAATTCGCAAATCCTCTTCTACCTTTTGAAGTAATGATCCTCCTATGTGTGGCGTCTGAAAAACTAAAGTTGTGCCCTAGATGTTTCTGCAAATGGCCCTACACTCCTATATGTGCCAAATCTATCCCCTAACTCATACACCCCTATTGAAAATGATGGTCTACCTTCTTGATTTGTAATTGGTTCCATGGTTTGTAACCGAACCTCTTGTTGATTATGTTGGGGAGATGATGAATGTGATGGAAACCACCTAGTTGGATTTGTTTTTTGGAGATATAAATCTCTCCCTTTGGTGCTCTTGTGATGTTTAAATTTGCAAGTGATGGAACCTATTGAGCAACCTAATCTTGTAATTGTGGTTCTTCTTTGGCCACCTATTCTAGATTTGGAATCTTTGCAGCTAATGCAAGTTGTTATGCCTCCTCTTGAGGTTGTTGTGGTCTTGGTTTTGCATGGGATGCCAAGAATTCTAGGTTGGGAAGTGCTCCTCGCATCTACTTCTTTCTTTTGATCATCAAAGGTCTCACCTCTTCTTCCTCTTCCTATGAATCTTCTACAATTCTCTACTCCTTGGCTTGCATTTGTTTTGGTAATCTGCTAGGTGAAGTAAGAGGTCATTTAACTTGATGTAGTCACTCACTCAATTTTGAGGTATTGACCGTTGATGTAGAAACATCCTATACTCCAGTGGGTACATCTTTTGGTGGAATCTATTGAGTTGTGTTGGGGAAGAAATGTTACATCAAAATCTCAATAATTAATGTTGAATGACAAACATCTTTCTTTGGATCAACCTTGATTGTTACCATCATGATCTTAGTCTAAGAAGTTGTCCATCTCATGAATTCTCTCTACAATTGCTTAAACAAAATGTCTACCCAATTTACTCCCTTTCCTTACATAGCTATCATGATTAATATAAGATTTTTGTTACTAAAATAACAAACCTTATCCCTTTGGTAAATGTCATGAATGAGTGTAAGGAAATGAATCTCATAGGGTCACTTCATCTTACTAACACTCCATTGTTTAATCTTCACATATGCTCCTGGCAAGGCAATACACTTAAGCATGGCTTCTATAATTTGCTTGTTTGTTTGCTTGTATTCTTTCCAACCTTTGTTGGAAATCTTGAAGAGATTTGCAATTAGATGCTTATCAATTGCAATAGTTTTCTCTCCCATCTTTGCATATATAGTTTTTCACTTAATTTGATAAGTGTTGAAAAACTCCACCAACTAATCGTGGTGTGGCGTTTTCCACTATAGTTGAAACAATCTTGCCAATCTTGCTTTTGACACCCATTGTTTTTCATCCTTTCCCATACTGACCCAAGTTGTAATTCTCTCCAACTCTTGAATATATGTTTATTCTATTGGTTTTGGTGAAAACACAGACCTAGCCTAACGCATCATTATATTATCTCTTTGCTTCTTCTTCTCAAACTTAGACAAATTAGGTTTTGACTTGAACCTGAAACAATTAGTGGTGTAAATTCTACAATTATTTATGGTGCGAAAACCATCACATATTTCAATGCTTGAAAAAAACGAAGGTTGTTTTCATCCTTGCCCTTTGAATCCATCAACACCATGGTTTCCACTTCTTGAAATTTTGCATTTTCTCAAAAAACGTAGCCACCTCTTGGCATCACTCTTTGTGTATGTTGGAGATCGATCTTGAAACAATGTTGGATTTGTAATTCCAAAATGTGTAGTGTGGCCTGCCTCTTACGTTTGCAAATCTACAATAAACATTTCTTATGTTTCTCACCCTTTTTGATGAATCAAATTTCTACATTCTTCTTCCTTTTCTCGAATAATTCTTTTAAGTTTTTTTACACTACAACAAAAAATGTCCATGTACACTAAGTGATTTCACTAGATTTTGGGTGAATTCACTAGCTTTAGTAACTGGGGACTAGTTGGAAAGTAGTAAATTCACTAGTCTAGTGAATAAGGACTAATGAACCGCACCCACATTTTGTAGTAGTGCTACTAAGCTCTTGTCGTTCATTTTAATTTGCTATAATGGATGAGGATTAGAAGACTTAACAAAAAACAATTGTTCACAATTGACATCATGTTAATTCGATGCCACTACCTCCTACGCCCCTTGATGTGTCGTTGTACCCATTAAGGTTTTGGGATTTAAAATGGCAAATCTTGCACTACCATCTATCACCAAATGCTTTTCATCCAATTCGACCTTCACAAGAATGTCAGTCATTTGTTGCATAGAAGTTCCATTGATTAGTACCATTTGTACCATAAACACATATTCATCCTCATTTTCCTTATCATCCATCTCAATATTTCATCATCCTTCCCTATACACTAATTCAAGTTGATCTATAATCTATGTTTCTTCATCCAAAAATTGATAAGGTTTCAACTTGTTCACATTTATAAATACAAGGTTCGAGTCAAACTTATCTAAAGTCACCAAAAGCATAGTGTTACTTGGTAGGCAGAACTGTACTCTGTATGGACCAAACCACTACTTGGTAAATTCCTAATATGTGTTTTTTATCCTTTTGGAAACCAAAGTACATGATCTCTAAATTTGAACCGCTTTTATGTGTACTTCTATTGGCTCCATAGAACATTCTTCCATTGTTGACTCCCAATAGTCTCCTTGGCCTATAATATGTTAATTTGTAGTTTTTCCAACTCTATTAATTTGTTAGTTAATACTTTGACAAGATTTACATTTCTATGGTCCCCATTAAATGTCAACAGAACATATTTTATGGGCATGAAAGGATGCAATCCATACACTAACTAATATGGAATATACCCTATAACTATTTTATAAGTTGTTTTGTATGAGAAAAGCATAATGGGTAAATGTTCATCTCAATCTACCTTGTTTTCACTAATTAACTTAATAATGAGATTAAGAATGAACTTGTTAGTTGATTTTGCCTGTCCATTTCCTTGTGGATAATAGGTAGTAGAACTCACTTGTTTTAACAAAAATGATCACTAAGATACTTAATAATATCATTGATGAAATGAACTCCCTGGTCCATTACTAGGGTTAATGGATAGCCTAACCTAATTAAAATACACTCATACAGTAACTTTGTTGTGACAGCAACAATGTTAGTTCTAAGTGCTTTAACCTCCACCCATTTGGTAGCATAATTTGTGGCTAGCTACAAAAATGTACTTGTTACTTGTAAACTATCTTGTAAGTTTGATTAGTCCAACAAAATCCAATCCCCATTTCACAAATGGTTCCTTTGGTAAAGTTGTAACCAATTTAACCAAACTTTGCATTATTAAACCTTTAACTCTTTAACATGCATCACAAGATTTGCAAACTTCAAAAACATCATGAAATAACTTGGGCCACCAATATCCTGCATCAAAAATCTTCTTGGTAGTGATGTCTGCAACAAAATGGCCTCCACCAAATCCTTCATGAAACTCCCATAACATCGTATGTGCTTCATCTATGGTTACACAATGTCTAAATTTGTTGGACATCTTGACCCATGCGATACAAGATACCTTTTTATAAAGTAAAAGGTCTTGTTATTCTTGTCAACCATTGTTTTTGTGTATTGGTCAATATCCTAAACATTTGTTTATCTGCAAATAATTTTTTACCTCTTCCAACCATACTAATTATAACATGAATAGTGAGACATGTATAGTTTTATCAAGTACCCTAGTCAGTTTTGTATTGTTCGAGAGTCTAAATAATGCATTGACTACTACATGTGTATGGCCTAGTTTGTATACTACAATAAACTCATATTCCAAAAATAGTTGTAACCATTTAGTAATACGTCTTGAGACATGTGGTTTGTTTACTAGATAGACCAAAACCATATGATCTACATAAAAAACAAACTTGTTACCCAACAGGTAATGTATGAAGTTATGCAATTTAAATACCATCACTAATGCTTCACGTTTTGTGGTATTATAGTTCTTTTCAACATTGTTTAATAATTTAAAAACATAAACAACAAGCTGGTCATGTTTTCCTATTAAATCTAGGCTAACATGGCACGTGTAACTAAAACAAATGCATATGTATGCACATGAAACTCAACATCCCAATTAGGAAATATTAAAATAAGTGCTTCTACATATTCTATTTAATTAATTCCCATGCTGCCTGACATTTTGAAGTCCACAAAAATTGTTATGTCTTCCTCATGAGTTTGGTAATTACAACCATTATGAATGCAAAATTCTTGATGATGTATCTATAGAATTGAACCATTTCATTGAACACCTAAATCTATTATGGATTCATGGGTACATGCATCTAAACTATGGCTTGGATTTTCTTAGGATTTAGTAATTTATCTTCTTTGGAAAAAATAAACCCAAGTATCATCCCTAAAAATACCATAAAGGCACGTTTATTTGGGTTTAAACTAATCCCAAATTCCTTGCACTTTTGAAAGCATGGTTTGAGTTTTTGCAAATGAATGTCCATATCACTATAGACAATTAAATCATCCAGAAAGATTTTCATGAATTTGTCTAAATAATTTTTGAAAATTCTGCTCACTACCCTTTAATAAGTGGTAGGTCCATTTTTTATTCCAAACTTCATTACTACCCAAGTAAAAGCTCCCCAATTTGTTACAAAGGTTGTTTTGTATCTATCCTCTAGTGTTATAGATACTTGGTGATATCTAGAATATCCGTTTAAACACGAATAAACATCATGCCCTACAATTGTATTTGGAACTTCATCTATGAATGGCAAAGGGTAAGGATCTTTCTTAGTAGTTACATTCAATTTTCTGAAATTTACATAGATTTTGAGTTTTCCATTCTTCTTGGGTACTACCACAATTAGTGATAACCATGTGGCTTATTCTATAGGTTGGATAAATCATGGTGTTAACAATTTGTCTATATCCTACTTAATAGCTACAACATAATTTGGATTCATTTTGTACCTAGCTTGATGTGATGGTGGAATTGATTTATCCAACTCAATACGATGTTGTGCCAATTCCGGAGGTATACTTTTCAAGTCTTTTTAAGTCCATGGAAACATGTCCTTGTATTTTAATAACAATTTCTTCAAAGAATTCATGTTCTTCCATGTCAATTGAGCTACATTCACCTTGATTGTCTAAGGATTTTCTATTGTTTCCAAATTGATCAATACTGTTGTTCTTCTATTAAGGTCCAACCCATAATCTATAGTTCTTATACTTGAACCTTCATTGGTGTCTCATCAACTTGCACTTGACCTAGGGTGTGGTGATAATAGGTTTCAGGATACACCTTATCTTCTAATTTAACCTTAGGTTTCTTATCCAAAACGGTTTAAGCACTACTTTTGAAATCACAAGAAGGCTTTGCTCTGGAATCTATAGTTTTTATAGTTCTCTCAATCTAAATTGTATTAACTACCACTATTCTAGATTTTCTAATGGCAAACTAATTGTACCAATAAAAAATAGTTCAAGTTCATTAACAAACATTAGATCTTCTTCTTCATCTGTAATGCCATTCTAATAACCAAAGCACAGGAAAACCTTTAGTCTTTTCAAGTTAGTGCCCAAGTGTTTAGTCACAACTATGGTTCAAACTATACCATTCCCTTGTATTGTGATCATGTTATTCCCCAATCATGTGCTACTTTAACATCTCTAAACCAAGGTCTACCAAGCAACATGGAATAATTGGAACTACAACAATGTTTTGTAAGACTGTAAATGTAGCTATGTATGGTATGCTATGAACATACATCCTTAGATCCTTAATCAATCCTACTAGTTTGGTTGTAGTTTTATCTACCATCCACAAATTATAAGGAGTAGGTTTTGGCTTAGGTAATCCTAATTTAGCTTATAAGTGTTATCTCTCAATGTAAAATTGAACAAATTAACTATTTCCTCATCTATTGTTTCATTGTCAGCTTTAATTGATAATAACTTTGAATACTTATACATGAGCATCCGAATCAAAATCTTTTTTATACTTAGGATAATTTAGTGGTTTCCTGAAAGAGTACTACACATTGCACAACTCCTACTATAACACCTCTTAGGGGTTATGGGGGATCGTTTCCTAAGTCTAATGACAAATTTAGTAATAATTGTTTTGTGAAAAGGTGTCTTTGATAATAAATTTACTTGTATTTCCACATCAAGGTCTACTATTATAGGTTTTTTGGCACCATAATTTATAGGTATTGATTTAAAACCATTATAATGGTTTACTTTTAAGCTTTCAATAAGTTTTATATGAACTCTATTGTAGTATTACATGGATTCCATCATTCCTTGTAGATATTAGATATCTGACCAAAGTTATGGGCACAAATATGGTTGGGTGTGCAATTGTCACAAGAACTTCTTATACCCCATTACTAATTGTTGTAAGAAATTGTGATATTAGTCTTCATGCATTTGTATGCCATTGTTGTTTAACATTGTGGGATCTGATAATGTTGGGTAAATGCATAGTTTAGTGGCTCATTTTAAGCAAATATAACTTTCATAAAAATCGCAACAAGTTTTTATAAATGATCCATGTGGATATGGTTTCAATTCCTAAGGTTTTCATTAGTGTAATCTTTGATTATTTTAGTTTTAGTCACTTAGGAAACCTTTTAAAACTAAATCAAACCCATGCTGAAAAATATGGTTGTTAACTGGTATGGTGAAATCACTTTGAAAATCCTAAAAGAAAAACCCATAAAGTCCATAAGAATAAAAGCCCATTTAAGTATCCCAATTATGTACCCATGGGGCACAAAATTAAAACAAAAATAATTCAATTCAAAAGGACTTTTGAAAACAAGGTTCAATTTTGACCATTCAAAACTTCATAACCACCATTTGGTTAAGGTTTCACAAAATATGATTTCATAATTAACTTTATGATTTAATTTTTCAACCCATGTTTAACCACAATAAATAATTTGGAATGGAATTCAATATGAATTCTTGATTTTTTTAACAATCTAGTCAATTGACTAATTTAATGTTTTTTTCAAAAGTCCACTATTTATAAATAATGCATTACTTTCAAAAAATAATTGTGTAAATGGCTTCATAATCAAGTTGTTAATCTAGAATGACTTATCATTCAATGTATTTAAAATAAAATCATTCACCATAGGGTGCAAATAGGATAACACAAGCCACACATGCTTGCTTTTTTATTACTTTCATGATTGGAATATTCTCAAAAAAATCTTCGAAAAAATCTTTTAATTTTTTTTTTAAAAAATTCATACTATATCAAGGTTTATGTTAAAAATTTGGAAAAAAAATTCATTTAAAAAATTCAAATCCATTTACAAATCCTTTTACTTTTTAACAATAAGCGTTACAATGTTTAATGAATGCTTTTGTTAATTGTTTACTTATTGGATTAATTTCAAATTAATTCACATGTTCCCATGATATATTACAAATATAATTATATAAAAAAATCTTATAATTTGAAAATCAAATTAATTTATGATTTAAAAATATGAAAAAGCCAAACAAACATTACACTTGCTATGTTACATGTTATTGTGACTACACTCCATAAACAATTAACACAAAATACTTGCAAAAATCAAGTTTACAATGTAAAAAATGAGTCACTTTACCTTGCATTTACCCTATTATATTCCTTACTCCAAACACAAATTATGTACTTCTAAGAATTGTAAGTCAAATGTGGTTTAAAGCAAGATGGTTAGTAATCATCCTTACTCTTTCTAACACGAAATGACATGGCTTGGTGAATTGGGCTATTTTAAACCCTCTAAAAGTGTCCTCCATACATCACCATGCTTAATGGTGCTACATAAATTTTTGTAGTTTTGCAATTGTGTTATTGTTACCATGTATTGTGGAATAACCAACAGGTTATGATCATCTTCTAGATTCTGGTGATTTTGTGCTTGAATATGGAAATGATTAATCATTGCATCTCATACATCTCGTTCAATAAATAGACAATCTATGAATGAATGATCTTCCTATATGTAGAAACTACAGTAACTAATGGTGATCCTATAATGTCAATCTGCATTTTGACTAGATCTACTCCAAATTTGTTCTCTTGGTAATAATTGATGTTGATAGTTGAGTCTGATCTTGGACTCACGGGTTTGTAATACATTCACTCGATCCACCTGTCATATTTTAATACCAACAATCATGATTGGTTGAGTGTTATGTTTAGTTCGATGTTCCTCCTTGATTTAATACATTGTTTTTATTACAAAAGCCTATTTCTTTAAATCCTCACTTTATAATATAATTTTAACATATTGTGGTAACACTTGTTCAACTTCATCGTTGTCCAAGTCTTCATCCCATTCTTCATGGTGTTATTGGTATTGAAGTGAAACAAATTACTAAGCAGAGCCTTTGTCAATGGATCTTGTCTCCATCCCTCTCTATAATTGTTGAGATGTATGTAATATCACATTAGATCTATACAAAGTGCCATGTCTTTGGGTTGACAGACTCATCTTTGTTCTTTCCCATTCTTTTCGTTGTAGATATGCACAGGTAACCTTGAATGCATTATCTCCCCATCCCTCTGGTTCAACTTTTGGAGGTTCTGCCTTTAATAGGAGCTTCATTCAAACATTGGGTCGCCTCATTGTTCTGCTAGTGTATGTTTCCTGAAGTTCCATAACTACTACAAACGGCATCCCATACCTTACAAGCTACTCCTCTATCCTAGGTATTCTTGGCATGGTGTATGGTATTCTTGCAAGAGTATGAAATTGCGTTACATCACTTGCAAATGGCAGTTCTCTTTCTACTACATTTTCGTCTTCATTTTGTTGCATGGCTACCTAGTCTAATTGTTTCTGCAAACTTTGGGTTACTATTCAATTTATGTTTGTCACCATTCTACTACTCATCCTTGGGGGGGAAACATTGCCACAAATTTAAATCCTTACAATTATTTAATCCCTCACAAAATTTCCTCACCAATTCTAAATCTATAATTTAAAAAATAAACAAAAATTTTCACAATATCCTTTCTATACCTACTGCCACACAATAAAACCAAGGCATTCATACAAGGTTAAAACCATACTATGGTGGATCAGTTTTGGCAAATTAGTAATCCTTTTTTAAGTCCTTTTTCAATTTTTTATTGTTGAGCCTAAGAATTATATCTTGTTGGATCACATAGTAGTTTTAATCCTAGCCATCCATCTACACTAGGAAAGGTCCATGTAATTCAAATTTCAACCTTGCCATGCATAAATGACACAAACGTGCAGTCACAACTTTTTTCATGTTTGTGCACGGCAATTTTACAATTCTCTCATTGATGTTCCAGCTCCACATGTTTTAACTTTACATGAGGAAGTCATCAAACAATTTTCAGTGTTCTTAATGTGTAGTTAGTTTTAATATTGTTTACACATATTAATTATACCCACTAAGGACACATGACCTATACATGTATTGTAAGGAAAGATATGGCCATTTTTTTGCCCACACCTTTGAGGAATGAGATCACACGCCCTTGAAAAATCAAACTTGAAGGGGAACATGGTCATCGCACTAGGTTTACTACACCTCTTTATTGCAAAGTGCCAAAATTGTCAAATGGGAAACCTCTATTCACAAAAGATTTTGTTGAAAAATATGGTTTGTGTTGTGAGGGTCTAAATCCCAAGTGCATCAAGATTCCAAGAGACTTGAGTTTAGAAGAGGTCACAAAGGTTTTTGGTCCTATTGTGAACTGAAATGGTTATAGTTATACTCATTGTGAAGACCTTGTGGTGATAGCAAAGGTTGAAACCTTGTTCATGATTGTTCATAAAAAACCCTATGTTCCAGCTTCACCACTCATTTCATTTGGAATGGAAAAAAGAATTGTTTATGAGCAGAAACAACAGAAGATGAATTGGGCAAGATATGCTAAATGGACATATGTTGAAGAACAAAGGTGCAAGTCATGTGCATCCAATGCATATGCAAATACAAACTCTTTGTTTAGTGATGATGAAGTTGCCAATAGTGAATTTGATGATTTGAAACATGAGGACTTTCGAGCTCAAGTTGTAGCTCAAGGAGGAGATGAATACTGTAAACCTAAATCTTGCTTGAATTTTTTATGGATTTCCTTACTTCCAGCTACTACATTTTAATCTGTCAAAGTTGAAGGTTGAAATTACACAAGTTTTTTGAACTTTTGGAAATCAAGTTGCTACAACTTGCATTACATTTCAAAAATTGGACCAAACTTAAGGTTAAAATGATAACACAAGTTTTTTGGGGGGTTTTGGTGCTTAAGATCTAGGTGTTTCAAAGGAGCTTCTTCAATACATAAAGTACGCACAAAAGAGGCTAAAAGAGGCGAAAGAATCCATATTTGTGGTGGAGTAGGGCAAGGAAGTTACAAAGATGTCAATTGTGTGGGCTCGTAGCCAAATGGAAGATCACAACAACATGTTACATGACACTGAACAACAATTAGATGTATGTGTTACAAAATTAAAGGATTTAGGTGATGGCGACTTTATAGAAGTGAAAGCACCAACACAAAGGGCAATGGATAGTCAACAGGGTGTGGTGCATGCCTTTAAGTTGTTAGCAAATGCAAGGAATGCAAAATATGAACATGTGTCAAAATTGTCTAATGGAGAAGCAAGCAAATTTTTTTAAATACAAAAAAATCTCAAGTTTGCGAAGTGGCATTAGACTGGTGTGCAAACACTTGTCAGAAAGGTCTAAAGGGGTTTGCTAAAAGCATCATTGAGCATCCCTCTTCCTTCCCAATTTACAACCACAATTGATGTAAGTGATTTCTAATATTACATTTGGGTAGGTGGTTGTTCATTTTGTGGTTTGTCATTTGAATGAATATGGGTAGAGACCTTAACATCTTACAAACACCTTCATCATCCATGGTGTGCAATGGTCCATTTCAACACATCCACAAAGTGTGTGGATTCATTATGTGTTGAAGAAATGCATAATAGTTGGTGGTTTTATAATGGTATAAGAAAACTGTGGCTTGATAACATGGAGATTAGAGGTTAGAAATGCACTACCATTTATGAAGTGGCCAACAACTCAGGTGCGTTTAATTCTTACCAACTTCTACATTTTCAACTTGTACCTGTAGTAAAAAAAAATCTTTAATATTAAATGGAAATAATTTTTATAATGGAAATTGTATGAATTGTGTTCACAACATGACTTTTTTTTGTCAAATGGTTCACTTAAATGTATAGTAGTCACCAAAGAAGTTTGATGACTTTATAGTTGTGATGTGTATGTGTAAATCTTGCTTGCATGTTGCATTTTTGTCCCTCCTTTTGCACTTTACATGTATAGATGTGTTAATGGTTGGACTACATAATGCTTTGAAAAGTTATTTGAGTACATGATATCTTTAGATAGTGGCTCTTGATTTCTTTTATATGTGCAAGCATGGAGTCTAAATATGTTAATGTGGTAATGGATGTACTATAGAATCCTTGAAAAATTTGTGTTAATACATTATTTCTATAGATAGTGGCTTTTCACCCAGGTTATATGTGTAATCATATATGTAGTCTAAATGCATTAATGTGGTAATGGATGGATTGCAAAGTCCTTGGAAAGTTTGTGTGAGTACATTATCTCTATAGATAATGGTTTTTTTTTTTTTTTTTTAATGTGCAAGCATGTAGTCTAAATGTACTAATGTGGTAATGGATGGACTACAGAGTCCTTGGATAGTTTGTATGAATACATAATCTCCATAAATATTGGTTCTAAAAATTTCTATATGCAAGTATGTTGTTTGAATGTATTAAAGTGATAATTGATGGATTATATAATGTTTTGATAATTTATGCATGTACATTGTCTCCATAAATAGTGATCTTCATTTCTTTTGTATATGTAATTATGGAGTTGGAATGTATAAATAAAATGATGGATGGACTGTAGAGTCCTTTAACAATCTATATGTATGTACAATCTTAGATTATATATGTGTGAGCACATTATCTTTATAGGTCCAATGAACATTGACTTGTTGTATATGTATGCTTATGGAATCTAAATGTATTAATGTGTTTATGGATACATACTATAGAATGATTGATAGTCTATGTGAGTATACATCTATACTTACATATTGACTATTGAGTTATTTTACTTATTCTTATGGGGATTCATAATGTATTAATTATATGTTAATGGATCTTGATTATAAAATGTTGAGACAATCCATGTGTTGAGACACTATGTGCTAAGATAGATTATGCTAAGTCTATGTGTTGCAATGGATGGATTATAAAATATTGAAATTGTTTGTGTGAAAGACCAATTCCTTTGTGTATTGACCTTAGACTTGTATATGTATATGCCTATGAAGTTTGATGTCATTTCATTATAATGGATGGACTGCAAAGTCCTTTGAAAGTCTATTGAAATGCACATATAGTCTACACAGGTAATTATTATTGACTAGTTGTGTAAATTTGTTTATTGGGTTTGAATGGAGTCTATAATTTTTCATAGCATGTTTACTTCAAGTACTTTTTGTAACTTTTGTGTGTAATTCAGGTCACTTTTGGGTGAAAGCACATTATGTATTGTCCATAAAATGTTGTCACAAGGAAGTTTTTGTAAGATTTTGAGATTTGTAATTGGCCATGTGATTAAATATAATCAATTAAAATAAAAAAGGTCTCAACACTACAATGTTATATATAATGTAATCATATTGTATGAATTTCATGGATAATTTTTGAATAGCCATAACATAATGGACTTTTCAAAGGAGTATCCAAAAACTTGTAACAATCCATAATTAATGAGTATGGATTCCATGCACCTTCCTTTTTTTTTTTGATGAGTAAAGCACTCAATGGCAATATGATGTGATAACATTGATATCAAGGAAGACGTTTTGGAAGGATTTTGATAACCAAAATTTTCTATGTACCTTGAATTATGGTTTTTTATTAGTAAGTCCTTTATTAAATGAAAATAATAGTTTAGAAGCTCATTTCTCAAATTTAAGGTCTCCATATAATAAACTAGGATTGAAATTTTTTGTCATAATAAATTTTTATTTATAACTTATAAAATGACTTGTGTGATTCAAGGTATGCTTCCTTCACACTACCTTTGCAGTGTTAATTTATGCAATTATGGACTTCCACATGTGTCTAAAAGTGTTACACCTTAGTGTGCTTTCATCCTTTTATTATACTTGTTGTCACTACATGTAGGCATGATGTATGTGTTTTCCATGAATTGTGTATAATGATATTTTTTTAATTCTGATGTAATGATCTATTTTGCAAGGTTTTCTACCATACATCAGCAAGAGTGTGCTTCAATGTCATTTGCAAACACACATCCATCAGGGAAGAAAGCTGGACAATTCCAGCCTCTAATTGCAAGCCCTACCTACACTTCCAAGTGTGGGCAGTATTCATTTGACAACTTTGCCCAACAAGGGGGCAGCAGATTCTAAAGTGAACAGTACAAGTAATGCAAAGTTGGCCAAGAAATGTCAAGTTCTGCCCAAAAGCAAGAGGCTCAGCAATGTGCAAAAACTTCCAATGTAAAGAAGGCGTTGATGAAGCCTTGTGGAGAATCTGGCCATGAAACAAACAAAGAAGATGCCCATGATGGAAATGGTGATGAGCATGAAGAATTAGAACCAAGTGAGTATGAAGAGGAGGAAGAATTAGAGGGTAATGAAAATGTTCATGAACCACCCTCTAAAAAAAAAGGGTTCTATTGTTTGCAAGCAGACAACTACGAGAGGTAGACCTAGGAATGAAAAATTGGGATCACCATCAAAGAAGGGAACTAGCACTAAAAAGCCCATCAATGATAGGGTTTCTGTTGCAAAAACTACCAGAGTCGCACGCTAAAAATTGAGCCAGCAAAGGAAAAAATTAGTCTTTTAATTGACTATGTGTAAGAGCTCAAACTTGTTCATCACAAATTTGAATTTTTGTGCCCAATTAGCTACTTGATTAGTCATATGTATTAAGTTAGTGCTTGTGCATGAGTTGATTTTGGTAGAACTAGCTTTGATATTTATTGAGGTTTTGGTAATGGCATTATGTTTATGGTCAATTTGCACTTACACCTAATTATGCACAGTTAGTTTTGACAACATTGGTAGCCACATAAGGTTGATGCAATGGTCCAATGCCTTGTCTTGAAAATAAGTGGTCCTCTTTTCTGTCTTCTAGGGCAACAGGCCAACAACTAGAAGGAAATGTGGGAGCTGCATGTATGAAATCAGCTACCAACAAAGATCTAGATGGAATGAATGCAAAGAGGACTTTACTCAATGCCCTTGCTAAACACATTCCAAAATTTAGTAGTGCTAGTGATTTGTCCAAATTTTTGAGTTTCTTTGTTTTGCATCTTTTTTTGATCTTTGAATGCAAAATCATTCTTTTTTATGTCAGAATTATTAACAAACTTGATGTCAATATTAAAGTTTTTCAAATTTTTTCAAGTACTGATGGGTTGTAAATCTTGGGGATATGCTCTCTTATAAAAGAGGTGGAGGATCTGAATATACAAGATGTAAGTCGTGGAGTCCACTATAGAAACAATTCCAGCATAACTCAGGGATCCACTTGGACCATGCTAACCACAGTGTGTTTCCAATTTAATATGTCGAGTATTCATCATCCTTAAGGATGTGGTTCAAAGGGCAGAGCCAGTATGTGATGAGCCACTCGTTCTCTAGTAAACCAATTGTGCCTGTTCAAGGCAGTAAATGTAAAATGTATATTCCACACACCCTGCACTCTGTTGTGTGAAGCTTTTGGCACATCCCTCTCTTTTGCACTACATGTGGAGGAGGTTTGCTGCATTTAAGAACTTAGAAGACAGAGCAACTATCTAGTACCTACTGCTGCTGGTCCCCAACTGACCCACCTACCCATCCACCACCTGCCATAAAAGCTTTGACAATGGAGACAGTTGAAATGAGGACCTGCGTCTAATTTTGGCGTGTCTTTCGCTTTGTTTTTGTCCATTCAATAAGACAATTACAGCAAAGATTGGAGTTGACTTTGATTACTGAATTTTGATGGATTGGTTTCTGATGTACACAGAAAATGGAGAGTATAGCTGGATTTGTCCAATATAGTTTGTACATCTCAAAGTGTTAGCATTGCTTAGAGGTCTAAACTTGAACAAATGGTACTACCTAATGTACCATTTATGTACATGGTCCAGTAACCCTCTCTAATAGAATGAGGAGTAGCTTACAAGGTTGAAAACCTATACAGATAAGCATACGCTAAAAGCTCCTTGCACTTTGCATGTTTGTTTGCATGGCCCACATGCAAATAAAACATGCAACATGTAAATACTAGTTCAAACATGCCAACTCTTTAACACAAATCAAGGCTCCTATTCTATTGATCTGATTGACCCAAATTAGGGCTTTTGTCACACCTAGACGGAAAGCTTATGAGGCTATTTGAGTGCCAGTCTACTAAAGAAAACTACTCGCAACAATTCAAGGCTTCCCATTTGAACAACTTGATTGACCACATAGGCCTTTTTTTATACACCTAGTCACAAGCCTATCCAACAAACCTTGTATACCCAGGTATTTGTGCATATTTTTTCACACTAGAGCTATAACCCATTTCAGAACACATGCAAGGTTCTAATACTTTCAACATCATTAAGCTTAATCTTACTGGTCATAGGAATTTCAGAAAATGGTGTGTGATCAAAGGAAGGAATTTAAGCAAATATTATTCTTATGTGCTTTTCCTTCTCCAACTCAAGTGTGTTGTAATCTATCACTTTCTTTAATTGAGAAAAAGGACAGATAATTTCAACATATATGCCTTAGTAAGTTGCCAGTCCATTTATTCTTCAACATTCAATGTAATTAAACAGTAAAAAATTTAAAGATTTATCATGGGCTTAATATCTCTCCAAATATGACATATGTTGGCGTCTTCGACAGGTATCTGTCCAATAATTAATTAATATTAAAATTCTCATTTTCAAAATAGAATATTCTTGAAGATTCAATATTTCCTTCCCAACTTTTTGTTTCACAATTTGAACATTTCTGAAAATAATATAATTAATGTTGAAGCTGCCAAGCCTCCAATTACTATGGTATTAACTGAATTTACCTCCAAATGAATAAACAAATACCATGTTTTGAATTGACACCATTTTTATAGTTTTTTGTAAGTTAGGGAGGGTACTCAAAATTTGAGACACAACACAATGTGAAACATGTATAAAACTTGTGACTAAAACACTAGTGCACTCTCCTTCCTAAATGGTCCCCCTATAAATTGATGCACACTCCAATGCATAAACCTACAACACACCACACTAACCCACCCGCCAAACCAGATTCTGAGTAGGTCCTACTAAGTTAATAATAATTAATTGAATTGAATTGATTGAAATTTTGATTTAAATTTTTAAATTTTTTTGAAAAAATTAAAACAAAAGCCAATTTAGACCCTTGTTACCAACTAGGCCGCAGCCTAAGTAATCCCTAGTAGGTAGGTACCTAGTAAACAAGATTTTGTATGGTGGGCATTGACGCTGTTGTCACCCAAAGCCAAAATTTTCCACAACTGGCATTTCTTTCAATTATTCATGTACATTGATTGAAAGAAGGGGTTTAGTAGGTAGCTCTTCTGGCTGACTTGGGGGTTTGCTCAATTAATATATACCTACCCATCCATCTTTTCGACCTACCGTGTCGCTGCGTTTCCTCCCTGGCACTTGCTGCATGGTTTGCCTAGTTTTGGTACTACTTAGTTTTTAGTTAGTGAAGTCTAGGTTACTCTGACCCTAATTGGAAGTGCCTACTACTCACAACGACCTTGTCGGATTTTCCAAGTGTATTAGGAAGGCCTGGGTGTAATTTTGCCTACACTAAAATGTAGAAGAATCATATATATTAATTCACTTGGTCTGTCTGTGACAGTGACTTCGGATGGACAGTGGCCACGGACAGTTCTTTGAAAAGAAAAGTTTTTTTTAAAAATCAAAAACATCAACCAAACATTGTTGAAATAACACACCTGTGCATTATGCACAGGGTTGACACTAGTTTATATTATTTTTCAAAACGCCCACTTTCATCTTTCATCTTTTTTTCACAAGATCGGATACCCAATGAGCATCACAAGAAAAATTAGTAAATAAAAATCCAATGAGCAGAAAAGCCCTCAACCCTAAGCTTTATCAGATTGGGCCTACACTTCACTCTGACTTGCAAGGCCCTTAGTTGAGTAAAAAGGCCGCAAGTGGGCATGCACATGGGCCTAATTTTGGTAAACTCAGTGTTTGGGCGGTTCTTAGAATGAGGGAAATATACCCATTGGTATATAACTTTGGTATAAATCCACTTTACCTGTAGCTTCTCAAGATGCCAGGAAAGTTTGTTATGGTATACCCTGCGGTTATAAATTGGGTATAAATCCACTTTCCTGTTGGTTCTCAAAATTTTCATATAAATGGATTTTGGTATATAACCTCGGTTTTCAAAAAAAAAATTAAAAGTTAAAAAGAACTGACCAAAGAAACGCCAGCCCTCTGGTTGGTTATCTCGTGAGAACCATCAATTCCTTGAAAGAGCCGGGACTGACAATTCTTTGATTCTTAATTCCTTCTCGGTTCTGGTTCTTTGATTGTGGTTTTTTCCAGAAGAGGAACCGGAGGTTCAACCCACATCCAAGGGATTTACCTACCGCGAAACATCCAACTGCATGGTTTTGTAAACTTCGGTTTGCACTAATTTATTAGGTATTTATTATAATTGGTATGTTCGAAGTTCGTCAGTGTCTTCTCCAAATACCAAACCCAAAGGTTCTTCATCTTCCGCGGAAGTAAGGTAGTTCTGCACCTTCGAACTACCTTGTGTATCTTCCCAACCATACGTTCGCTGGGTTCCGGTATAGTTGCTTGCAGGCCTTTGCTTGCAGCAACTTGTGGTCGCTTTGTCCGATCGCTCAAGATTAGGGTTTCTGGATTCGTGGTGGCTCTGTCGACTGCGGGTCTCGGAGCTTTTGGTGGAGCTCGTTCTGCGGCCATGCCAGGGGGTCCGAATTCACAAGGGAGAGGGAGGGGTGGTCGTGGTGGTGGCGGCGGCGGCGGCGCGCGGGGAGGAGGTGGTCGGGGCGGCGGCGGCGGTGGTGGTCGAGGAGGTGGTCAGCGATGGTGGGATCCTGTGTGGAGAGCAGAAAAGTTGAAACAGATGCAAGCAGAGGTTTGTAGATTCTTCTGAGCTTGCTCACTCAACAAGAGTATATGTATTCATATCCTTAAGGTTCAGAGTTCCTCAAGCCACCTCAATTGCCCAGATGCATGCCATATGACATTTTTCTCTCTGTTCAAATTTTGTAATCGCAAGGTTTAGGGTTTTATGGTTGTTTCTCAGATGGGGCACATCATGAATCATTTGCTTTGTTTTCTTGGAAATATTGACCAGTAAGGACTCGCATTCTTGTGAACAGGCCACACGGAATTATTCTCTCTCCATTTTTATTCTTCTACAGAGATCTGGTCCATGGTTGCAGCAATGTTTGGAAACTGGTTCTCAAATTCTCAAAAATCAACAGCACTATTTGAAACTTTGGGTTTTGTGCATGTTACAATGTGCTTGAGCTTGCTTTGTCTGTGTTTTGCAGGGTCCCAAAGAGGAAGAGCTTGATGAAAATGAGTGGTGGGACAAGTTAGAGAAGCTTAAGGTCAACAATGAACAACAGGAGATTGTAATCAAGAGGAACTTTGGTCGCAGGGGTGCAGAAGTCTTTGAAGACTTTGCCTATCAGCTCGGTCTTCACTTGTAAGGGTCTTGGCTTCTACAGGATCTCTGGCTAGAAAATTTGCTGACATGTGCATACCACCTGCAATTAGCATACACAGAAAACATACATGTTCTGCTGAATTGATGATTTGTGTCAGAGTATGTACCAAAGTAACAGTGCTGCTGCAAAACTGTAAGCATGTTAGCATAGATCCTTTTTGGTTGGCAGAACTGTCTGATTTGAAGATGGATTGAGCTATATTTTTCCTAACAGCTTTGCAAATGGGTGGAAATTGGTGGAAAGGAAGCCATGCTTACAATAAAGGGAGGAACAGTGTGCTTGTGGTCAGTAAACTTCCCCTCCCCAATTATCGTGCTGATCTTGATGATCATCATGGCTCCTCCCAGCGACAGGTGATAATGGGGTCTGCAGTGCAGGATTTACATCCTTTCTTGTTAAGCAACTCCTTATTTTTTCTGCACCTAATTTTCTCCAGCTACAGTATTCTACACTGATTATGCCTAGTGCCATGATTCGTTCATGAGTTGATAGCCTATGAGGGTTCTTTTTTACCTGGAGATTGATTTTGTTATGGTCTTCATATTTTTAGTGGATTTTAGCAAGAGTTTGCTGCAACAGGACGCTGAGGATATTCCATTGCTGTGGACACATTGCTGTAGGCTGTCAGTGGACATTTTTCTCATTTTGACAGTGGCCTTGTCTGTGCTAAATGTAGATTACTATGTCAGCAGCAACAGAAACTCGTGTGGAAAATATGTTGGCAAACATTCGTGATACAAATGGGTCATCTGCTTCCACATCCAGAAGTTTGGGTGGGGAGGGTTCGGGGCAGGGCTCTCAGTTGTCGAGTGCAGCTCGAGAAAATCCTCAGCCACGAATGCCAACATCTGGTGTTGACAAGGAAAAACAGAATGTGCAACTTAGAGAGAATCAGCATCAGCTGAAGGTTGTTGGACTTTTCCTACAATGATGGCCTTCAACATGAATTAATATCCCATGCATGCATTTCCCCCCTTGGTGTTGAAAAGCCCATTTCAATTCAATATCCCATGCTCATATTTGTGTCGGTATTGCTTGCACACCATAAGATTTTGCAACTCTGAGTTAAAGTGGGGGAAATAATGCTCTTATGTTTCTGAATTCTTGGTGGCAATTGCAGAGCAGTGCCACTGTAAAAGCAATGCAAGGCTTCCGGGAGAAACTACCAGCTTTCAAAATGAAGGATGCGTTGTTGCAAGCAGTCAGAAACAGCCAGGTACTTAACCATCCATCCTTGACTTCTTTTCTGCTCTCACAGGATCTTGTATAAGGTAGTTCATTCACCAAGAGTTGCAGCATGCTGAATCCAGCCCAAAATTGTTGAATTCTATTGCACAGGTTATAGTGGTTTCTGGAGAGACAGGTTGTGGGAAGACAACCCAGCTGCCTCAGTTTGTCTTGGAGGAGGAGATAGAGGCTGGGCGAGGTGTGGACTGCAACATCATTTGCACTCAACCACGCCGAATTTCTGCCATGTCAGTGGCTGCTCGTGTGGCAGCTGAGAGGGGAGATGCCTTAGGACAGAGTGTAGGTTACCAGATTCGTCTTGAAGCCAAACGGTCTGCCCAGACATGTCTTCTTTTCTGCACCACTGGAGTGCTGCTTCGGCGTCTTGTACGTTATTTCTCTTTGCATTGTTACAAACTTTTCTGTTATGCTGACAGTATTGTGGTTATTCTATATGTGGAGTGCATGTAAATTGGTATGGAAGACTTTTGCATTCATATGACACTCTTTGTATAGTTCCTTCCAAGATTTCTTTTGTTGGGTGATTGACATAGGTGCAAGAACCAGATTTGAATGGAGTAAGTCATGTGATGGTGGATGAGATCCATGAACGGGGCATGAATGAAGATTTTCTGCTCATCATTCTGCGTGACCTTCTTCCTCGTCGTCCTGACCTCCGCTTAGTGCTGATGAGTGCCACAATCAATGCTGAACTCTTCTCAAAGTATTTTGGGAATGCACCCATGATGCACATTCCTGTAAGTTCTGTCTCCTATGACTGCTGTGCAGTTGCCTTCCTCTGTTTTTTGTCATTGAGATCTAGCAATGCTTCACTCTCAAGACCTCTGAAGCTTTCAATGTGGAGCAAATTATGATAAATGCAAGGTTCTGCCAAATTCAGGGGTTCACATTTCCAGTGAAGGAGTTGTTTTTGGAGGACGTGTTGGAGCTCACACACTATTCTGTTGGTGCTGACCAAGGAGGTTTCTCTGGTGGGGGTTTTGGAGGAAAAAGGCGCAAAACCCAAGAGAGAAAGAGGGACCCAATTAGTGAAGCATTTGAGGCAAGTCTATCAGTGGGTTCTAAGCCATTCAGAAAGACCTGCAAGTCCTTGAGAGCTTAAAGTCAATTGCATTCTAGCCTTGAAGCACATCATTAGAAGTTGCACAATGAGCTAACATAATATTTAGTTGGTGAAAAACTACATAGATGAAGAATTTCTGAAAAATTTGGAAAGGAAAGAAATTCACATAGATGGCACACAAAAGCACCAATTCTACTTGAAGATGTTACCTTGGACATTATTCAGTTTTTCAGCTTCTCAAATGAGAGGACTTCAACGTGAAAGCTTGCTAGACTCTTACTTTGTTTGCTTATCTGTTCTCATTCCTTTCTTGCAGGATGTCAGTATAGAGTCAGAATACCGAAGGTACAGTAAGGCAACCCAGCAGTCACTACAAGTTTGGAATGGAGAGCAGATTGATCTTGGGTTGGTGGGTTTCCTTTTGTGCTTTCCCTCTCTGTCACATTTGCTTGCTCCTGCATCTGTACTGATTTTCCACGACTCAAATGCTTGTAACAAAGGATGTCACAAAAGGATGTCAATTGTTTTGTGACATCCTTTGTTACAGATCTGCTAATTTTAATGTGTTGGGAATTTGCAGGTGGAGGCCACACTTGAGCACATCTGTGTAAAGGAAGAAGAAGGTGCAGTTCTTGTGTTTCTGACAGGGTGGGATGAAATCTCCAAGCTGATAGAACGACTCAAATCCAATCCTGTGCTAAATGACAGCAGTAGGTTCCTCATGTTACCACTTCATGGATCAATGCCAACTATAAACCAGCGAGAAATTTTCCAGCGTCCTCCACGTGGAGTAAGGTAATACTTGCTTGCCTCCTAACAGCTCTTTCACAGAGTTTTGACCACTGTCATGTCAACGTTGATGGTGACTTGCATGTCATAATATGTTGTAAAGCTGATTTTGGTGAGAATTCTTGTGTGCAGAAAGATTGTGCTGGCCACCAATATTGCTGAGACAAGTATCACCATAGATGATGTAGTTTATGTGATTGATTGTGGGAAGGCCAAAGAGACCAGCTATGATGCTCTCAACAAACTGGCCTGTCTATTGCCCTCTTGGGTATCTAAGGCCTCTGCACATCAGGTTATAAGCATTCAAATTGAACTTTTGTGTATTTATGCTGTGTTGTTTCTTGCATAGGATTTTGTGATTGTCACAATCTGGCTTTCTCTGCAAACCTCTTGCTTTCTACTTCACATGGTCTAAATAATCAAGTATCCTTATGATTAAGAACTGTTCCTTTGCTGCAGAGGCGAGGACGAGCTGGGCGAGTCCAGGCTGGCGTATGTTACCATCTATACCCAAAGCTTATCTACTCCTCCATGCCACTATACCAGCTCCCAGAGATATTGCGAACTCCCTTGCAAGAGCTTTGTCTGCAAATCAAGAGCTTACAACTGGGCAGCATAGCCTACTTTCTCTCAAAGGCATTGGAACCACCTGAGGCTCTTGCAGTGCAAAATGCCATTGAGCTGCTGAAAACCATTGGAGCCTTGGATATCGCAGAGGAGCTTACTCCATTGGGTAAGGCTCTGGAGCCCTGACTAAGTGTTTTGTCAGCCAATATCCTTATATAAGTGTCTGAAGAATTCATCTCTGTAACCATCAATTGCCATGAGGCTGTAACATCTTATCACCCGGTCATGGGGATGTCAGTAGATTTTGCTAGCATATTTTGCTCACCTAGTTTGTGCACCTTTTATAAATTGAGCTAGACTGAGTATGTTTCCAATAACCAGAGTGTGCAGGTATTGACATGATCCATATGCCTCACATTTGTTCCAATATCTCTGGAATTGGACTCAGTTGGGAGTCATCAATAGTCAGATCTATAGGGTCTTGAGGCTTTGTAGTTCTAACGTTACCCACTGTAGGAAGCTGATGAAGTCAGTGGGAAAGTTATGATAGAAAGTCACAACCTAACCACTGTCCTATACCCTCTGTGCAAAGCAGATGGAGTCAGTGGCAAGGTTCAGTGGCAAGGTTATTATAGAAATGTCACTATCCTACATGTATTGATGCTGCTATTCATACTACTAGTTTTTCTGTTTCAGTTTGAACTAGCTTCTCCCTTGTGCATTTTTTCTTCCTCCCTGTTTTAGCCCTTATATGTAGGGTTTTTCATTGACTGCAGTGAGTTTTTGCCTCAACCTGGTTACCTTCAATTGTGAGTATGGAGATTGCTTGATACTCATGAGAGTTATTTTTATAAATTGAGCTATGCTTAGAGGCTAACATGGTTTTCTGACTTTGTCAGGGCGCCACCTTTCAACACTCCCTGTTGACCCCAAGGTGGGGAAGATGCTACTTATGGGTGCTGTCTTTCAGTGTTTAGGACCTGCTCTTACCATATCAGCAGCACTTGCTCATCGTGACCCATTTGTCCTTCCACTTGAGCACAAAGAGGAGGCTGATGATGCTCGGCGGCGATTTGCTGGTGACTCACGAAGGTAAAATATCTATTTCTGGATGAAATATGCCATTTTCAAATTTTTGCTTTGATTGTGAGCTTCATAAAGCAAACTAGGTCTGTTCTTGTGACCACATCGTCTTTTTGTCCAATTAATATATTGAAATTTTGGCGGACTTGGAGAAAATTCTGACATGTAGTTTTCTGGTGTGGGCATTGTGAGCAGTGATCATATTGCACTTTTGAAAGCATTTGAAGGTTGGCAGGCTGCTAAAAGGGAGGGCAGAGAACGTAATTACTGCTGGGAGAACTTTCTTTCTGTATCAACACTACAGATGATGGAAGACATGCGCCGTCAGTTCCTTGATCTACTGTCTGACATTGGCTTCATTGACAAGTCTCGAGGGCCCCAGGTTAGTTTCTTGGTCTATGCATGATGTCAAAGGTTGGCTTCACAGAATCCTTTTCCCTGCTTGAGGAAATTATATGAGAAGTTTTCAACTACCTGTAGAGAGAAAATGGGAGATGAACATTTCCATGTGAAAGAATAATCATGGAAATGGTTGCCCTTGACATGACAGAGCTTCAATCAATACAGTCAAGACCTGGAAATGGTTAGGGCAGTGTTGTGTGCTGGCCTCTTCCCAAGTGTTGTCCAGTGCAAAGCCCGTGGGAAGAGGACTGCTTTCTTCACCAAGGAGGATGGTAAAGTGGAACCTCACCCCTCATCAGTGAATGCGCGTGTCAATAGCTTCCCACAACCATGGCTTGTGTACAGTGAGAAAGTGAAAACAACGGGAATATATGTTCGAGACTCAACAAATCTTTCAGATTATGCATTACTGATGTTTGGTGGGAGTCTTACTACCAGTAAGAGTGGACAAGGGGTAGAAATGCTGGATGGTTACCTACAGTTTCAAGCATCCAAGAAAACAACCCAATTGGTCCAAGTATGTTCTCACTGATCCTGCCTTTCAGCATTTGTGTTGTATCTAAGATTTGTCCAGGCAGAAGCTTGAAAGCACAAATTTGAAGTGAAGATATCAACACCTACAGAGAGATGGTGGAAGGTTAGTAGGTTATTGAATAATTCTTGTGTAAATGGGTGGAATAGGAACTGCGCAGGCAACTTGATCTCCTGCTTGATCACAAGGTGAGGGACCCAAAGCTTAACATTCACACTGAAGGCAAGGGGGTTGTCACTGCGGTGCTGGAGTTGCTTCACAGTGGCAATATGGAAGATGACAGATACAGCTCAGCTTGGGGAGGTGATGACCGCTACTCATCTAGAAGATAGTGTGCACTCTGATTTTTTTCACTCTTAACCTATTTTGTGTTCTGATAAACTAAATTCCGCCTGCAACTTACACCATAGAGTTGTCCAATTTTGACCAGCTCTCTCTGGTAGTTGCCTTTTGCAAGATCCTACCAAACATTCTTGAACAGCTGGCTTAAATTGTAGCAGTATTGGTCAGCAAGCCCATGTTATCCTTATTTGCCCTCCAGAGTTAATTTACTTCAGAGTAATATGGTGAGGTAGAATTACTGTTTCTGTTTCCAGAAGGAACCGCTGCATGCTCCAATGTATGAATCTGAGTTCCTTTTCATAGAGCAAATCCACAGAAAATTTTGCCACAATGCCGGGCTATCACTATATGTCCCCCGCAATATATTTTAATCATTGAAAATCACAGAACTGGGTCCCAACAAGTGGCCTTTGATCCTGGCCTCCTGGGGCCAAGTCTAATCTGCTATTAACTGAAAGCATGTGTGAATAGTATCGAGTTTTCTTATTTGTGCTGTCTTTGGATTCATGACAATGTTGGGATTGAATCTTCTGGGAAAATATGAGAGATCTGTTTGCTTGTGGAACTCAATGGATTTCATAATTGTAAGACAACCAGATACCATGGGCCTTGAGAATTCAAGGTTAACAGTTTCTAATAAACCTGAGTTATGAACCACCCTCTTGTTTGAATTTAAGGCATTATGCTTTCCTTGCAAGAATTTGTTAATAACTTATAATGCTCTTTTTCAAATATTCCAGGTAGGAATTGCAATGCCCCATGTCCCTTTTTCTTGAAAAGTTGAATTGGCTTAAGTAAGTTATTTGATAACATTGGACTTTTTTTTATCATGCCTTGAATGGCACATGACCTAACAATTAGGGTACATAGGTTGGTGAACAAACATTTCAGAGCTCAAAGTACATAGGTTGGTGAGCAAACACTTCAGACCTCAAAGGAAGTTGAATCCTCATGCATTGTTCCTCTGCTTCTGAGACTTAAAGAACATTTGTAGCCTTTCACCTATCACTTTTAACATTGCAAAAACTGCTCAATTAATGAAGGAACGGAGAAGATATGGGGTGTTTGGTGTAAGGGGGTTCAGTGTTCGATGATGGATGAATGAAGACAGAATCTTTGATTGTTACATCTTTCTATTGGGAATACAAAGAAATTTTGTAAATCCCTAGTTGGTGCACCCATCAAAGTTTAAATAATTCAAAACAGACTAAAAATGAGGAAGATATGGGGCTAGAACTAGAGAGAGGTGTAGAGGTAATTTTTTCGAAAAGTTTGAAACAAACTATCACTCACCCTCTTTTTGTGTTTTCTGCATGGCTCCTTTACTTCTGATGCTCAAAGAACATTTGTAACCCTCTTGTTTGCACATCCAATGACACAAAAATCACTCAGTTTGGTTAAGGAATGACAAAAATATTTTAAAATGTTCTATGATAAGTACATGTTCGATGATGAGCGATTCTATCTTAGCACTTGTTGCTTGAAGTCAAATTTAAGAATTTGACTCTCTAATGAATCCACAGATATGCCTTGAATCCGAAGCAAAGAATTTTGGTCCCAAGCCAAGAATTAGGGCTCAAGCTTTAATGCCAACCTCTCCTCACCAATCACACCAACTTGAGGAATCCACAGATATGCCTTGAATCCGAAGCAAAGAATTTTGGGCCCAAGCCAAGAATTAGGGCTCAAGCCTTAATGCCAACCTCTCCTCACCAATCACACCAACTTGAGGTTTGTTTGGCTTTACAGTTGGTATTTTTCTTTCAATTTTTGCCATGTGGCCAAAGTAGCAATCATCCCAAATCAGATTTCACATTAACTGACAACACATGGAGCACAAAAAACTTGACTTGTCGATGCTTGGATCTAATGATTACACACACACATTTCAAGAACCTAAATTTCCTAGTGACAGTATTGACCCCAGGCTTGCTAGTAACAAGAAGTCCCCATCTACATTACATTCCCCGCCTTGTGAGGAGATCAGTTTGGTGTTTATTGTTTATTCCTGTGTATCATGGGAGAATGGTGGTATGGCTGAAAAATTGCAATATGGCAATACAAGGTTCACAGCCTTTTATGAAGTTTGCAGTTTGGACGTTACATTATTGTCATGAAAGAGAGAAGCAGTTGCAGCGCAATCGAGTCCGTGTTTGGTGTCCATGTTTAGTGTGAAATCAATTGGGTCCTGAAGAAAAATTCTATCATGCCTCCCAAGTCAATGCTTGTGTTCAAAAAGAAAGAATGGGACCACAGCTACTACCTCCTCTACAGGTTGGCTTTGTCCTCTACAGAATGGCTTTGTTCCGAGGCCAAACTAATTTTGATGGGATATATTAAGTTTCAATACCTATTTTTAGCTCTTACTTGGGCTTTGTGCTGCTTCACACTACCCATGGGTGATGATGATTAAACTGACATAACTTATAAGGTCAGAATATTAATATATTTTTGTTTGTTCTTTGAATCTTGCAATTTGAGCTTCACTTTGCTGCGAGTACCCATTTTGGGACAATCAACTTTTCTTTTTCTTTTTGTATGTTTTCATATGGTTTTCAATAATTCATCATTATGTATGTCAATGTCAAATTTAATTTGAATTAATATAAATGTCATGGACATGAAAAGACACATGTTAATCCATTTTTTCATATCCATGTTAGCAAGTAGGGAAAAAAATTAAGATATTTATAAAGACGGAGGTATTAGTTATTAGGAAAGAACCAGGTAGTTGTTTCTGAAATTGTCTTAGAAAATACCTAGGGACAACTATATCATACGAAATGTCTTTGAAGTCATCCAAGAAGGATTGTTGTTTCTGAAATTGTCTTAGAAAATACCTAGGGACAACTATCATAGGAAATGTCTTTGAAGTCGTCCAAGAAGGATTGTTGTTTCTGAAATTGTCTTAAGAAATACCTGGGGACAACTATACCATAAGAAATATCTTTAGAATTGCCCAAGGAGGATCGTATGATAGAATCCAAAAAATCACCCATATACCAATTCTTCAAAATTTCTCGTCATTAAAATGTTTAAACAAAATTCCATGATCATTCATGAAGTCATTTTCGTGTCCATATTCCACAACATGAGATTCAATCTTCACCTATCAAAAACATTTACATCAATTATGTCCAAAAAAAACTCATCAAATGTTATAAGATTTTCAAAAGTTTAATCTTTTATTTGATGTAATGTGACTTAAATTGAATTCAAATTATATATTGTAAAGGAAGAATGAAGCTTCCCCTGAATCCGGACGGACAGTAGCTAAATATAGCGAGGACGTCGTGAAGCTTCCCCTTAATCCAGATGGACAGTAGCTAAATATAGCGAGACTTGCACATGCTAGCAGTTTAGCTTCTTGGGGAGGGAGGAAAAGGTGTAGCAAAAGAGCAGGCGCGCTCTTGAAGGGAATGGAGCAGCAGTTGTATGGC
>Ga0116231_10001194_pt1 | contig 52107 bp, 45 predicted proteins | sample S1TSphgellanicum_2_FD_89695 | JGI IMG/M metagenome (GOLD analysis project Ga0116231, IMG submission 89695) | Host-associated microbial communities from peat moss isolated from Minnesota, USA - S1T2_Fd - Sphagnum magellanicum MG | ecosystem: Host-associated > Plants > Peat moss > Unclassified...
CCCCTTGTTTTCTTCCTCTTGAGTTGTGAAAAGTTGTCAGATTTCAACCTAAATTTGGGTCTAGCTATCACTAGACTAGAATGTTAAGGGATTTTATCTTTTTTTTCAAGACAAAATCACCAGCTAGCTCCATAAGTAAGTGACCTCCTTTCTCACCATACTCACAATATACCTCACAATACAGTTTACTGTGTTTTTGTGTGTTTGTAGACTTTAAATAGGTCTTCTGGCATTTTATTTTGGCTGCCTACTGAGGCATAGTGTCACTCTTAAGACAACTTGGCACAAATCCTTTGTATAAAAAAAAAACCCTAGTTAGTATATTTGCTATAAATTTTTTTAATTTGAAATATGTATATATTAGAACATATTACAGTCCTGAATTATCTATCTATTTATTCATTTATTTATTTATTTATTCTTTCTTTCTTTCTTTTTGGGGGGGAGGGAAACTGGATTGCAAACAATTTGTCAATTTTGAGGCCTTACTGAGTTCTACTGAAATGTGTGTATCCAGTGGAAAATACACACACTGGATGGATAGGGGACAATGAATTATCTGCTGGTTCTATCTAATAACAATCAGATTCAGGAGAACAGTATGTGCTATATGTACTACTCTTGTACAGGGGCAGCTTCGGTAAAAAAATGTCTGCCAAATAATTAGTTAATTTTGAAGATTCCATTTCCAACATAGAATATTCCCTCAATATTCCACAAGATTCTTCCCTTTTCCTTCACCCAAAGAAGAAGAAGAAGAAAAAAAAAATTCTTTGAGAGAAAAAAGAAAAAAAAAAAATTGAAATTTCAGCATTTCAAAAAATAATATGATTTGTGTCAAAAGCCACCAAGGTACTACTACCATGTCTCCATTGGAATCTACGTCCCTAGTAACGAGTAACGACCCATTAGCACTTACCTATGTACGAACTATCCACATGCATCTTCTTACCTAGAAGCCAACAAGCTCCTACCTATATGTCTACACATAGGACCTATTTTTAATAGCATAGGTAACAAAGGTGAAAGGTAATGGATAGTCCCTCAATTAGGGTTGATCCATAACCATGTCCTAATAGGCTTCTAGCAAATGGTGTGTTGTTTTTGGTTCCTTTTGACCCATTGGAAGGTTTGATGGTCCAATTCAATGGGTAAGATAAGGGTTGGAATGCTAACTTATAACTACCAAACATGGTGATGGAACATGCATGTAATTATACTGCATGCAAATGATTTCATGTTACAACTAATACAAAAATATTTAAATAATTATTTTGTAACTAACATCATCAATAATCTTACATTTTGCAATTAACCTAACATGCCAAACTATCATCTTAGCATCTAAAGGTGATGTGTCATGTTTGTTTCATGAAAATGGTTCACATTGTTTTTCAATGCCCCCATCCTAGTGCACATAAAGCTTGTGTTCACATAGTCGTTCATCTTTTTTTTAATTTATTACTAAGAACAAATGTGACTAAATTAGAATTAATACAAGCATGGAATTAAACTTATATTAATTAATAGGTAGAACTCAATTTGCACATGTTTTCGCATGCAAGTAATATTCAACTATCGCATGCTTGAATGGGTGTCAACATGCAACTATGCCACAATTCTAAGGTAGTGCTTGCCAAATTTGATGTAATGGAAACTTTTAAAGTAATGTAATGTTATAATTTCAAATTCTAGCATTCAAAATACATGAAAGGTTTAGGGGATTCTACCATTAGATGAATATTATCAAAGTTACTAAAGGTTTTAAGGCAATTGCAAATAGATGAATCCTCAAAGTGACATTCAACTTAAAATTATTTGATGATTCATTCAAAAATTCAGATTTTAATAATAAATTAGTTTTTTAATTGCAATGTAGTTTTGTTATAATTATGAAGTAGTTACACATGGGTTGATCGCAAGGACCACATAAATGATGTGGCCCAACCTCGATGGGACACTTAGTGTAAAGTTTGAGATTTATTTGTGTTAAGCAACCATTTGTAGGAGGGGTATTAGATAATTGTCCAACTTATTTTTTATCATCTTATTAATATTTAATTTATATATATTAAAGTCACCTTATATTAATTATAATCCATTATTTCATATTATTACATACCCTATATCATAATTAAATTATTTATTTAAATAAAATGTACCCTATTTTTAAACTAATTAACTTACGATTTTTATTCAACAACCAATATATTGCACCTTCTTTTTTTATTGATGTATTTTCTACTTTTTTTTTACTAGTGTCCCCTATAGAGACCAACATGCATGTTAGTGGTAATTGCCATGCTAGATGTGTTATTGTGAAGAATGGCCATGACCAAATAATTCCTTGACAATGCCACCTACACCCCTAGGCCCAAACCTCGTAGGGACCGAAAAACTATCAATAAAAGAATCAACTTTTATGGATGCAATAATTCAAAATAAAATAAAATAAAATAAAATATATAGAGGCATGCATCTTAGACTATGTACTTGAACTACATTGACAATTTATATTCGCATGTTTGAACTCCAATACACCATCAAAATATTATGTAGGTGACTAGAGGTGAGATTCTAGTTAAACCATTGATATATTGGCATTTAGTCATATTGCAATTGAATTGTAGCCATACTAAGGTGGTACATGCCAAAAATTCAAGTCAAAATAATATTGATCTTTAATTGCAACATAGTCTTGCTAAAGTTGTAAGACAATTGCATATGGATTCATTGCAAAGACCATGCATATGGCATGCCAATGTTTGTGCTCACTGAACATAGTTACCACATTGTGTGTATTCATCTTGAAAACAATTGTTTAACTCACATAATTGTATTTGCATAAATTGTATATTACAACTATATAACAACTAAAACAGAAAGTCAATGCACGTTGACCAAAATAATACAATCAATAAAAATATGCTTAAAATATTCCTTGCAACTTTCTTAAAACTTATGTGCAACTAATCAATTTCTAACATGATTTTTCAAAATGACCATATTTTTCACACAAAGTTGAAATCTAGTTGCAATGTAATTGGTATAGACCTGTAATTATAATTAGTGTAGTCTTCACAAATATGATTTTCTTATAATGTATATTCTATTGAGAATTCCTCAATTTACAATTTAATTAAAACTTCTCATTCCCCCCAATTTGATTTCAATTCAAAGGGACAAATTTAAGAAAAAATTGTAAAACTAAAGGCTAGATTATTTAATGTGACTATTGAAAGTGTGTTGGCAAATAGAGGAAAATTGCATGCCTCAAGGTATATTAATGTAGGAGTTTGATGTTTATTTAACTTTTTGACCTCAATTGGACCCCATATGAGTAATTTTATCTCATGTCCAAGGCACTTTACTAATAACTCTAGTATCTTTTGACTAATGTTGTGTGGTTCTTCCTTTTTAATAAAACTTGCAATCCCAATTCTGACTTCTTTTTTTTTCTTTTTTTTTGGGGGAGGTTCCTGAAGTGTGAATTTGAATTTAGTTCTTACCATTTCTAACCTTTTGATTCCAAATTTGGCACTTTAAAAAAAAACTCCAAAATTTCCAAGCTTGGTTCAAAAACTAGGTTTGATTTCATGGACACACTACACACTCCCCCAATGTTAGGGAATGTATAGGAGTAGGGTAATGGATTGCTGTTCAAGGTTTCACAAGTTTGTGCCCCTATGAAACATTGAAAGCATCCCTTACCCTACATAAAACATTTTGAAAATAATAAGATATTCAACCACTCTACTAGCCTAAAGAGTGGGTTGCACTTTGGGACCCCTTGCTTAAAAAAGCAGCACATGGGATTAAACCCCCCTCCACCTACAAAGGGTTTTGTTCCAAAATGGGTTATGTCCAAAGTTTTACAAACAAATTAAAACCAAGGACTATATAAGTACGTTCAACAACTAATTTTTAAAAAAAAATCAAAATATAAAGTTCAACCCACTTGTGAAGTGTTAAAAAAATAAATCAACTTATCTACCTTAAAGAACTTAATAATACAAAGTTCAACAACCAAAGAAAAACAATATCTAAATATGAAGTTCAGCCCACTTGTCAAACATTAAAGAAGAATCAACTTGTTTACATAAAAGAGCTTAACTAGTGTTCAGGAATTTTGTGGGTTAGTTAGGTAAATAAGCCACAAAATTAATCCTAAGGTCAAAATTAACCTAACCCATAATATGTAATTGGCTTGATTCTTCTACACACGAGAAGGTTGAATGTCCTTTAAGGTTCAAAGTTGCATTTTACTTTCCATTAGGATTCGAAGAGATGCTCAAAGCTTTTGGAAATAGACATTGTTGTGATGGTCAGCTTGTCATGCTGAAAGGCACACATAGACTTCACATGTTACGGAAAAGGAGTAACCCACTTTTGGTCCTTGATAAAAGAGCTTACTAGGAATGAAGCTTTACTAGGCTAGTGGTTTCTCAAGTCCATCTATCTAAGTTGGGCAAAGACAAACTAAATAATTTGAAATTTGCCTCTATTACAACTTACATGTGAAGTCTATGTCCAATAACAACCATTTGTCCTATGGCTTCCCTCCTCTCAAAGGTGGGTTCCATAGCCTTATAAAGTTGCCACATGGGTAGTAACATGGGCCTCTTCTTGGTCGGTTTCATATCACAAATCTACCCCACCTTTTCCTAACCTCAAGTGATCTAACTTCTTCAAAAACTCCAACAAAGATACGAATGGAATAAGTACCCAACCCCAAACAAAACTTATGCTAACTTTATTACTTATTTAAAGGTGAAGAAGGGTGCCCAAAAAAATTTAAAAATCTTCATTTTATTGTACAATCTCTTCAACATGACTCTTTTCATGCATAATCGAATATTTCTTTGTGCATGTGAACAACGAGACAAAGGAACCCAACCTTCCAAAATCTACATGACATATGAGATAGTCATTGACTCCTCCATGCAGTCAGAAAGGAAAGATGCTTCATGTGTGTGTGTGTGTGTGTGTGTTTTTGTACACGATGAGGGTTGTTTCCAAAACAACTTTTCTTTGGCGAGTTTGAAAGGTAGGATGGATATCCTATCTACAATTGCAACTAGCATCTAATAATTCCCAAAGTCGTGTTTACACAAAAATGGAAAAGAACGTTCGTAGTACCAAACATTTCCACTAAACCTCAAACTTACTAGAATTCTTTTTTTCAAGTACTCAAATTAGGGTTTCATACCCACTCCTTTTCTATCCAAAATTTAAGCATGAAATTTGGATAGAAAAAGGCGTGAGTATGAAACCCTAATTTGAATATTTGAAAACTTGCAAAAAGAAAAAAATTCCCTAAAACACAGGTGTCAAGTGTCAACTACTACCATAGGCAGTTTCAGCACCCAAGTGCCAAAACAAAGGTGTCAAAGCATTTTGACACCTCACTTTTTAGTCATATAATTTTTCAAGCAAAATTTTGAATGTAGGTAAGTAAGTTTAGTGAAAAAGATGAGGTTTTGAGATAGAGAAGGAAGGAGAGGATGATGAAGAATTTTTTCAATAATGTAAAATTATTCTGAAATTTCAGATATATATATATATATATATATATATATATGTATATATAAAGAGGAAATTATTTTCTCAAAAAAAAATTTCAACAAGGAAAATTTGAAATTAATTTGTGTCAAATCTGACATCAATGAAGGGTAGACCTATTTAGCTACTAGTTTTCCTCTCTTTCTTTTGGAGTTCATCTGTCTTTTGTTTTCTCCTTTGAAATAATCTTTCCCCTATTTCCCCCTCAAAAAAAAATGTAAAGAAAAAAAAAGGGAGGGAAAAAAAAAAAGCTTCCAGCACTTGGATGTTTAAATGCATGTATGAGCTACCAACAATTTCCTCTATTGCTTGGATAGAGAGAGCATGAGCTTGGTAGGGCGCATTCCACCTCGGAAAGAGCTTAGCTGAGTAGGACAAGATATTGTTCCGTCATGTGGTAACAAGTTCTGCCAGGGCCTGTTCCAGAGCATAACTGATGGTTCACAGGTGCATAATATGGCAGGTAGGTAGGTAGGTAGGTAGGTAGGTATCATGTGGATAATTAATTAATTAATTTAAATTTAAATTTTATTTAATTAAAAAAAAATTTGGAGCAGATCTTTAGGCTTGGTAAAGCCTGTGTAGCCTGGGGCTGTGCCCTACATGCACATGAAGAACTGACATAAATTTGAATCTGGCAGCCCTAGAGGCACCTTACATATTCTATCTCTGTAATCTGCAAGCTGCATGGGAGACTCCACAAAAGGTTATGCTTTGTTAAGGTACTTGCAGATGATACAAAGGCCAATTTAAGTCAAGTTTTTATGTCAGAATTTTATTTTTTCTTTTCTTTTCTTTTATAAATTTTACCATATCCAATATCATCATGTATATGAAAGTATTTTGAGGTGGGTGTTTTTGTGACACTACCTCACCCTAAGGTCAGTTTCCTCATTAAATAATCCTCAAAATGGTGAAATAAAATTTTGTGGAAATATGAAGTTAACATGTTAAAATTTACCATAATTTATCATAGGCTACACTCTGAATAAATAATTTAATTACTCGTATAGCACAATATTTATATAGTAGATGATGGAAACAAATATAATTTCAAACAGTAAAAAAGAATTCATTTTTTGAAAAAAAATAAAAATTATTTGTTTTGTCAATGTGGAAACTGACCCTAGGCTACTAGGGTAATACCTATTGCTTTTTCTGCAACAACACTTGAGGGTGCCGAATTATGAGTATGGAGCCTTGGGTGACTTTAACATATACCTTCATGCAAATAACACCCCGACTCGAATCTTCATGCATTACTTGCAAGGCCCACCTTGTGAATTCAATACTAATAAGAGGGACTGGCCAAATCCAAGAGACTTCTCCAAGATTCCTAGCATTTTAAACCAAAAACACGTAGCCAAGCACGATTCAAAATTGTGTTATGGGTGGCAAAAAAACAAATTGTGGTGGTGGAAGGAAAGATCACCTTTCCTCTTGGGTACTTTCCAATGTGGTCATCCTTGGAAAGCACCCAAGAGGGGTGTAGGGTTAATGGAGCGGGGAGTGCACCACAAGAGAATACAGTTTTTCTTACACCAAATGGTCACTATGGTTCAAGGCACATACAATGTGTAAGGTCGATTTTGTGGTTTCATCCGTTACAATGTACAATATGTGATGTTTATTGTGACATATATTATGTTAAAATCACAATTTGACAAGGGGAAAGGGGAGGGGGTGGAAGGAGGAGGGCATTACAAGAGAATGTGAACTCATGTCAAATCTTAATTTTAATCTAATATATGTCACAATACTGTAAGTACCTGAACAATTTTGGCATAATTTTTTTAAATTATTTTTAAATCAAGAATTTGCAAAAATCCACAGTCAGGTTTGGAATGTCTAATTCTTGATTTTAAAATAAATTTAAAAAAAATTATGCCAATTATTTTTTATAAGCAATAGAGATACCTGTAAAGTCAGGAAAAGACAGCACCAGTGCCCTGAGTTTGGTCATACACAGGGTGAGATTCAATAAAAAAACCTGCAAAAAAGTACATTAGCATTCGAGGGGGATGTGAAACTCAGAAAACCATCAATTTTGATGGTTCGTGAGTTTCACCCTGTCTTTCTTTTTTCCTGAGCGGCTCCACTGCTGCTACATAGATTTTCACTGCTCCTACCTGTCCAGCTACTATAATTCCTCTCGAACCTTGTGCATTAAATGCTGCATTAAATTCAGCATTTCGTACTGAGATTCAGCATTTTCGTACCGAGATTTAATAAAATTTCCTTACTTTACGGATACCACTAAAAGAGGGGTTAGGGGGTGAAAGGAGGCCCAAAGACACGGTGAAGACAGGGTGAATTTGTGGATATCTCTAATATCTGTTGAAAGGAGGCCCAAAGACAGGGTGAAGACAGGGTGAATTTGTGGATATCTCTAATATCTGTTGAAAGGAGGCCCAAAGACAGGGTGAAGACAAGGTGAATTTGCAGATATCTCTAATATCTGTTGAAAATCTCAGAATTAAAAAACCAAGTGCTGAAGTTAAGATTTTGAAATTAATTATTTGTTGCCGAATCCGACCAAGGAGTACAGTAAACATCACATATTGGGCATTGTAATGGATGAAACCACAAAATGTATCTCACACATATGTGAAAAGCCATGACCTTTTGTGTGAGAAAAAATCACATTTTCTTGTAGTTGGGGGAGGGGGTGGGGGGGGGGAGAAAAACCAACCTTAGTAGGCCTTAAATAATACATTTATGTTACAAAAGGAATTACTAGGTATTCATACAAAAAGCCCAGCTACACAAGGCCCACTTCAATTGCACAGAGTAGTTACTATTACTAACTAGGTAAGTTACTAGTAAGTGCAGTGGCTGCAGGCAGAGAGAATAGGTTAAAATAGTTAAAGGGCTGCAACTAGGCTACTAGTGCTGGCCATGCAGCAGCTGCCATCTCAGGCTCTCTAATAGGCCATGCCATGGCTTTCAGCTGACACTAGTAGTCGTAGTAGTAGTAGTAGTGTCCTCTTGGCTTTTCATCAGCTGGGTATCACTCACCTTTTCTCCTCCCCCCCCTTTTTTCTCCCTCTTTGTCAATCAATCAAGCATGGACTAAAACTGCTCTTAAGTGTAAAACGAAAATGCCCCAAAAAAAGAAAGGAAACTTTTTTTTGCCAAACTTTGGAAACCACCCCCCCCCACACACACACACACACACACACACACACACACACCAACCCAGAAATAATAATAATAATAATAATAATAATAATCCCAAAAAACCCACATCTATCATACACATGTATAATGAATCAAAAATGAAATTATCTAGTTGTCTGGAAGACATATGTAATTTTGATGAAATTGTGAAGAGAAAAAGAGAAATGTTTGGTATGCAAACAAACAATAGAATCTTTTTTTGTTTTGTTTTCTGTTCAGATCAGTGTTCATGTGAGAGTCCTCAATTATAAACAGATTTTGGTTGCAGCAGTTTCATTGAAGAAAGAAGACTGAAGAAAAACATGAAAGGAGGAGAAGGAGAAGGAGGATCCATGGGGAAGATGAGGAAGAGGAGGCTGGGAAGGAGTTTATTACCGTGAGAGAGAGAGAGAGAGAGAGAGAGAGAGGAAATTTATTTAGCTTGGTTGTTCAGACATTTTGATGATCATGTGTTTCTGAGAATTGGGTCGTGATTGATCAACTGCAAGCTGCGACAACAATTCTTAGACTTGGTTCTTCTTCCTTAGATTCTGAACTATTGTTGTTGTTGTCGCTGTTGCTGCTGCTGCTGGTGGTATGTATGGTCCCAGAATTTTCTTTCTTTCCTGTTGAAAGCAATTTGATTTCTCTAGTGGACAGAAGTTGTTGTTGTTGTTCCACCCAGAGATTGCAACCACAGTAGTGCGCATGAAATATGGAAGTACAGTAAGAAGAATTTGTCTTTGGGAGTTCGAATTTCTGAACGTCTTGTTGCTGTGGGGGGATCAGGATCAGGATTAGGATCAAGCAGTTAGAAATGGGTTCTTCCCCGCAGCAGGAGGAGGAGGAGGAGGAGATGAATTTGACGGAGCCGCTGTTGAGGCTGCATCCACGAGAAAGAAATGGCAGTACTACTACTGCAGTTGGGCATTCATGGTTGTCACAGTTGTTGAGATCAGGCACAGCTGGAGCTACAGCTCCTAATTCTGCCGACTGCAGTGCAGTGACGGCATATAGCAGAGCTGGAGTATTGAGCCGCGCAACATTCTCATGGTTGAATCCGCTTGTAAAGTTGGGTTCTATCAAAACACTACAGAAAGAAGACGTCCCACAACTGGCACCACAACACCGAGCTGCACGGCTACACTCCCTATTCCACTCACACTGGCGAGAAGAAGGTCAAGAAACCACGGTTCTGCACACGCTGTGGAGCTGCTTCTGGGGCAATATCTTGTACACAGCGTTCTTGGCACTGGTAAAAGTGGGTGTAACGTTTGTGGGTCCATTACTGATCCAAAGCTTCGTAGATTTCTGTACAGAATCACAATCATCATCCTCATCAAACACAGAGACAACAGCAGCTACTACAGATTTCAGATCAAAATCATCAACATGGACACAAGCAGCAGCTCCATACAGTAGTAGCTCAGGACAGGGTCTGATTCTGGTGGCAATCCTTGTAGCAGGAAAGGGAGTAGAGGTTCTCTTCACACATCAATACAATTTCACATGCCAGAAACTGGGGATGCAGATCCGCTCCGCACTCATCACTGCAGTGTACGCCAAAGGATTACGCCTCTCCAGCGAATCCAGACAACGACACGGAGTGGGACAGATCGTGAACTACATGTCAGTAGATGCGCAACAGATGTCGGATGTGATGATTCACTTGCACACTTTGTGGGCCGTGCCGCTGCAAACGGCTGTAGCCATCGCCATTCTGGCACGCGTGGTGGGGAGATCTGCCACTCTTGCGGGTCTGCTGGCCTTGTCCTTCACTGCGTCCATGATTCTGGCGATTGCCAGAGTCCAGAGGAAACAACAAGAGTGCATCATGCAAGCCCGTGATCGTCGCATGCGCGCTTTCAACGAGTCCCTAACGCACATGAAGGTATTAGGGTTCAATTTGTTCCATTCTCTTTTTTTTCCTTTTTTTGGTTTTTTTTTTTGCCTTTTTTTTTTTCTTTTTTTTGAGCAGTTTAAATGAATTTCTGTTCTGTTTAAACTGGGGTTACGTCCATTCTGCTCAACAAATAAATAAATAAATAAAAGCTAGCTTAACATGAAGGATAAACATTATGATTTAACTACCTCTTTTGTTGGTTTGAGGAAGTGGGTTATGGTCAATTTTGTTAAGAGAAAATTAAACAAAAGCTTAATTAACATGATTTAGCAAATGTATGATTTACCATCGTGATTCAAAGTGGGTGGGCTTCCATTGATTCTACTATATAAATTGACCAAAGCCCTACTTGAAGCTTTCTTTTATGTTTTTTTTCGAAAAATCAATGTAGCCCATTTTGAACCAAGATGATAAAATATCTTACATTTACTTTCATGTTCAGCTTTTCTTTAATTATATAAGCTTCAAGTAGGGCTTATGTCAATTTTGCAAAGAATTGAAGAAAGCTTGATTGATTATGTGTTGTGGAGTCATGTGGTGAGAGGGGGAGGTGGGGAGGAACTGATTTATTTATTTATTTGTTGGGGGGGAGTGGAGTTTTGTTTGTTTTGTAGGTGATTAAGCTACAAGGATGGGAGGAAATCTTTTTGAAGGGAGTGGAGGATGCACGAAGAATAGAGTACGTGTGGTTGATGAAATATGTGTATTCAACAGCAATCAACATTTTGGCACTTTGGTTAACCCCATTATTAACATGTGTGGCCATCTTCTCTGCTTGCATCTACTTCAATGACATGACTCTTGCACCCGGCATGGCTTTCACCACTGTCGCCACTGTTCGCACCATGGAGGAACCCATGCGCATTTTCCCTCAAGCTCTCATTGCTGTCTCTCAGGTACAAAGACACTTACTCGACATCAACAACAACAACAACATACTAAACTCCCATTCTCTTTTGCATCATCATCACTCATTGACATCATCATGCATGATTCCTAAGTTCCTTCAACGTCCTTAGCACATCACCTCTTTACCTCCCCTACCCTAATTCAAATCCTAAATACCAGCCCTGGACACAGATAATCTGCTCCTACTACTTTGAGGCTTCCTCTTTTTACTCTAGAGCGATTGGGATCCTATCTTGTCCCAGCAGCCCAGAGAAAGGATAATACACTACAATCAAACTTGGTAGATCTAAAAGCTCGTACCCAAGTTCTGATTAATAGAGTGTTTGCTTGCTGGCTGGTTGGCCGTTTAGATGCAAGTTAGTTCATGGGCAGCTGAGAGCACATGTATTGCACTTCCAGAACAGTTGTGATGATTAACAAGTATTTGGAGAAAAAACACAATTATTGATGTTGTTGTTGTTGTTGTTGTAGGCATTTGTCTTCTTGGGCAGCTGAGAGCACATGTATTGCACTTCCAGAACAGTTGTGATGATTAACAAGTATTTGGAGAAAAAACACAATTATTGATGTTGTTATTGTTGTTGTTGTTGTTGTTGTAGGCATTGGTCTCATTGGACCGATTGGACAAATATTTATGGAGCAAGGAGTTGGAACAGGATGCAGTTGTTAAACTTCCAAGTGACTCTGATCATCCTGTCGCTGTGAAAGTGGAATGCGCATTCTTCAAGTGGGATTCAAAGGAAGAAAAAGCCACTCTTAGCAATATCAACCTTGCCATCAATAGGGGTTCCTTTGTCACTGTGGTTGGGAAAGTGGGTGCTGGAAAGTCATCACTGATTGCCTCCCTCCTCGGGGAGATGCCCAAATTGAATGGCACGGTAATTGTCTCATCGTTACCCTTGACCTTCACTTTGTCTCATCAATTGGATTTGATCAAACCCATGAATCTCAATTGCATAGTCAAGTTGAAGCAACCACCATGAATCACAAGAACTAAATTCATCTTGCAAAGCCTGTTTTAAGAATTTTGCAGGTAGAATTAAGAGGGAGTGTAGCTTATGTGCCACAATCACCTTGGATCCAACATGGCACTATTGAAGAGAATATTCTTTTCGGGTTGCCGATGGATCGAGAGAGATATGATGACACCCTGCAAGCATGCGCGTTAGAAATGGACATAGCTCAACTGGATTATGGAGACCAGACTGAAATCGGAGAACGGGGTATCAATCTAAGTGGTGGCCAAAAGCAGCGCATTCAACTTGCACGGGCTGTGTACCAAAACTGTGATATATATCTTCTTGATGACATCTTTAGTGCTCTTGATGCACATACAGGCTCCAAGATTTTCCAAGTTTGTTTTCTAAACTTATGCTCTTTAAACTTGGTTATTATCATTATTATTATTATTATAACTTTACACATTCTTATTGGGAATTTTTTTTTAAATCTCAAAACCATAATTAAACATTTAGTTTTTTATCTTCTATTTTCTTTGGGTCTTTCAGAGACTGCCACAATAGCCTTCAACAACTGAACTAAACCCAACCCAACCCAATTTTGTTGAACTATTATTACAAATTTTGTGTTTGCAGGAGTGTGTGATTGAAGCATTGATAGGTAAAACAGTGATACTTGTAACACACCAAATCGAGTTCCTTCACAGAGCAAACTTGATTCTGGTAAGTTGGGAAGAAAACTATGGACATCTTATTGTTCACTAGGCTATGAACATATCAAGATCATCAAAACATGATTTCATTGAATTTGTTGGAAGTTCTTTTTTTTCCCAGGTATCTTTTTTGTTTGCTTTAAAAAATATTCTTTTTGTCTTCCGATCCAAATTTATTAAGTATCTTTTTTGAGTGCCCAAGAAAAATCAGCACTCAAATAGAGATCTCAAAGTGGGTGTTGCTTGGATCTCAAATGTTTCAGGTGATGCGGGATGGTACTATAGTTCAATCAGGGACATATGAGGAGCTTTCAGAAGCAGGATTGGATTTCAAGGACTTGGTGAAGGCTCATAGTGCAGCTTTAGAGAAGGTGAATAATAATAATAATAACAATAATAATAGCACTTGTGAATTGTGGGAAGACCCATACAAGCCCTCATATCTAGACAGCCCCCATTTGTCAACAGCCTCCTTCTCAAACCTTTCCTCAAGTTGTGAGTCAATCTCGTATCTTCAACACCTTGAGATCCCGTGTTCATCTCCTCGATGTGAGGAGTTTAACATCGAGACTGCTGATTTGCAACTAGAATGCAACCAATTGCCATTCAATGGGTCCTTGATCCACAAATTCAGAGGAGCATTTGGACGACACCCAACAACAACAACAACAACAACATCAGCAACTGCCCAAATCATAGGCTGTGAAGAAAGAGCAACAGGGCAAGTTAGTCGTGACATTTACTGGCTTTACTTGACAGCTACTTACGGTGGTGCAATTGTCATCCTTTTGATCCTCGTACAATTTGTTTGGCAAATGTTTCAAATTGCCAGTGACTATTGGATTGCACATGAGACCTCAGAGTCTGAATCACCTGCATCCAAGCATCCCGCTACTGCAGGCAAGAATTTCCAAGCAGAGGGATTTATCAGGGTGTATGCAATGTTAGCTCTCGGGTGTGCTGTCTGTGTGCTCATTCGCTCACTACTAGTTGCATTCATTGGGATAACAACATCACAAAAATTTTACGATAAAATGCTTCACAGCGTCTTCCGGGCACCAATGTCCTTCTTTGACACTACACCACTTGGAAGAGTTTTAAGCCGGGTAAGTTTTTAAAATTTTCTTCTTGAATTTTTTGTTGCATTGTGTAAATAAAGTTACAGGCTACTTCAATTTCCACGTCAACAATTTGAAATTATCAAATAATAAAATAAGATCTAATTTTTTGGGATGGGCAGAGAGGGAGCAGCTATTTCTTCTTGGGTTGCAATTCAATATGCCAAATGAATGAGAGCTTGGTTGTTACAGATTGACCATTTAAACCCTAAAACTTTAGGGTTTAGAAGATTTAGTTTCTTCTAAATTCTTCTAAATTCCACTTTGTGGGTATTATTGGGTGGTGGGTATTATCAGGCTTCAACAGACCAGGCACAAATGGATACCATAGTACCCATTCTTTCAGGAGGTCTCCTAGCCATTGCATTTGCAACAACAGGCATTCTTGTTGTGATGGTGGGACTCACATGGCAGCTTATTCTCATTATCATTCCCTTGTCTTGGATTTATTATTCTTACCAAGTAAGCACCCAACAAATAAAATCACTCTTCCTTCCTTCCTTCCTTTGGCCTCACAAATCTGGTGGGGTTATTGCTAATTTGTGTGTTTTTGGGTGGAAGGTATTTCTTTTACTACCTAATTGTAAATTAAGGATAAATGTTACTATCTAGCCTTCTTTTATTTTTACAAATGTGGTAGTTCTGAAAATTGATGAATACATAAAATTATTTATAAATGAAATGGACATCTTGAACTACATTTTGCTATTGCCTTGTTTATTTATAATTTATAATAAATTAGGTCCCTCCCCCAAAAAAACTCCTGAATTTTATAAATTTTACCTCCAAAGTAGTAATAATAAGTAAATACCTTATTAATTACTGTAGTACCTTGGCAACTTCAGCACAAATTACAATTAATTTTTAAAATGCTGAAATTTTCCCCCAAAAAACTTATTTATTTTTGTGAAGCAATTTTTTTTTTTGAATCCTTTGGAATATTTCTTTGGAATATTCTGGAATATTCCAATTTTGAAATGGAATCTTGAAAATTAATTATGTATTTGGCTGCCCTTGTGCTAAGGTATCATCACTCTTGTAAGAGACTCACTCCCCTGTGCTCACAATTAGTAATCAATCACTCTTTTTACAAATTTTACATTGACCCATTGCACATAATTAGGGATGGGTTTTTTTTTGTTTTTTTTTTTTTAAAAACCCTAATTTCTTGGGTGTTGTTTTGTGTAGGTTTACTATCTAACAACATCAAGAGAATTAACACGAGTGGATGCCCTTACTAAGGCTCCAGTCATCCAACATTTCTCAGAAACAATTGCTGGATCCATGACCATCCGATGCTTTGGTCACCAAGAGCGATTTGCTCATGTGAATTTAGAGCGTGTTGATCAGAATCTCAAAATGGACTTCCATAACAATGCTGCAAATGAGTGGATTGGGTTTCGGCTTGAATCTATTGGCACTTTTGTGTTGAGCTTTGCGGCTTTTCTTCTTGTGTCTCTTCCATCCAACCTCATTCAAACGGGTTTGGGCCTAAATTTCTTGAGCTTTTCTTATATTAAATCCTTGCTTTTGTCGTTGTGAATAATTATCGTAGTTTTGTTGTTGTTGTTGTGGTGTAATTTGGTTGTTGTTGTGGATAATTGGAAGTTGGATGAAGTGCTTTCCAATTAAATCAATTGTTGTCCATTACTAGTTTGACATAGGCTCCATAGCTCTCTCCTCTACCTCATGAACCCCTCCCCACCCACCAATTTCCAAAAATGAAAAGATGGAACTCTGTTCACACTAAATTGAATTCTAACAACAAAGAACTGAAAAAAACCCTTTATTATATTTTGCAATAATTTCACATAATTTCCTAATGTACAAGTGTTGGTGGAATGACAAATTATTCATATGTGCAAATTGATGTGGCTCAATTTGCACACAGAGCTGGTGGGGCTCTACTTGTCATATGCATTGTTCTTCAATGCGAGACTATTCAATATGGTAATGCTCGTGTGCCAACTCGAGAAAAGCATGGTGTCTGTGGAGAGGATCAATCAATACACGCAATTAGAATCAGAGGCACCTTTGATTATTCAAAACTCCCGACCACCCAAATCTTGGCCTTCTAAAGGGACCATTGAATTTAGAGACTTGAAGGTTTAGAGACCCTAAACCCTAAACCCACTCTCTCTCTCTCTCTCTCTCTCTCTCTCTCTCTCTCTCTCTCTCTCTCTCCTCCAATTAGCTATGTGATTAGAAGAAGATTATGCCCTTCCAGCTATAATAGAACTTGTGAAGAATGTTTGTCATAATCCTAACATATGGAAGCTTGTATATTGGGTTGAAAGAATTGAACATTGTTGGTATTGGGCTGGGGTGGGGGAGGGCGGGTTTCATACAGTTAAGATATCGGGAAAACACACCATTGGTATTGAAGGGTGTAACTGTAACCATCAAGGGAGGCCGCAAAGTGGGCATTGTTGGAAGAACTGGTAGTGGAAAATCAACACTTGTGTTGGCGTTATTTAGGCTTGTGGAGCCAGCAGATGGCTGCATTTTGATTGACGGTATTGATATTGGAACCTTGGGGCTCTCCGACTTACGTGCCAACTTAAGCATCATCCCTCAAGACCCTACCTTATTTAATGGAACCATTAGGAGCAATCTGGATCCAATGGGATTGTACTCTGATCAACAAATATGGGAGGTAAGATTTGTTGGTTTCCTCCTAGTTTCTAAAACATTTTGCATGTGCTCATCTTCTTCAGAACAATGTAACTTCATGTTTTGGTCTGTACCATTGTTGGGTGGTTCTTGACTTTTATGAAAAACCTCCGATCCCAATTCTAAAAAATAAATTAGAGACGTTCCAATTCCAGTTCTGGTTTCACGCATAAATGGAATTGAGAACCTGATTTTTGGAGGTAGTAGCAACTCTTGGATGGCATTCTTCACAACTTCCTGAGAAAGATCTTGAGCTCCTCCTCATCCTCCTCCTCCTTGCAGGCATTACAGAAGTGTCAACTTGCCACTAGTGTGCAGCAGTTAAAAGCAAAGCTCGAAACTTCAGGTACTTAAAAAAATGAGCTACATTTGCAATCCCATCTTTGTGTTTTGGGAACTTGGCTCCCAAACTATGCAGGTCGTCTCAGATGGTCTTTGTGTTCAACTCAAATTAATTTGTTCATGTCTAATGTCACTCACATACATCTTTGTGTCACCACCATCTTGTGTGAGCCGGCCCTGTATTTATATAACAAGTTTAAGACATCATTTGTTGTGTGGTTTCCAGTGTTAGAGAACGGAGAGAATTGGAGTGTGGGTCAAAGGCAGCTGTTTTGTTTGGGCCGTGCACTTCTCAAGGACACTCAGATTTTGGTGCTCGATGAAGCAACTGCATCAGTGGATGCTGAAACTGATGCTTTGATTCTCAAGACCGTGCAAGAAGTGTTTGCATCACGCACTGTGATCAGCATTGCACACCGCATTCCAACTGTCATGAACAGTGACAAAGTCCTGGTTCTTGAAGCAGGTGAGTAACTAAGAAGTGGGTTTGTCTTGTTACACAAATGTGCAGCTCTGAACCCACCTTACCACCAAGTTCAAACCAACAACAACAATTTCATCACAATAGGAAATGTTCCATGAAGGTCCCAAAAAATCAATCAAAAGACAGTAGTAAAACTTCTCAATTTTTTTTTGCTCTAGAATGTCCCCACCTTTAAAACCATTTGATTGTCCCAAAAGACTTAATTAACTTGCATTTCAAACTTGATTTGCGTTCACATACTTTCAATTTTGCAGGTAAGGTGAAGGAATATGCAAGTCCTTCCAAATTGTTGCAAGATTCAACATCCGTGTTTGCTTCATTGGTCTCTGAATACTCAACCCGCTCATCATGTACTACATCAGATTTGACAGCATTTGATGAATTCCTCCCTTCCTAATTCAACTCTATCACCACAATAATAGCCCACTTTTCTTTCATACCCTTTTTCCTTGGAATACATACATAGGAGCAAACTTCAATTTCCGCCCATGCATTAGCCCTGCTTCTTATTTATCATTTTAGGCTATCGAGATACCCTTCTTAACCACGTCTACATACCTATAGACAAGGGTTAATGGTATTCATGTAGAAAATATGTACACGGTTTGTTGAAATAGGCTTGTGCATAGCTATGAAGAAAAAGCTTACGTGACCAATGAGATTGTTAGAATGGGAGCCTTGAGTTGTTGTGAGGAGTTCTCTTCCTGCAAACTACTTCAATGTTGTAATATCATCATAGGCAAAACCTCTTTGCCTAGATGTGAAGAAAATAATTGCAGCCAATGAGATTTCTTCAAATCGATGCTCCAAATCGTTTTCTAAATGTTGTCGTAGTACTTAAAATGTTGCCGTAGTACTTAAAATGTTGCATTGTCTTTTGCATGCGGCCTCTTCCGAAAGACATGCAAAGTGCAAGGAGGAGCAAGCTTGTAATAGTGAAATTTTTAACACATCTCAAATTGATTTGTAATATTTTAGATGTCCCATTGTGACAAGACACCTTTTGATACTTGCTAAGTTGTTAAATAGACTTTCCTTGTATTCACGGGTAAATGACAAAAAAATTGATTGTTAGTTGAAAAGCTAGTAAGTTTGAAGTGTCATGATAGGGGGTGATTTCATTGGTAGATTCAACATTAGACCTAATGGATGGACATTGGACACATTAATTTGACAAACTTATGAAAGTTGGATGAATTTGTCACAATCCAAACAAGGCTATACTAGTGAATAAAAGATTAACCAAATAAGCAATGCTTTGTGTGAGGTCTTGTCATTCACCCTTGTAGACTACTTTACATTCAAACGATAATAATCTTTAAATAAGTTCTCTAAACAAGTAATAGATGGACACAAAAGACCATTAGGGTTGTTCACATCCAAATTCATGTGTTCCATGACATTAATCTTTAGCCCAAGCCCTAGTGGTTGAGTTTCAAACAATACTTTTCTCAATACCATAGTGCCTTGGCCAATTCGACACATGTTTGCCAAATTAATTGTTTTAATACTTAATTAATTTGAAGGATGGGATCGCTCATTCTCCCTCATATACAAGATCAATAATACTGTAAACTTATGCTTCCTTTGCTGATGAAAGAAACATCTCTTTCCATATCTCCACAAATAATTCAGTAACACTTCAAGAGAATGTGGTTTTTCCCACACAGAAAGATGTGACTCATCTCACATGTGTGACGTAAACTTTGTGGTACAATTACGATGTACAATATGTGGTGTTCATTGTGGCATAGTTGGATTCTCATCTAAAACCCCAACGAAGTGTTTTTCTTCATTGAGTAGTGAACATGAGCTCCGCACGTATATTACATTAAATATCACATATTGAATACCTGAATAACACTGGAAATCAGATGTACCTGACCCCACCCAAAATGCAGCACTTGCCATCCCTTGATCCTCCTGACACAAACAGACCCACAACACAATATATAGCTATGATGTGGAACAAGTACACATGCTATTAGTCTTCTTATGGGTCAATCTACTACTGCACTGCATGCCAAAAAAGAGACACAATTTCTGCCACCAGGACAGACAGAAGGTTTTGAGCAAGTGAAGATGTCTGACCAATACAGCAGCAAACCTGGGGACAGAATGAATCAACACTACACTTGTTGGGTGCATTTTCATCACTCTCATATCTTGTGTGCCTGCCAGCAGCTTCAGCATCCCAGAGTCTGATCTGTATGGATCCGATAAAAAGGTTGGTTTGAGTCTGGTTACCTGCTGCAAGCAAAACACCTATGAGTCCTTCATTCACCATTAATTTGTGCATGATGATTGTGGTAGTTTGTCCAAGATTTTGGTGCAGCAAACTCATTGAACAATTAGAGTTTTTCATCAACTGTGAACATGAAGCTTACCATCATCTGCTTTCCCCCATTGCCGTCCCTAGTTCTCATTCATAGACTGACTGCAAGCTCCAAAAATTGACATCATGTCAAAATCCACTACATTGAGGAGCAATTCAATCATACACTCAGTCACTGAAATCATCATCAGGGCAAGAGAGAACCCCATGTTATACAACAAAGGTTATCCATCATTTGTTCACAAAGTAAGGTACCGGGATATAAAAGGAATTGTGGAATGAGAGCACCTAGCAAGGTTGGTGGGCATTCATTCCTCATTGTGGCAGATGATGTCCACACCCAGGCAGGAATTGCTGCTGCCACAGTCTCTGCATTTTGCCAACATCCCAATTAAGGTTTTCCAATGAAAACATACATTTCTCGAAACTCTCATCAAACCTCCAAGTCAATGCTTTTCAAAACCCAGAAACCGAACAGGATGAAAGACTTACAGAGACAGAGAGTTGAGATCCAAGGCCTTGCTAACCTCTGCTACCAGTGCCTTGTCCTTCCCTTCCAGATTGTAACAACAGCCTCTGCAAATCCATCCTCCTCCTGGATGTCAGTTTCTATCACAGCTTGATTGTGATTTGCAGCCTGTGCAGTGACACAACAAGATTCCAGAAAACAAAAACACATTCTGGACAGCAAGCAAACCCCTTGCACAGATCAAGAGTTTGTCAGGTGAGCAAAGCAAAACACCACAACAAAAGTTCACAACAAAAACAGCCAGGGTCTCATGAAGACGATAATGGGTGAGTTTTCTAGGGATTTCTTTAGGTCTTTCACTGTGTCGTCCCTAAGCCCTAAACCCTAATTGAGGTCTTTCAAGCAAGCACGCGTGCAAGCATATTTGCATTGCTGCTCCGGCCCAAAATGGAGACTCCGGCTACTCACAACAACAACAACAGTTTACTTCAGAGGTCTGTCGCCATGCGCATTATCAAGCAAGGGGCGGAAGCTGTAAGTATCTATTTCTAGGACTTGATATTTTGTAGAGGGAGAATTGGCAGCAGCAACAGCGATTTTCTTATGGGTGCATTTTTGTGTTGATGCAGCGTGTGTTTGAGAGTACCTTCATGGGGAAGAAGGTGGTGGTGAAGGAGCGGTTCAGTAAGAAATATCGACATCCTGTTCTGGATTCCAAGCTCACGCTCAAGCGCTTATGTGGGGTGGGTCCGTCTTCTGTTTCTTAATTTTTTTCCCCTACCCTTCACTTCACGTCCCCAAACCCTTCCTTCGCCAGGAGGCCATGTAGGGTACACAATCAGGAGGACTTTGAGGTTCTCCCACAATTTCACAACCCTATCTTGAAGAAGAAACCCTATGCTAGCTAGATTGAATTTGTTTGTGGAGTTTCTCTATGCAGTGCGTCACATTGAGATTGATAGTTATACCTATAAACCCTAAACCCTAAACCAGCATAAGAATTCAGTCAAGGAACCAAGAAGGAAAGAAAAACTTCGAGAAAAGATGGGAGATGATGAGCTGGCAAGTTCTGTCGTTGTTCTTGTAGTCAAGCACTTTCAAACTGCTGTGAAAGAAATCTCCATGAAAGCATCCATGTTCTGAAAGGGTGGGTTGCTTACTAACTGGTCATATTTGTGAAATTGGTAATTGATGGATGGATGGGTGGCAAATGTTGTTGCAGGAGGCACGCACTTTGGCCAAGGCACGCAAGCTCGGGGTAGCCACCCCAGCCTTGTATGCCATAGACTTTGTAACAAATACACTCACTTTTGAGTTTGTGGAAGGCAAATCTATCAAAGACATACTCTTACAGTCTGCGCCTCTTCCTAGCCCTGGTAATCAACCCCCATCCTCCCTCCTGTTTGATTTCTCTTTGAACATGGCGGGTAACCTGCTGTGATGCCCATCTCTCACCTCTAGTATGGCTATTGGTGCCAATATCAATCAAATATCAATTGGTGTGGATACTTGAACAATGTTGTACTAGGTGGGTGGCAACTTCAAATTACATTTGTTGGGAAGATTACTACCTAGTAAAGAAGTCTTACAGTGACTTTGATATTTGGGCACATCAGTTCACTGAGATATTTGGGGCAGTGTTCTCTCTTCATTCAGCATCCTTCCTATCTGAAATTTTTTCCTTGTAATATCTCTTTTCCCCATACTTCAACAGATGGTAAACTTGAGGAGATAGCAAGCAAAATTGGCAGGACAATTGCTAGGCTACATGATGGTGGCTTGATTCATGGTGACCTTACAACCTCCAATATGCTCCTTGATGACAAAACTGATCAATTGGTTAGTTTTCAGCACCTCTCTTCTGATGAAGCAAATTCAAAGTATGTAATTTTTTCAGGGAGGTGTGATGAAACTTTGGATGGTCCAGGTGCTCCTCCCTTGGTTATGATGATTATCTGCCATGGCTGCTGGGCAGGTGCTGATAGATTTTGGGCTGGGTTCTACATCAACTCTGCCAGAGGATAAAGCAGTGGATCTGTATGTGCTGGAACGGGCATTGCTCTCCATGCATTCCTCTATAGGCCCACTTGTGAGTGTTTTTTTTTCACCATAACCAAATCAAATGTCAACATTTTGATCATCCAGATTTTCTGTACACTATTGTATCCTGTTACTGTGCTCATGATGATAAGTATCTTGTGTCATCTTACAGATGAGCCTAGTTTTAGCAGCGTACAACAAATCTTCCAAGTATTGGAGCTCTACCCTCAATAAGCTTGCTGCAGGTGTGCCCTTCAATGCTATCCCATGTTCTCTTTGTATCAATGGGAGAGACATCTTTGCATTGATCTCCTGCCAGGTTTACCAGTTCTCTCAGTCACTGAAAGGCCTGCTTTACTATTTAGGGTTGAGAACTATTGAACTATAACTAAGAGTTGCAAAGAACCCATCCATCTTTCATTCCTTAAAAGTCTTTTGGCACTCATCCCTGCTGATAGCAATTATTCACCACAGGAAGGCCAGCTGTAATGTTGCCTGCTCTTCTGAAGTTTTGTTACTCAGTTACCAGATTTGGCAGTCCAAATGCTAGCTCCTGATTCTTGGCATTTCTTGCAGTACGCATGAGAGGGAGGAAACGGGTCATGGTGGGTTAGGCTCGGTACACCAGAGATGTGACATCCTTTATATGGACATTACAGGAGCTGCCCCGATGGTTACTACTGCTACCATATGCATCGACAGAAGGTGGGAATAATGCATGCAACCCAAAGCCTATCTTTTGATGCGTCAATCATGAGTGTTTAGAATAGCACAGCTATTCTATATGTTTAGAATAGCTGTACTGTAACTGTCCAAATGGATATGCTACTGGTCAAAATTAGAAATCTTTCTCTTGCCTGCAACCATGAGATTCATCAAGAATTCCCATCTTCAAACCCAGTTTTTCACCTTATAAATTTCATCTTTGTGTTCCTTGGAAAGGAACTAACTTGTCATGACATGAACATGGCTTTGTGGGCCAATCAAGGAGGCATTCGCCTTATGTGATAGTTTTAATGAGAGATTAAGAAGTAAAGAGTTGCAGAAGAGACTTTCACATGCATGAACTAAATCTTCAATTTCCAACTGTGCACTTTGACCTTCAGAACCCTGAATTTGGCATTTATAAAAAAAGGGTTATGAATTTTGATAGCTTAATTGTGATATAAATATTCATTCTCCTATTATCATTAAACTAATTTTTTGTTCATTCTTTTTGTATGATATTTATTATGGCTTTCTTTCTGTCATCTGACTGTGTCCTTATAAGGTCTGCACTCTTCAATCCTTCTCTATTGAATGTAATATTCTGTAACGAGTTGAATTTTTTGAAATCATTGAAAACAAACTATTGATTTCAGCATGCTTTTTCAGTTTATCTTGTAGTGGAGACACTTTGTAGGCCAAAAACCCCTGTTGGGTGGTTATCACAAGCAGGAACAGGTGCATGGCAGTTATCTATCTGGGTGGTTCTTAGAGAGTTTGTGACCATGGTACCCGAAAACCAAAGACCCAGTTCTGACATATATATAAATGGAACTGGTGGTTCTTCACAAAATCCAATACCTGCCCAGTTTCACTAAAGGGGAACCAATTTTGCTCACTTTACAGATACGCTCAAATTGGAGTTGAAATAGGGTTTAGAGGGGCCCAAAGATGGAGTGACTTTACAGATATCTCTAACAATACTGGATCACAGATTTCTCATTATCTGTAAGTCCAGCATGTTGTCTGAAGCCAACTACAACACAAGGGTGGTTGAGGGAGTATCATACTTCAAACACTTCCAGACCAAGTTCTGGCTTGTTGGCTCTCCCTGGCCCCCCATTGTCTAGCACTTCTCCAGCATTCTCTTTGTTTTCCACTGACTCTTGTTGGCTTCCCTGGAAACACTACTTTCCCAACAACTTCAATCCCTGTAGTTAAAAGCTGGCAATTTGGAAGGAAGTGGTCATTAGCAACACCATGATAACTGAGTTGTGTTTTGTTCCTCATGTTGTGCATTACTAAATCACTGCTCAACACTATTGGAACTAACAAAGACACACACAAGATAACAATGCAACAAAATATGAAAAATAATTCGGTTCCAAGCATCATGAGATAAGTAAGTTGTGTGTAATTTGAGCCCCATTGTTAATCACCTAATTACAACTTCATATGTTCACCCAAATTATAATTTTCCCCAAATCAATCGTGATAGTCAAAATCAATAATGTGTAAGTCTTGACAAATGAGGCTTAACATGAAACAACAATAAAGTCCATTCAATGCATTGTGAACACACCCAAATCCCATGCTAGAATCTTCACAAGTGGTGTAAAACAAACCATATGCACCATCCTTTAGAACAATGGTCACAAACCAACATGATTATTACAACTTGTGATTGTAGTGCTTACGCACACAAAAACGTTGTTGATGATAACCTATCACACATTTGCTATATTATACTTATTTATTGAGGACCATGAATAACCTCCAAAAAATTGTCCTAGAATTAACTAAAATTTCCCGCACATGTTGCCCTCTTATCCAAGAATCTAATAGCACAGATGACCCACAAATGCAACCCCATATGAAACTATGGTGAATTTCCTAAGGGAATAAAATTTTAATTTAAAACTGAAAAAAAGACCAAAAATTTTATTAAAATTTAATTTAAAAATTTAATTTAATTTAAATTTTTAAAAAAAAACCTAAGTAGTAAGTGGTAGTCAACATTATTATTCAAGGAAAGATCCTTATAAATCTATAAGCTACTTCCAGGGTATCCGATTAGAATTATGTGAGTTTTGTAATATTAAGGAAGGGCAGATCACATGGGGGTTAACTCTCTATAGTTCTTGGGCTTGGGAAAATCAGGCTACCAGCCTTGTTGCCATGTCCCGGAACAACACACACAGACCCTCTAGACCTCGGCTGCCCTTCCCATAAATTTAGTTGTAGGGTAAAGCCCGAGTGCGAGGGCATTACCACAATAAGGGCACACACAAGGGGAGAGCATCGAGCACAAGCCAAATTTTGGTTTTGCCCATGGGCTTTAATGTTGTGTAAAAAATCCATAAAATTTTCAGAGAGTGAGGTTTTATACATACATTACATACAATAATTTATATGAGGTTTTTATGTTGCAAATAATTTATTATATGAAATACTTGATATATGAATTAGAGATGAGTAAAAGGTGGGGAGGGGGGGGGTTTAGGGTGGATGTAACTTGACTTGGTGGTAACCTATGGATGAACAAATGTCACACCATCCATGATCTGACCAAAACCTGACTTCCAGTGCACAAAGTAATGAGAAGTGGTGGATTTAGTTCATCAATTTTAGGCATGAGTCATTAATGGTGGCTGTGCCAATGGGTTATTAGATGATAATTTTTTCTTGTACAGGTAAAATGTGTCAGGTGAGGGTGGTGGTGGGGAGAGTGGGAGAGTAGTGGGCATAGGGTGCCTTGTAAAATATGAAGGGTGATGACACACAAGGTGATCAAAAACAATGAGGCTTGTTGTTGTTGTTGTTGACAAAGAGGACTTTGTCCTTTGTTTTGAGGTCTCACTTCCTTAGGCCCCAACTAATGAGCTGACAATAATATTATACTATGCACTCAAATGTCCCTCAATTGACTCAAATCCTTGCACCTTTGAGTGTGAAGGGAGGAGAGAAAGAGGGTTTAGGGTTTTAGGGTTTAGAGAGAGAGAGAGAGAGAAATTAATGTGTATGTGGAATTTGTTTTGTGTTTTGTCTCAAATGGTGAAGTTTTGTTTATGTTTTTGTGGGTATTTTAATGGTGTTAGGTTTTTAGAAATGATTTAAAATCACTCTCTATTTTAGGGTTTGGGTGTTTGGACCAAATTTAGGAAGTTAAATAAGGGCATTTTAGAAGTGCTTAAAAATTTGACTCTATTTTAGGGTTTGGACCAATTTGGAAGTTATTGGAGGGTTTTTAGAGATTAATTAAAAATTTTGGCTCTAGTTTAGGGTTTGGACCAATTTGGAAGTTATTGAAGGGTTTTTAGAGATTAATTAAAAATTTGGCTCTAGTTTAGGGTTTGGACCTATTTGGAAGTTCTTGAAGGGTTTTAAGAGATTAATTAAAATTTTGGCTCTAGTTTAGGGTTTGGACCTATTTGGAAGTTATTGAAGGGTTTTTAGAGATTAATTAAAATTTTAGGATCTATTTTTTAGGGTTTGGTCCCATTTGGAAGTTATTTTTAAATGTATCTAGAATTATGGCAAATTGTTAATAGGCATAGCAAAGTGTAACACCTAATTCAAGATCCAAGTCAAAATAAAAACAAGGGGTGTTTCACACTGTGGCCTTGCCATTTACATTAAAAAGTAACTTAAGGCAAAAGAAGAATTGTGGGAAAATCAAAGTATTTCACAAATGAAAAAAATATAATCTTCAAAAAAACCCTCTAAAAAAAATTTAAAAAAACAAAATCCTTCAAGATATTGTAGCTCTATAACTAATCTCAAGTTTCAACAAAAGCCAAAATATAATCTTTTTTTATAAAAAATCCTCATATAAAAACAGACCTATTATTATTATTATTACCTAGGGACTTATAAAAATCCCTGAAGCCACTACACTCTATAATGAATGAATCTCAACACCAATAATCCTTGCCTTCTTGGTTGGGTATGTAGGTTGAAAATTTATAGATATGTGTGCAATGCAATGCAATGCATTGAACAAGCTTCAAGTAAGTTGTCCACAATGTGAAAATGGGTGTGGTTGGAAATTGAGCAAAAAAAGGTCAGAAATTGTCGGCAGTACAAAGAGGGAAGAGGCCAACAAGGGGTGATGGGAGAGAGAGAGGGAGGAGGAATTCAAAACCTAAAAGCTCAATAAATATACATCAACCAAACATTGTTGAAATAACACACCTGTGCATTATGCACGGGGTTCACACTAGTAAATATTATTCCAGAGATGTACACTTTGGAAGCTCTGAGTGAGAGAGAGAGAGAGAGAGTAAGTAGTTGTACAAGTATGTACTTGTAATGACACAATTTGAATGGGAGGCTTTTGTCCTAAAGTGAGACAATTTGGAAGGCACCAAAATCATGACCCTGAAGAAGAAGAAGAAGACACACTCTCAAGAAGTTGCCCATTCTCACAAAATCCAAAGAGATAGATGCATATCAAAAGCATGGAAACAAAAAAAAAATTATTATTCCCTAATTGCTATTGAATGAATATGTACGTAGATAAGTGTGGAATTTTTTAATTTTAGATAAGAGTGGAATTTATTAATTAAAAAATTCCACACATTCGTGAGCATTTTGCTTTTTTTTTGAACTTTCATACAAGCATTTTTATACACTTGGTAAACATCATCTCTAACAAATATACGCTACACGCTACAAATCTTGTTGGAGGTTTTTGACATGAAGCTAAACATGAGGTGACAAAGTCTTAACTATATCTTCCTTCCTTCGGTGGAGCTAAAGGAGTGGACAAGACAAGATGAGCATTCGCATCAAACCTTGTAGAAAAGGGGGGGAAGAGTGGCTTTTCCAATTGGAATTTAGGTGCCTATGGGGTATTAATTAATTATTAGGTATTCCAATGGGAGGAATTTTGAGGGAGGAAGATGATGATGATGGAGTTGTGTAGAGTACTTTTCAACCTAATTACTTCATTCAATTAATAACCAAACATAGTTTAGTACTTCCTTCATATGACCTCTACTAATTGAAGCCTCCTTGTATGATTGCTTGAGATGCGGGTTTAAGTTTTGTGAATGATTAGTGAAAGCCTCAATTAGAACCCTATGATTGAATTTTAAAGGAGGAAGTGCAGGTTAATTTGTACTAAATTAAACCCTTCTTCTTAAGTGGGTTACCTAATGTTGTCTAGCTTAAAAAGAGAGTGAGTTAAGAAGTATGGGTTGCTAGGCTGCCCAAGTACTAACCATGGTCTTTTTTTTACACAACCCAAATCCAACTTAATATAAATAAAATTACTAGAGCCATTATGAAAATCAAATAATTTTTCAAAAAATTAGTGGGAAATTCTGATTTTTATTTTTGCTAAATTACATTTGTTATTAGAACTTAGGACCATTTTTTTTTCATTGGCTTAGTTTGTTTATGAAACCGTTCATTGAGTTCATTCGGTCACGGAATTTTCGAAAGCCCTTGATGCATACGGACCCCTTGTTGAGTCTATTTTCTTTTAAAAGGGTGCATGAGAAGAGGGAAAAAATGATGAAAAAAACCTTCTAAATAATTAAAAAGGGTCCCCCCCTTGCCCCCTTCCCCATCAACAACACAAACAGAACAATGAAAGGACTTTTGAAAGTTGCGGAGATTCGACCGACTGCAAAGTGGTATATATCAGAAGCTTAGCAGATTCGGTTCATTTCGCTTTTCCGGATGTTGAACATCAAAGGCAAAAAAAAAGGGGGGACCCGGAGGAGACGGAAAGTAATAGAAGCACTCGTCTGGCTCCCGAACCCATGCGGATCGAATGTTTTTTTTTTTAGTTTTCCGATGAAAGGAATAACAAAATTGAATGACGGAACAAATAGTGCCCCACTTTTCTGACCTAATTTTCGTAAATATAATATTTTTCGCTCCCTCCCTTTCAATTGGCCGATGGCTTACTCTTTTTCGGTGCTGAAATCGTTTATCCTTGCCTTATAATTAAATCCATCAGCTAAGTTTTGCTAATTGGAAGCCCCCGAAAAATGAAAAAAAACCCTATTCTCTCCTAATACCCTTGTCTTTAATTAATTAATTTTTTATTCCACAATACACATTCAATAAACTGTCATTGGGTTTAACTAGTCCTATATTTAAAGAAAAGTTTAACCCACCCCGAACCCTAAATAAACCAAGCGACTTCCAAATTGGCTTTCATAGTTTCTTCCATGTAACCCAACTTGGTGGGTGTGTTTTTTTTTTTCCTTTTCACCTTGGGGTCTTTCAATCCGTCAGCCCCAATTTAGAGCATCTCCAGCTGTGCTCAGTATGTGACCCTGCCAAATTATTTTTCACATCCAAGTTCAGTTCAGTTACGTACTCTTTTGCATTTGCAACCCCCACTCGTAAGACTCAGAAACTAACTGGGACAGCAAATAGGTGGGAGACTACTAATAGCAAACCAGATACACACTTAATATGTCTGCTTTGAGTCTTTTGATTGTCAGCAGCTACCTTTCGATACCATTTTGCACCGCCTCCCCCACACAACTCAAGAAGCAACATGATCAGGTAGATTTTGGGAACCCAAATGCAATTGCACCACCATTCATCATTTCCCAACTACAAACAAACCCATATAGACTTAATGCTACGAGTTGTGTGGGACCTTGTGAGTTTGTTAAGTGGACGACATCTTAATTCTTGTATGCGCATAAGAAGAAAGAAAAACAACAAACTTATGGTATAAGGGAACTTGAAAAGGAAAAGCAATAAAATGTGATTTAACAACATAAGTGCATAACAAGGTTCTTGGTCGGGGTCTCGTGTGAATTTTTGTTGGTTTTTTTTGTTTTTTCCAAAAAATGTAAAAGTAATTAACTTACAAAAAGAGGTAAAAGAACAAGAACAAAGGCTAGATCCAATAATAGAGATATCAAAAGTTAGGAAATTCTTTAGTTTAAAAATATTTTCAATTAATTTTCAATTAATTTTCTTCAAAAGGAATTTCTAGTAAAAAATATTCTCAATGAATTTATAATAAAGATGGGTTTTTTTTTTAATGATTTTTGAATTTAAGATGTTTGAAAAGAGTTTTTAATTTAAGATGTAGTTAAGATGCTTTTTAAATGAAGATGAGTTTTATTGAATTTTTTAATAAATCAAGACGGTTTTTTAATTATTTTTAAAAATTAAGATGATTTTTAATTATTTTTTAATGAAGATGCTTTTAATGGATTTCTTAATTTAATAATTTGTTGGAAGGTTTTTATAAATTTATAAATTTTTTTTACAAGGAACAGACTTTAGCGGCAGCAGTGATTTTTTTGGTGGGGAATTTTCGCCATTTTTCAAAAAAAAATTTAATAAAGAATGTTGTGTCACAAATTCCCTAGTTTTTTTTTTAAAAGGAAAAAAATGATCAAAAATCGTCACAATTGCCTACACTATGATTGCTTAAGATTTTCTACTTTCATATTGTTAACATCGCCAAATGTGGCTAAATATACTTATGTGCGATCGCCACTTGAGCAATATCACAAAATTGGGAGGGAAAAACAAACCCAAAAAAAAAAAAAAACTGCTCCAGCTGCTCCGATAGCGTTGAGTTGGGTTTGATTTCTTTCGGAATAAAAGATGGGAACCGTTAAGCGAAGCCCAGATCTGGTGATTATCCAAGCATTTCTTTTACAGATAGGGTAAAGAGAGCAGGCACGTGTGGGACTCTGGCTCCCCGTTCCCCTCTTGTGCGCGCGCTTGCCTCTGACGCTCTCTGCTGCGTTTCTCTGTGTGCGTGCTCCCTGCCGGTTCTCTGTTCCCCTCCCCCACTGCCATCGCTTCTCTGCTGCAACGCGCGCTGTGCTGCACACTACTGTGCGCCTCGCGGATCCGCAGTTCCGTGCGCGGGGCGGTGGGGAGGAAAAAGGACGACGACGACTACGACGACTACGACGACGGGGGAACCAGCTTGTGATCGATTCTTCTTCTTCTTCTTCTTGTTCTCTTTTTTTCTTTTTCTTTTTCTGATTTTTGATAGAATCGACACTGGCAGCAGCAGTGAGACAAGGAAACGGGAAACAGGACGCGGGACTGCGGAGGATGAGAAGAGCTATGGAGAGGAGGTGAGGAGGAACGAAGAAGGAAAGGAAAGGCGGAGGTAGAGAGGAACGAAGGGACGGAGGAGGAGGGGGAGGAAGAGGAGAGTGGTGGGATGGGCTGTTTCTGGTCTCGGCATCATGATGCGGAAGCTCCGACTCTTGATGTTGTGGAGTCTCAGAGACCTGAGTTAGGTTTGTGGTTTTTCTTCTGTTTTTTTTTTTTTCCTTGTTTCCATTGTCGTCGAACTGTGGCGGAGCTTTTTGCTGTGTTGTTGTTGATGTTCTTCTTCTTCTTCTTCTCGGCTTGCTTGATTGCCAGAGTTTTGTTTTGGTTTTTCTTTCTTTCTTACGAGGTGATTTGCGACCTCCGCTGCAGCAGCTGTGCGATTTGCTACAATGTGGAATAGTAATGCAACATGAGCTTTTTGAAGCATTGCTACAACTCTCTTCTGTATTCTCGTGCTTGCTGGCTGTTGTCATCAGTGTATTACTTCCATCTGTTTCTGTTCCGGTAGTAGTTTGCCCTTTCTTTCTTGTGAGGGAGAAAAAAGAGAACAAATTTAGTAGGTTGAGACCGTCCTTAATTGCAGCTGGAAGGAGCTTGTGAATACAGAGAGAGAATATTGTTTCTTTTTCTTTTTCTTGTCAGGAGAGTACCTATTGTTGCATTGAAGAAAAACAAAAAAAACCTTGTCCTACTGTTTTGTTTATAAGGTTAAGGCAAGCTCTCAAATAGAGAAAAACAGCAGCTTGTAATGAGTGATTAATGAGATGGGGAATTATGTGCTGAAAATCCAGCCTAAAATGAACAAACAGCAATGGAGAAAATTAGTCATGGATTGCTCAGCCGACAATTACTATTGAGTAGGTACTTGCTGGGGAGCTTCACTGGCAGTCAGCTGGGATATTCTGATTTCATTGCAGTGCACATTTTGAATGACAAAAGTATGTATGTATTTTTGAGATGTATTTTTGAGCATCTGCGAATGAAATGACATTATTGCGATTAACCTCAGATGATGCTTACAACCAAAAACAACATTGCCCATTTTTAGTTCTAGCGCTAAGTGATCTTTGAGCTGTGCAGTGCAAACTGTTATGAATTTTCAAGCGTCTGTGAATGAGAGACATTGCAATTAACCTCAGATGATGATGCTTGGTAATAACCCTAAATAGATCTTCAAGCTGTTCAGTGGGTGATGAAAGCTGATCACTAAGGAGGCTGACAAGCTTCTTCTTCTTCTTAGTTTCTTCCTGTAGAACAAACAAAGCAGTGTGGATTGGACAATGATCAGTGCAGCCAGCTAGGGCTAGGTTCCAAGTGACAAGAGACATATATACTACTACCTTATGCTGGTTGCACAGTTTGAGTTTGTTGATGGAGGATCAAGGAGTGCTGACTGAGTGTCACAGCAACCTAATTGGCTCAGATTGCAGACAATGCCCAAGTGTTGATTGTTGGACATTAGAATTGGAGGCAGTAGCTTTTGGGATTCAACTTCTCATGATTTCTCTAGCACCATAGACTGGCCCCTTGCAATGTAGCAAGTATATTTCACCATGAAATCACTGTGCTACAATTAGGGTTTGGTCAGAAGTGGCTACTTTACAAATTGTATAGTGCAAAGGATTTTCTTCTGTGTATTGAAGATGTGGTAAGATTTTTTCTCTGTTTTACTTGTTGAAGAAAATCAAGGGGTGGGAGTCCGCTTACGTAGTGCTTGATTGGTAGAAAACATCTACTTCTGTTTTCAGTGTGAAATTTTTGTGTTCACATACAGTGTGGCATGCACTGTGCAGAAAATGGAGTGCAAGCAGAGCCGCCTGAGGAAGTACCAGCTTTTAGGGAGTATTCATTGGAATCACTTAGGGCAGCAACAAATGGGTTCAGTGCAGACTTCATAGTGTCAGAAAGTGGAGAGAAAGCACCCAATTTTGTTTACAAGGGCAGGCTTGATCAAAATCGATGGATTGCTGTTAAACGATTCCCTAAAGCCGCATGGCCTGACCCCAAGGGCTTTGCAGTATGCACTCCCTACCCTCCATTCAGCAATCTTGAACATATATATCTATAATCTTGTACAGACGCATTGTTTGACAGAGCATGACTGTTTCTCTTATTCAAACCCACTCATTCTTTTCTCTGTTTTCCTTCTGATTCTTTCCTGTTTGGTGATATGTTGTTGGATCTGGAATCTCTAGATTGGATCATCTCAAAATTTATACAGGTTGACCTTAAACTGTAAATATGGAGAAATCCTTAAAACTTATGAAGATATATGTTGGACAAGTATGAACTCCACACCACGTACTTGAGAGCCGAATTAGACATGTTGTGATGAGTCTCATGAGGTTGGAAGGTGATGTTTGTGGCAGGATGAGGCATGGAAGGTGGGTCAAGTAAGGCATGAGAGATTGGTGAATCTCATTGGCTTCTGCAATGAAGGAGATGAACGTCTGCTGGTAGCTGAGTACATGCCCCATGATACTCTTGCCAAGCATCTTTTCCATTGTAAGTTGCATTCCTTTCTCACACACACAAAGGGTGTAACATGCTTAAAATGCAAGGCTTTTGAATCATGAAGCTGTCTGCTTTTCTCAGTCGACAACAGACTCTAGGGGTATTTGTATAGCAGTGCGAAAATCAAATTTTGCTGAATGGCATCATTTCATTCCTACAACCATTTGATACAGGGGAATTGCAGCCAATGCAATGGGGAATGCGGTTACGTGTAGCACTCTACATTGCTCAGGCCCTGGATGATTGTGCCAATAATGGGCTCCGTCTGTATCATGACCTTAATGCATATCGGGTCTTATTTGATCAGGCATCATTTTCTGCCCTCTGCTTGTTCCATTCCTCATGTCTTCCTGTCCCTACTGATGGTTATAGCTACTGTGAAATTCATTGTCTGCAAATGCTCTTGAAAAGGGGGAAATCACTTGTGCTAATTAAATAGAACTCAGAGGTAACAGATAATGTACCTGGCTATTGACTCTGTATCAATGGATAACAAATCTGGTGGTTGCAGGATGGTGATCCCCGACTCTCATGTTTTGGCCTTATGAAGAACAGTCGAGATGGCAAGAGTTATAGCACAAATCTTGCTTACACACCTCCTGAGTACCTGCGCACAGGTATCCATCATACCTTTGAATCCTAAGTAGTATGCAACACAGTTGTCAGACTTCCACATGCACACATCAATTAGCTATTGTTGCCTAGAGTTCACATAGAGAAACGCATCAGGTGCTCAGAAGATAATGGACCTGAAGGTTGTATTTACACAGTTGGCTATCTCTCGTATGGAATATCAACTGACTGGCTTGTTCTCTATTACTTTCGGATGGTAAATGCAGGACGTGTGACACCCGAAAGTGTGATCTACAGTTATGGCACTGTGTTGCTAGACCTTTTAAGTGGGAAGCACATACCTCCAAGCCATGTAAGTCTGACATAACCCCCTTTGGATCCTTGTCCCTCACTATCATTGAAACTTGAGTCACTCCAGAAGTGTCTCTTGTCATGATGGAGGATTGTCAGGTTATCCAGTTCAGGCCTTGTTGCATAATGTAGGGTTTATAATAAGGTGCATTTTATTGTATACAGCTCTTTTTATGTCTGTTTCATGGAGAATAGGATTTTTAAAATCCTTCTTGGAATTTTCCTTCTGAGCTGTGAATCAGGAGTAACCTTCTAAGGAGTTCTTGGAAGAGCACTAGAGCATGCCATAAGGGAATGAACCTCTTTGTACTTGGATGGCAATGCATGTTAAGGGCTGAATGAGTAAATGGGGAGTGCAGGCATTGGACTTGATACGAGGAAAGAATATGCTTCTGCTTATGGATTCCTACTTGGACGGTCAGTTTACAAATGATGATGGGACAGAACTAGTACGCCTTGCTTCACGGTGCTTACAATTTGAGCCACGTGAGCGACCCAATGCCAAGATGCTTGTTGCTGCACTCACACCCCTGCAACGAAGAACTGAGGTATTTTTCTACAGTGTCAATATCTTTTGACTAGGGCTGCTTGGAACTTGGAGACTGCACAATGGAAACAAAGGTGGAGTTTTAGTGGTTCACCATGTGTGTGAGAGTGAATGTTGTTTGGTTAATATTCTCGGGACTAGAGGAGATTGTATAGAAACAAAGCAATTGCAGCAATTGAGATTGGACCTGCTGGGGGGTGGATGATCTGGTGGTTATACAGCAGGTGCCCTCGTACACAATGATGGGGATCTCTAGGGGTGATTCAGCACCGGCTTTGACTTTCTCACCGTTAGGGGAAGCTTGTTCTCGGAATGATCTCACAGCTGTTCATGAGATTTTGGTTAAGACAGGCTACAAGGATGATGAGGGTACAGATAATGAGGTATTTTGGGAACCCTTCCCTGCTCCGCTCATATATTTTCTGTGGGAGAATGTAGCAGAGATTCTCATTGTTGTTGAAGTGCATTTAGGAATAGACTTAGTGCAATGGGATTCTGAGTACTCTTGGGAATGGATGATCTAGTGCTCACTTGAGTGAATTCAGCTGAGTTTGTTTTCTCAAGTGTAAAAGCAATCGGAGTCTTGGTTGCAGTTGTCATTCCAGGTGTGGACCAAACAAATGCAAGACATGCTTAATTCAAGAAAGCGAGGTGACATGGCATTCCGTGAGAAGGAATTCAGGGTTGCTATTGACTGTTACTCACAGGTATCAACATTACTCAATTCCCCATGACCCATTTTGAAACAGCCTAGTATTGAGTTTTCGATGGCTTAATATCTGAGGATGTTTCCAGGAAATTGTGATAGGATTTCTGAGCAGTTGCTCTGAAAGTAAGATTCAAGATTGGATTGCAGGATCTCCAACTACACCCACAGATTTTCTTATCCTTGCTACCCTCCCCTGATTTGAGCACAGTGTAGCAAACAGTTGATGCAATGAGTAGAAGTTGTATTGACAAGTGCTGTTTTGTTGCAGTTTGTTGATGTAGGAACAATGGTGTCACCAACTGTGTTTGCACGACGTAGTCTGGCATATTTGCTCAGTGATCAGGCTGAAGCAGCTTTACGAGATGCTATGCAAGCTCAATATGTCCATCCAGAATGGCCAACTGCATTTTATATGCAAGCTGCTGCACTTTCAAAGCTTGGAATGGAAGCAGATGCCAAAGATATGCTTAAAGAAGGTGCTGCACTCGATAGCAGGAGACCAAACTCATGAAGGCACTCCAAATTACTCTCTTGAGCCTCTCTTTCTCTCTCTCCTCTTTTTCTCACCTGATTTCTTTCCCATCTCCACATCCATCCCTTCCCATTTCTCATGTCTTTTTTTGTTTCTCAAAAATGTCTCTCAAGATGGAATGGAGGGAGGGAAGCTTGTAGATGTGCATACGTCAATCTCTTCTGAATTTCCACCTTGCCTCTTGATTTGGAGCCCTGCAAGGGCCTTTTTATAACACTGCATTTGCAGGGATAGAGCTTCGTTTTTTTCCCACAGGAGACTCTTTTAATTTATGTGGACGGAGATAGGATTTGCCTTTGGTAGTTTAGAGAGATGAATTCAGGGTACCCGGGGGATCTTGGTAATATTTTTCTCTCCACAAAATAATTTTCAACAACCGATGGATGCTCCCCAGATATCAATTTTTAGTCATCTGCTCTGGAGAGAAAAAAAATCATGGGTTTTGGGCCTGCAATCAGTTGTTAATTCTAGAGAGAGGGCATTCAAACCAGGCAAGACAGTGATTTGTGTTTCTGGGTTTAACAAAGATTGGGCTGGTATTGATTCTATATTTTTATGTGTGCCTGGCAATGAACATGACTAATGTCTCGTAAGCTTTCCCAAAACCACTGCTGCCACTGCCTCCCCTTCCTATCTCTTTATGTGGCAGGCATGGTGTATACTATTCAGCAACAATGGGGCTACGCTCTTGGATCAAGTGAGTTTCTTTACTGTTATGACTGTGCGTTGGAGTTTGATGTACTACAGAATGATCAAGCCCCTCCCCATTATGTTGGGTAGGTGCTAAGGCAAGCCTGTTAGGTTGAGCTATGCAGCACAGCCAACATAGTGGGCAAGTGTGAGGCCATTCCATTTCATAGAGGTCACAAGCGGCAGTGTCAACTATTTGAACAAACATTTGTGTTCGCCAGAAATGTTTTGGTCACTATTAGAACTATAATGTGGTTTTAGTTTTAACTTTGGTGAGTACATATGAACATTTCTCAATTCTCATTTGTGCACTGCATGACTAGTGCACTACTAGTGATGGTGAATTGTAGGAAAAGATAAGTTGATTTTGTAAAAATTAAGTTCCATTTAAATGATTAAATATTGAATGAATTTACATAATGCAACTTGAATTTGAATGTAACTCAATTGAATTTGAATTGAACAAAAAATCTTAAATTGAGTTCAAATACATTGAATGAAATTTGCATTCAATTGCATTGAATTGGATTCAAATTTCTAAATAGGAATGAATTGCAAGAAACATAATAATATTTTTCTTCTTTGGATTCAACATGGTCAATGTTTTTAGTGAAATTTTGATCGAATTGAGTTGAATTTGGTTGAATTGAATTGAATCAATCAATTTGGGCTGATATTTATTTTTTTAATTGGATAATAAATGGTCTTTAACCCTTAATTCACATTTGACCAAAATACTCCGAAATGGGAGGAGGAAATTGCAATTACCAATCTATGTAATAGTCATGTAAAATGTTGAAATTCTGAAAATCTAACTTGGTGGAATATGTAGAGGACTCCAACATGAATCTTTTGGTAAAAGAACATTTGAATTTGGTTGAGAATTGGAAATTCCTACTGTTGAATGTACAAAAACCTTAGCTTCACAAACCCTGGTTTGGAACCTGGGTTTGCAAACCAGGGTTGAAAACCTGAGGTTTTCTTTCACCCATGAAAACAACCATTTTAATAAGATTGATCCAATGGTTGTTTCACTTCAAATTTTGAAGGTTCAGAGGTTTTTGTACAATCCAGTGTGGAGTTTCTTTGCAAGCTGCTTGTTCCTATACAGTTGCCAATTCTTTAAGCTTTTCTATTCAAGTGAAGCGAAGGCCAAAGGAGGATGGACTGAAGAAAAGTATTTCACATTTGCTTTTTTGCTTTTATAAGATCATCATTTTTTTTTTGCTTGGTTATGTTTTTTCTTTTCTTTTGCTCCATGTGTAACAGAGATGGCTACAACTTTGTCTTTTTATAGCATTGAACTCACCTTTCTTCTCTAGTTATTTTATTTTCCAGTTATTTGAAACATATGTCAAGTGTTTGGATTTTTCTAAAGACACTATTCTCAATTTTTATAAGATAATCAAATAGTCGTGCAATTGATCTATTATAACATATAATATTATTTTTATTTTATTTCTCAAATATATGTTATAATTATGTTATATTATATTAAATTTTATTTCTCAAATAGTCGTGCAATTGATCTAGAAAATTGATGGGGAAATAACTTGTTTTGCACGTGTAAAGGGCATAACAAATATTGGAACATTTTTTTTAATAAATTACCTTGTGAAGCAGCAATATATGTGTGGGCACATAAGGTGCCCACATAAGATAAATGGTGTAGTTACAGAGGAGTTGTTAAAGTCTATTGGTAGGTTGTAGTTGAAGGATTTGCTCTTCTTTTTCCACTAGTTTGATGGTATGGATTTATGGGATCACAAGTTTAAAATTTAATGAACCAAAATGTAGTATTAAGAATTGTTTCAACTAGATCATGAGTAGGGATTTTTTTTAGTTTGTGAGGTTGAAAAAGTGGCAACATATGTAAAAGAACACAAATTTTAATCAAATTTGCACTAAAAACCTAGAAACCCAAAAACATTTCCAAAATTAGTTATTGTCACAATGTGAAAATTTGTCCAAAAAAAAAGAAACCATAATCATGAATGTTTATTCTTTAAACATTATTAATTGCTTATAAGTTGAAGCCTTGTTGATGGCATTGCATTGGCACATGATAAATGATGAAGGGTTCATTTGTTTTTAATTTGTAGGTTTTATGGGTTCAACAAGCCAGACCAATCTGATTTCCATATCTAACAATACAAACATCAAAGAAGCTGACCTCAATTTTTCTATTATTGATGGCACTTCAGAAACAACATCAAACATTGAAGTGGATGCAATGTGGGGACAATTGTTTCCATTATTCCAAATTAATCGAGCTATATGGGCACCTCATCATTACAATACAAGTTTTTTGGCATTTTTTGTGCCAAACAATGGTGGGGCTGCAACTTCATGTAATCCACAGCAACTTCCATGCATTATATGTCACATGAAACAAACTAATGTTCATCCATCAAATGGCAGCAAAATCCCCATTAAAGGACTCATCACATATAAGGAAAATGGTATCTCTACTCTAAGCAAACATGTTGCACATGATAATGTGGAGGAGGCTAAGAGGTGGGGGGCCTATGTCCTAGAGTACCAAGAGAAGAATTCTAAGCTTGAAGATCAATAGAAACACAAGACATGGAAGGTATAATGCCATCTAAAATTATACATTCTTTGGGAATAAAATGCCATATTCCAAAAATGAACCTATTCAAAAGGCATTCTTGGAAAATTTGTTTCTTCATATTGCTAAGGGTATCACCTTTTATCTCTGATAAAAAATCCATGGTTGAAGCCATTAGTTATGCATCAAAATGGCATAATTGTGTTTCGATCTTGTCACCAAATGGTGAAAGATGTTTTGTTTGACATTGTTGCAAAAACTATGGAAGTTCTTGTATTTCCAACTTTGGCACAATGTGTCGCTTGCATAGCTTCATTTGACTTGTGGATGTCATGTGCAAGCTATGACATTTTTGCAATGGTGGTGAACTTTATTGATGATGCATGGCATCCAACTCACATAACAATTGGATTATTTGAGGTGCAAAATATTTCAAATGCTTATATGGAAAAACAAATGAAGGGTTATTGGGGTCTTTTGGTTTATTGGACAAGGTTATTGCATACATCAATGCCGACAAAGGCTCTAACCTTGCATCCCTTACCACTATTCTAACTTTAGTAGTGTCTTGTTCTTCCTTGAAGTTGGTTAGCCCTTTTGTTGGGTCTTGTTTCAAGCACATTATGTCAAAGGCTACCCAATATGCCATAGATGATTCCAAGGTATGTCAAAGGCATGACGAAGGTGAATTTCAAGCAATCACAAGTGGCATTCCAAAAGACCATAGCATGAGCAATGAAATCAGCAAAAGGGTTGCAGGGATGGAAAGATGTTTGCATTCTTGCATGTCTTCCTCCCCAAATATTGAAATTGCTCATGAAAACATGGTTTGCCTTGCATGTAATACTCTTCCAAGAAATGTTTCAATACCAAGATGCAATTTCAATTTGTTATGGTAGGCAAGCTACCATTAACTTATTTTCACAAATGCCAACCAACCAAATGTGAACAATTGCAAAGGTCATCAATGAAACGTTGATGCCAATGGTGAAACAATGTGTGTTTAACCAAAGCCATGATTACTAGCTACTTTGAAATGTTTTAATTTCTACCTTTTCTTTAAGTATAACCATGAAAACCAAGGTCTAGTTGATCCAAGTTAATAATCAAGTTTTCATTCAAAGACATTTTAATTAGAGTGTCTTGCTTTCAAGCTAAGGATGTTGAACAAAGTGGTTGACATTCTAGCCCCTTTCCTTGCTTTTGTTACTAGCTAGTTAACATATTCCTACCAAGGTTCACAATATTTTAACTACCATGTTAGAGCCCCAATTTAAAAGCATGAAAACCATTTGAAAGTTTGTGGGGAATTTTTTTAAGCACATGCAACAATTCAAAAGTATGATCAAAAAATAGTGATGCCCATCTTATTATAGGTTTATTATCATTTAAACCATGTTAATGTACAAATTGGTCAAACAATCAATCATGAAGAAGACAATTTCTTCAGTCAAGTCATTTCCAATGATGATGCTACCTTCTCTATTATGAAAAATGAATTGCAATTCTTTCGCTTCTTATGTGTCAACCCATCAAAAGCTAAAAAATTTCCCTTGTGGTGGGTAACACATGAAACTCCATTTTTGAATGTTTAATTTTTAGCTCATCAAGTGTTAGGTATTGTTAGATCGCAAATTGAGACCGAAAGGATTTTTAGTATTGCATGTGTGATCACAAATCTTCATCAATCTAGACTTGGAAGTGAAAACTTACAACATTTTGTGATAATTGCCAAAAATTAACCCAATGATGTTTGTTTCGATTGTTTGGTGGGTGACAAATCTTCTATTTCTGCTTTCATGAGCCATGAAGAAAACTTGCTAAAGGATAATGAAATTTTAATTGAAAAAGGTTTTTTTGAGGAAGATGCATAATTGCAATCATTTTTTGGAAAATGTTTATTTTGGCATCAAACAATTTAGGTAATTAACATTCTTTCTAATCTTTGGATTGTATAGTACTTTCGAAAAAACATGTATTTTGACTTTTTCATTATTTAACCAATTTGTAATAAATGCTTATAATGTTGCTAATTCTGAAAAAAAAATTGGCTTGAATTGTTATTGGTAGGTAATGCCCAAGACAAAAATTAAGTAAATCTTTTGTTAAGAGGGTAGTAATGGGGTTTGCAACCCCAAAGTTTGCACACACTTGCAACTTGTTTTAATTGGGACCTTTTCCTTAGTTATTAGGAAGGATTATGGAAGTGGACATGGTAAGCAAACCTAAATCGTATTAGGATTTGAACTTGCACTTGTTGTGTTTAGATTTTTTGACAATCTATTGTTGGACACAATGTTGGTGAATCTATCATGGTGAATGTTTGGAATAGTAATGTTTAATTTGTAAACTACTTTGTAATTAAAAATTTGAACGAAAAATTTCCTTTAGATTAGATATGAAGTAACGAATTTTTCTTTAGATGCACTTCCTTTTAGATTGTAAAAAAAAATACAACATTGAAGTATGAAAATAACTTGAAACTTGTTTCCAAATTGTGTAAAAAATTGAGCCCAAAAATCGGCCCCATATTGGTTCAAAAACAAAGGTTCTTATTCATCAAGAAACTATCAAACTAGGAACCAACAAAAGAAAAAGAAGGGAAACAACCTTAACCTTCAATTTTTCAAACCAAAAAAAAAAAATCCTAAAGGTTCTACTCTAAATAAGAAATCACCCTACCTAAAATCAAAGGTTTCACTTAAAAGTCAAAATTGGCCAACATTGGTCTTGTCCTTGAAACCAAATTAGAAATTTGCAAACATCCTTTTCAATTTATCATGATTCATTCCATTTGGATAAGGGGTTCCATCAAGATCTTACAATTTCATGTGGGCCATTGTTCACGAATATGTTTTTGATGACATAAGGTTCAAAACATTTGGGAAATAACTTTTTATATGCCCTTCAATGATGTCAAGTGTCAAACACCATTAGCAAATTGCCTTTTGTGCATTGTTTTTCATTTTTATGCATTAAAAGTTTGTTTTTAATGGGTCTATGGAAATTCAATGTTATGTTGAATGTTCAATTGCATTTCATCCAATTCATTTAATCCAATAACATGTGTTGTTGTGATACATCAACCACAACATCATTCTCATGGCCATCCATAAGATTATTACCTCCAATTTGATGGGGGAAATGGCCTCAATCCCATAGGCTAGTCAAATAGGTGAATATCATGTTAATGTCTTGTTTGTGTTATTGTAAGCTCACATAGCATGGTGGATCTTGTAATCCTAGATATATATACGTTTTTTTTTTTTTTTCTTGGGCCAACATATAACACAACATTTTGTTTATTCTTTATGCCAAACCATTAGTGTTCATTTTATAAGGTGTGGTAAATTTGTGTTTAATCGTTAATCAATTTAATAAGTTTTCCACTACACCATTAGGAAATGAAGGTTCATTATTAAAAATAATTTATACTGGAACCCCAAACTTAATGACGAAATGTTCAAACAAGAAACATGCCACAAATTTTGTCTCACATGCATTTTCAAGGTTCAAATGTTTACAACTCAGTTAAATGATATGTTGTAATGGTTATGAATTGATGGCATTATTGTGTCATTAGTAATGGTCTCATCAAGTCTATATTCCATTTCTCAAAAGGTCCCAAAGGTGGTATGGGATGTAAATGATTATTTATAGCACAAATTGATTTACATATGTTTCGCACATTTCACAATTCATACAATAGTTGTAAACATCCTTGTAATGTGTTGACTAATAATTAACCTTGCTTACAAAATATTATCAATTGTGATCCATCTTGCAAAATTATCTTCACATAACCCATCATGAAATTCATCTAGAGAATATCACATTTTTTTATTGCCTTCCTCAAAAAATCATCTTTCTTTTCATCCCCAAGGATCAAATACTTTCAACTCTTGTGTGTTATCCTTGTTTTAATTGATGTCATGGCCATTCTTGGAAACTTCATGCCATTCAAGTATTGAATGATGTTTTAGTAAATTTTCAATTTATTTTAAAAATATCAATACTCATCAAACTACCATCTTGGAGCTCGTCATCTTTTGAAACATCTTTGACTATAATTCATAAGCCCTCAAAAGGCATTCTACATTCCCATAATACCTTCCTTGACAATGGATAATGTCCAAATCATACACTTCCATTAGTTCAATAATCATTGTAGACATATGGGTAATCACAACTTTAGTTTTGTACCACAACAAGTAATGACCAAAAAATTCAATGATAAAATGATTACAATATCTTTTGTTCAATTATCATGTAATTATTTTTTATTGCAGTTCATTGTTTACTAGCAAAATGAATTGGATGGTCATGATCACTTTCATCCAATTGAAATAATGTGCTTCCTATTACATTTCTTGAAGCATAATAATGCACCCCAAAAGGTTTTTCCCAATTTAGAAGTTGAAAAATGGGTTCTTCCAAAATCACATGATAAACAACAAAAATGCAAATGAACCTTTGATAACAATCACCATTTTTAATAATGTATGAACAACCATTTATTTGAATGTTTTGTATTGCAATTTTAACATTGGGCTCATGACCAAGGCAAAGGGAGTAGGGTAGAAAAGTGTTTCAAGATTCAAACACATAAGTGAATCCCAACACTCTTAAATGGATATATTTTACTTTAGGAGTTGGAGTCCCACAATGTCCCAAACTTTTTAAACAAAGGTTTAAGGAACCAACTTTGTTCAAATTGGGTTTTTTTTATACCATTAAAATGACATTTTCAATAGTATATATTTAAAGTGGGGTCACATTCCCCATTTGAAAACTAGAAACACAAGTTTATTGCAAAATGAACTGTTGGGAGTCCCCCAAAAAATGGGGACCGAGGGGGGAGAGAGGTTTAGGGCTAGTTTTATTCTCTTAGTTCCATTGAAACAAAATTCCATTTTATTCTACAATTATCTCAAGTTTGGTTGCTAAGTATGGATGTGATAGTCAAATGAAAGTCCTTTAGGGCAACTAAAAAATATTGTCCTCAACAATTTTTTACATTTTTGGGGGGTGGAAAATACCATAGATTACAATTTCAAAATGATGATAACATTGCCTTGAATGGAATATGTTCTTACGCAATAAGAAAATTATAATTCCAAAAGGTGGAATAAATACAATTAATTTTGCATGATATTTCATATGTATTGCTCGTGCAAAAACCTTTTGTCCAAAACAACACGCCCTCTTTCCACCACATGAAAATATTATGTTACATACACCACTTTGTGCCAAAAAAATATGCCATGGATAAATAACAATTAAATGCATCTTTGATATGTGTATTGGCCTCAATAGAAACATCTACACTCAATTAAGATATTTGGAACTTGATTGAAATGAAAAATATTGTCCACCTTATGAAATACCCTTTTCTTTCACATGTGACATTGTGTTACCCATTTACATGTTCACTATAATTTCTATTAATTCTTCATCAAAATTTGAAAATTGTTAAGGGATATATAAGGGAAAGGGCATAAAATCAAAAGTTAAATGTATTTTCTCATTTTTTGAAGTATTTTGGTATCCATTCAATATGTAAAATATGATAATTTTTGTTCGAACCTAAAATATTCTCACCCAATCTTCACTTCTTTCAATTTCTTATGTCTTTGTACATTTTTTACCCAATATTCTTGAATCATTATACATCCTCCAATCATGTCAACATTCATGAGAACCGCTACAAGGCAAAAGGCCAAAGAACATCTTTAAAAGAAAAGGAAGTACATAGAGGTTTCTATCACTATGAGAAGATGTGACATAGGTCCAAACACCATATTTGTTGTGGAATAGTTTTTGGCAACCTTATGTAACTTGATTATTTGCTTTGGAAAGGGGTAGAGCACTTAAAATCATCTATGCTTGCAAATGGTCTCTATAAATTGCATTTTTTGAGCGTCTTTCTTCTCTTAATCATGTAATTAAATGTTGTTTAGGTTGAGGTGACCTTGCAAAGGCTCTTGTTGGGCATGTGGTACATTGCAAGCTTCTTAGAGGGTAAGGTTTACACATTTTTGTTGCAATGTTTGGATATTGCCTCAAGGATTTAGCAGGTGATTGTTTAAAAGTTGTGCAAGTCAATGTTTTAGATCTTCTTTTTAAAAGTCAAAATTCATGATCATATAACCAAATTTGGTGCAATTTCTATTGAAAATAAAATACCATTGTCAAGGCAAAATGTCATTGATAAAACTTTTTCCAACTCTAAAAATTGCATGTCAAATCACTTAAAATCCCCCCTACCATTTGTGTTTTTGAACATGTTTTAGTCAAGCTAGTTCTATCATTTACCTCTTGAGTTATTTCCTCAAAATAAAGTGATATGCATTTAAGTTTAGCTTGTTCCAGTTGGGAATGCATGATCATACCAAATGTTGTGACAATGGCTAACATTTGTAAAATCTAATTTGAGGGTACAACAAAGAGAGTTTAGATCAAGGAATTATAAAGCAATGGAAGTGGACAACGATCTTGAAAAGCTTCATAGGGGACAAAACAATGATCATGGGCAAGCCAACCATAGTGCAAAAGAAAATGACTTATAGTAGGAATTTGACATGTAGGTCTTTGGGGAATACATGCCATTATAATGTACAAAAGAAAATGAATTGGAGGAGGAATTTGGCATGCAAATCCTTCGGGAATACATGCTATTAAAGTGTGTAAAAAGTGCATAGGATGAAGTTTATTAAAAACTCAGGCTTTTTGATATTAGGTTCAACATGTATAATAATTTTGTAAGTTAGTTTTGTGTTTCAAGCAATAAGGATTTGCCACTAAGGAATAGTCCAATTTTAAAAACTATTTTTTTAGGGGGAGGAATTGGTGAAACATTTTTGGATGATGCACTAATCAAAGTGACTAGTAAAAAAATCCCCCTTCTCTCCCCCCCCACCCCCTTGACCCTCACTACCCCTAACTAATTAATAAAAGAATCAATAGGTACTTATTCCACGAAATTATGGTATGGCTCCATGCTCTAATTGTTCATGTGATTGTATTATAAAGGGTTTTTAAATGCCCCATATCAAATAATTGGATATTTACATGGCTTTTTTTTCAAATTAAAAATTCATTGGTGATTACAATCATGTTATTTGTTTATTATGTTTAGAAAAACTTATAATAACTTCAACCCACATTGAATATTTAAGATACAATCCAAACATCAATGTTTGTTAACAAAAATGGCACCATATTGAAATTCAAAACCAAGTGCATAGGTCAGATGTCAAAATGAAATTATGTTATTGGTATATTATGCATAACGACACATCAAACTTCAAGCCCACAACATTTGTAAGTCTTGTATATAATCATGAGTAAAACAAATACCAAATAAAAAGAAATCTTTTGACATCATTTAACATCCAATTACACTAAATATGAACAATGAATTAAATGTGGCATTAGTCTTGATGCTCTTGCAAAACACATGCCAAATTGAAAAGTAGTTCCTCAAAACATTTGATCACCAATGGATTATGATAGACATTTCAATTATTAACGATATTCCACCTTTTTTAAATAAATAAAAAGAATGCAATGTTTAAGAAATAGTTCTTTAAGCCTCAAGTTTTTTGCTCAATTTTTTTTCCAAACATCCATCTTCTTCCCCAAATGATTTCCCTTGGTGAAAAGATTTAAAATAATCATACAAGGGATGCAGTCCTTATCCAATGTACCTTTGTTGAATGTAATAAATTCATGCACCCCTCTAATTTTGAAAACCTATTGCATGCGTTTTAAACATTAGAATTTAATGATCTTAATGTATTTATAGTTTTGAATTATCATCTCAATGATTTGTGTGTAATTCCAAGATGTTTCATTAGTCATTTAATGAACAGTAAATAGTGGACAATTCAATGTTGATCGACTATTACAACTTTGAAAATCCTTTATCCTATGTAAAACAAAACCATCAATTCTATACAAAACATTTATGGTCATATATTGACAATTATGAGGGCTTGATATTGAAAAGAACTTGAATATATGTTTTAATTTGAAAAACTTCCTCAATAACAATGTTTTTTGTTGTGCAAAAAAAAGATGAGGTTTCATTTTCATGAATATTGGACATGTGTTATGTGGGATTACTTATATGTGAGGTGAATCTAAATTGATGTATTTAGAATGTTGTTGAAGAAAGTTATATTTTATAAACTTAATGTATAATATATCATTGCGGATTTCAAGCGCATTTGCTTTTAAAAAACTTGAGATGTTTACTTTTGTTGAAATGTACATTTTTGATTTATCTAAAGAACAATAATCTTATAAACTTATTTAATTACTTTTTAAATTTTTTTTATGAAAAGTACACATTTGGATTAAACTTTTGAAGTTGGTTCTATCATTTTCCTATGAGCCCCAACCAAACGTGGAAATCACTTTTGAAACACAATAAAACCTAGTCCTTCCAAAACATCTAGTCCTTGTACTAATTGGTTCATTTTAGATGCCACCCAAGAGGAACTCGAAGATGGTTGTTTGGATGTTTTTCTTATGCAACTTGCATATGAAAAAAAAAAATTGAGCCATATTCCCCAATGAAAAGGCGAATTGGGGTTGTATTTTCCCCAATTAGCTTGGCTATGCTTTTCATCCTTATGCAATTTGGCTCCACTTCCATGACCAAGTTACTCATGGGAGAAAAATAAGTTGGGCAAAGTTCCCCAAGGAGAAAGGGATTTGGGGGCTTGGCTACATTTTCCCAAGGACAACATTTGGTGTATTAATCCTAGAAGGTTGCATTAACACCTCACCTTAGTTTTCACTTTAATTGATTTTCATCTGTTGTGCAACCTCATTTCCTCAACTTCTCTTTAATTGTGTAATTTTCCAAAATTTCTAAAATGTTTTTTATAAATGTTCAAAAAATCAATAATTATATGAATTGACATCCAATTGTTAAGTAAATTAAGAAAAATAAATGACATACTATTTTGTGAGGCAAGAATGTTTTTTTCCCAAACATTTATCACAAAATTATTGGGTTAAATTTTTTGATACATTGCGTTATGAAAAACTTTAATAAAGCCTCGGTTGTGTTCCTTAGCTCCATGTACCAAATCAAAAGGGTCGTGTGGGAGCTTCAAAATAAGATTAGAACAAGCTCTTCAAGTCAAGCTCATGTTCACATGTCAAATTACACAAACCAAAAAGAAAAGGTAATTAGTGCATATAAAGTTATAATGGTGTGCCAAGAAGCCATGCGCTAATTCAAACTCACAACATCCATCATGGTCCAAAATTTAGTCACCATTCTCCTCCATGTAATACATTTTGTAGTTCCTTGCATGGGTTACAACAAAACAAACGTTTTTCTCAAGACTGCCAAGTGGAAGTCCCAAAATTATAGGTTATGAATCCTACAATTTTGGGAGCTAATAATATTTTTGTTTTGCATCCAAATTGAAATATCTCAAAAGTAAACTTGTAACCCTTGAAAATCATTTTCGAACCGTGTACCAAGCTTTTCAATCAAATGTGAAATTATCCATTCAAATTGTCCTTTAAATGGTTGGGATTCAATTTGGTAATTTGATTTCCAACCATATACATAACCATAATAACTTATGTTATGTACCTTTATTTTGGAAATGTATGTAACACCAATGTATTGTGGTACTTTTCAAGACCTTTTCAACAATCAAAAGATGGTTCAATTTGGACAATGTTTGAATCCCCAAATGTTGATTCAAAGATTCAAGGCACCCTAGGACTTCCAAAGTTTCCAAAACAAAAGTTGAACTTGGAAAGTCATGGAGTGCCTCCCTTCGATTCCCACATACGAGTGTGTTTTCATTCTCTTGTGTTCATTCTACATTTCGATCCCTTGTTTGTTTTGATTCCATTTGGAATCATTTAATTTCGTTCCATCCTAGGAAATGTATTTTGTTGCCCATCCCAAGAGTTGGCTACACACCTAAGCTAAATTGATGAGGAATAAATAAAACCCCAAACTTTGCAACATAATTATTCCTTGGTTGGACAACACATTGTCCAATTAGGGAATGGTCAATAAACATTAATCGTGTTAATTAGGGAAAATCATTTGTGTGACCCTAATTTGGGTGCACAACCAATTCCTTGGATGGGTAATAATTTTTTTCTCATGAGATGAAAAAAAGTTGAACGTTTCCAAGCCAAGCAAAGGATTGAAATAATACTCATAAATGCAAGAATGTGCCAAACAATTCCACATGAAAATTACAAATGCACTCCCATTTTGAGAGTGGGAAGTTGTAAGGTGTTTCATCACCTTGTTTAAATTGGGCCCTGTTTAAATCATTAGAAAGATCTTTACAAATATTGCAATAAAATGAAATCATGTGCCCAAAACAAGTATTTGTAATATGTTATGGGTGAAGGATCAAGAATCAAATTGTCAAAATGACTTTTGACCTTTTGAATGATGATATGAGGAGTCAAATCAATTTGATTAAAGAACTTGATACAATGGAAAGAAGTTATGTTTGAGATATACAAGTTAAAACCTTATATCACTGAATTTGGATATCATTTGAAGGATTTTATAATGTTCCAAACATTAATACACATGATGTCCTAGTTTTGGGACTTCCACTTGGGGGTCCCAAGAAAGATGACCTTTGCCAAGGAACACATTAAAGGAATAAAACATTTTGTAGCACATTTTATAGAAAAAATTACTCTAATACCTTGTGACAAGCCTTTGGGGTGCATCAATAATTTGCAAGTAACATTACCCTTCCATGATGTTGGGTAATTTCCTCATGCAACACAAGTAGTGTTCTCCAATCATTCACCAAAAAGACATTAGGCCAAGTTGCCCAAGGAAGATCATTTTTTTCTTTCACAAATCAAAGCCATCCGCGAATAAAATGATTACATAAAAAAATTGAATGATGGATATTCCACTTATAGAAAAAAATCTCAACCACTTTGTTCCAATATTTTATTTAATAGGTTTCTTTTTCTTTTTAGTTTTGTCAAGTAAGTGTGTTGGTGATCATCCACACAAGGAATAAGTGAAATTTGGCTAGAGACAAGATAATTCAATAGATTTTTCTAAAAATTGTCTCTAATTCTAGTGATGAATAGGATTTCATTGTCTACATATGGTGACATGAAATTTTTTCCTTCAAAATGTGGCAACTTTTAAGTTTTTTCCCCCTAAAAAACCCTTTATACAATTTCCATCGGGTTTTTTTGGTTGCCACAATGCGAAAATTTGTTAAAAATAAAGCATTGCATTGCATTGAAAGTATACTTAAAAAGTAATTTTCATAACTTATATATAATAAAACAATTTGGGAAGTGTTTTTTTATTAGGCATCACAAATTGGCATGCATATTGTTGGGTTAGAAACTTAATTGCATTTAAATTGTTGCTATTGTTTATTGCTTGCCCATTCAACAACCCTAGATCAACGTGTCAAAAACATGTGATCTTGATTTTATTGTCTTATGCCTTAATTGCACAAGCAATTTGAAATGTATGGCAACCCACCCATTATGTCCAAATAAAAACCAAAGAATTAAAATACAATTCACTCAAGTATTTAGTTACACTTAGAAACCATTGTTCATAAGTTAGCAACTAAAACATTAAATCACCTAAACATATTGTAATCATGCTCAAACCCATGTGTCAATATTTTGCACATGTCTCAAAGGCTATTTTTACATAACAATTTCTATTATCATACATTGAAAATAGTAACCAAATTAGTATAACTTTTGAAAACTTAATGTGGAAATTCACTGGTGTAAAATGCCATGTGGAGTTTTTAAATCCTTGAGGTGGATACATTATGATTTAGTTTATTAAATGTTAATTTTTAAAAAAATAAAAAAAAGGTCATAGTTAAACAACCCAATGATGTTACTTTAGACAAAAACTATGGGTGTATTTTCCCAAAAATAATTTTTTCATAAAAATGAATTTTTGAATGGAAACTTTTCCAAGTTGTTAATAAATGTTTAAAGTTTCCTGAATACATCATTTTTTAAAATAATATTTCTTGAATAAATATGAACTTTAAATAATGTATAAATTCCTTATAAATTTAGTGTTTTATAAAATATATATCGTAGTTTCAAATTATACAAATCTTTTACACAATGGCCTTTAAGGTCAAAAAATAATATTACCTGGTCAAATTGAATTGGA
>Ga0116231_10001196_pt1 | contig 52103 bp, 46 predicted proteins | sample S1TSphgellanicum_2_FD_89695 | JGI IMG/M metagenome (GOLD analysis project Ga0116231, IMG submission 89695) | Host-associated microbial communities from peat moss isolated from Minnesota, USA - S1T2_Fd - Sphagnum magellanicum MG | ecosystem: Host-associated > Plants > Peat moss > Unclassified...
CAAAAAAAAAAAAAAAAAAAAAAAAACAAAAAAAAAAAAAAAAAAAAAAAAAAAAAAAAAAAAGGATTTCTGCATGCACAGTACAAAGGTACAGACACTGAAAAATTCACTAAAAGTGCTACAGGAGCTGCATGAAGCCTGTTCAGTGTGTGCAGAATTTCCTTTTGCTTTGCCATATGACCTTGATTTTATATCAATATGTTCTGCTCTATTCTGCTCCTAATCCCTGGAATCTTCCGTTGTAATCTGCTAATAGTAGTTCACTGGTTGGTCTGTGTGTTCTTCCCATGGCAAATAACCTGCATGGTTGTGGCCCTCATTGGCATTTTAACATGACAGTGTCTGAACTGAGTAAGAGAGCTCTCTTAATGGTTACTATGCTCCGTAGCTTTTGTTAACTTGGCTGTGACCAACTACATTGTCTCAGTTTAGACAAGGGTAGAAGAGGGGCGGCAGAGGAAATCACTATTGCTGGTATCAATTTGTGCAATGGTTTGGTGCCTCAGCTATGGGTTTCTATTGAGCTCTTTGTGGAGCTTTGAGAATTAACAGGTCCACTCCTCGGTCAGTCAGTATATCATTTGTGTCCAGATCAAACAACTTAGACTAGTTGCACAACAGCGGCCACTCGGAGTGACCCTCCCTGCAGAAGGTTTGGGAGCTCATCAAAAAGAAATGCAGTACGCCATCCCCATCCTTTTGGAGCCTTTGGCAGAAGAGTGCCTGCCTGTTTGGGACTGCCAAGTATCATCACCTCCCGCTTTGCTGGACATATCAACTGCAAGTCAAGATATAAGTAAGTCCAAAGGCCTGTTTGATGAGCCAGAGGTAGCAGTAACCTCTTCCTGCATTATATAGATACATCATCGATGATCAACCTCAGTTCTTCTCTTCTGCAGAAATGGCTCTGCTGGCATCACTGATTTGGCTTTGCCAGTGGCTTCACAAAAAGGATCAGGACACTCCTTTGATGCAAAGACAATCCTGGGCTTTTCTTGGAAAGAAAAAGAACATTAATAGAGCAGAAATATCATGGAGAAGGGTGGAGACAACTGACTTGATAGCGTGCCGTAACTTTTTCTCTGGTGTCTGTGTAGAATGAGACCTGCAAAAGAAAAACTATGAGAGCCTGAAGTTTTCAATTGAACAATAAGTGTAAACACAGGAAGAAAATATCTAAAATGGTTTTGGTTTGGTGTCTGGATGCCATAAGAATGCAAAGTCCCATTTGCATTTGCAAACACTTTTTTGATTTTATCCTCTTCTGAACAATATTCATGCCATATGATCTTGACCTGAGTAGCTACAGTAGTTCCAACAAACAGTAGAAAAGATCCATGGAATGTCAGAGCTGCAGAATGTCAAGACAGATGAAAAAGAGGGAGAGACAACTATTGGCACATCAAAAGTAAGTCAATGACTTAAGCTATGTATTTAGTGTCTGAGGAAATACCTTTCTGTGAGGTCCAACATCTTCGGCTTTGCGACGATGTAAGAACAGACCTGCATGTAAAGATGATGATATAACATTAGTCATTCTTAATGCTTTAAATTGACAAACAAATAGAAACTTCTTGAAACCATCAGATAGCCCATGGATGTAAGGTACATGACATCAAAAGATTCAGTGTAGTTCAGCAGATGTGTGAAGGAAGATAAAATACCAAGAGTACGCCGGCCTCGTGGATCTTCATCATTGAAAGCTTGCACACTTACCTTATCCCCAGAAATCAGTCCCAACCATATGATCAGCTATGGTCACATTCTTGGTGAGAAAACTCAAGCTGTCATTTTTTCTTAAAGACCACTAGTTTGGCAATGTCTGATGATTTCAACAAATTTCTCTACCTTGTCTAGTTGATCTACTCGAATTTTCTGGTAAAATGTTTCACAAAACATGTTGGCCAAATCACATATTGCTTACTGATCAATTACAATTGCAAGAGTATCAACAATGACCATGAAAATGAGTTGGATTCCAACCTTCCAGAGAGACCCTGCATAAAATGCTTCAGGTGAGTGCTTTGACTGGCCATCTCCAAGCCGATGTACATCATCAAATTCAACCCTTTTGAAACCCACAACATGTGTTAGAACTATCTAGATTGTAACTGATCATAGTTCCATATACAATTGACTATTCTTTCGTCCAAACATTCTGCATAAAGACCCAGGTACAAAAAGTTAGCAGCAGATGCCCTGTACATGAGGTAAACCTACTTCAGCAAGGCAACGAGAGAACTTCTCATAAGATGCATACCCAAAACGAAATGGAGGAAAGCTGCGCAATGGAGTGTGTAGATTCAAGAGAATGGATCCCCCTTCGCCACCTTCCCATTCACGAAGAGTGTTCGATTCTTGAGGGTTACTTTTCTGAAGCACAAGATTGGATGATGATTCCACACCAGCAAGCTTAACAGATAGAGGCGACTCCTCTTCCACTCTCCCTGTGAGGTCTGATTGACCAGGAGCCCCACCATTCCCAACACCAGGGCCCCCTTGGTTTAAGCCAGCCACTGCAGTGAGACCATCTGTCCCACTGTGAGCAGGCAAGTCCCTCCCTGCAAGATCTGTCCGTCCGTCTAATTGGTTGCTACCTACACCACTCTGCTGAGGTCCCCCCCTTGGTCCATAGGCTCCAAAGGCAGGGATATAGAGGAATCTTGGGGCAGGCCAAACACCAGGAGGTTCATAATTTGTCCCTCGCCCAATTCCTGCAAGCCCATCCATTGCATTGCGAACATGAACCCGCCCAGGGGACTGCACAGTGGCAACTCCTCCACCAAGACCCTCTGGCCCAGAGTAACTGCCAGTTGACATAGCCCCAGCATTCCTGTCCTGGCTGTCATCACGATAGAGCACACCAGGAATCCTTCCATGTGAATAACTAGAATTGAATTGCCGGCAACTGCAGGTTATGTAGATAAGACTGCAGTTCTTGCAGGTGTCTGCAGCTATTGTGAGCACTTGTTGTCGTAGGAGTGTCTGCCAATCACCATTAGACACATGGAGTTGAGAGAGAAAGAGAAGTACAAAGAGAACAGGATGTTGCTTTCGGTATTGTGGTTCAAATTAAACGATCAGAATAGTAAAGTGGAGACCAGGCCATCAAGGGGTAAGATGAAATGTAAGGCTATATGCAGGTCATGCCAAAATGATTCTGAACTAAATGTGGTCCCAAGTCAGCTCACTTAAGCCATTCATCTGTCTACACATGTAAACAAAGGTTACCTGCAACCAGAGACTGTCAGCAACAGATTTACATGGAAACCCAAGCTCTTCAAGACGTCCACGCATGTATAACAAGTCCTCAAAAGCCATATGACAGTAGAGCACACCACCTCCTTCAAATATTCCCATAAAAGCCTCCCAGTCCTCTGTATTGCACCAGTCACTTGTGTTGGGATATGCCTTTTTCAGCTTCCTCTCCACCACCCGTCCACCCCATGATAGTGATGGGCATGCACTGTCTCTAGATGCCAAAAAAAACCAGACAACAACATTGCACAGAAGAATGTCAGAAGAATTCTTTAAAGCATTTGGGAGATTGGAACAACTGACATACACATCCAAATAGCCAAAATATAGAAGTTTCCAGAATACCTCAACCACTGGTCCTGCAATATTTTAGTACAGGTTGAGGATGATGAAGTCTGCGATGATGGTGAGCAATGGCCCTGACCAAGCTGATCCCCAACCCGTGGAGGATGCCATGCTTCCTCATAAGTAAACCGCTCACAGAACCCTGATTCAATACCCCCAAGAGCAACTTGCTCTGGAGTAGGACATGTATCCCCACTTGTGCAGGCCTCTCCATTCTTGCGGATCTCAATAAAAGGCTGTGCAGGATCCACTTCCCTCAAGGCTTTCACAACTGGTGACTGCATCACTTGATCATAACTACACCCGGACACTCCTCCAAGGCCTTGTTCCAGATGCTGGGCAGTACTGGATTCTGGACTTATGTAGCTTGAATGGGAAGAGTGATTTGCAGACAGATTTACAACTACTGTATCTACAAGTTCCATCAAAATTTCATGCATCGTTTTAATAACTTCATCAGTTCCTTTTAAAGCTGTCCTCTCAACAGCCACCTGCCTTAATGAATCATCTGAAATGCACCTGAAACACAAACCTAATATCAGAAGCATGTAACAAATTTGCTGTAAATGTAAGAACCAAAATGGTGAGTCTTCTATCTGTTCAAAGATTACAGGGCAAACCCATGAACATCAACTGGTCATGCTAACCTGGAGCTAGATTTCTGAAGAATCTCCTCAGATTTTTGGCTGTCGTAAGGCACAGGGGATGGAGTGCTATCACTGTCCATCACAGATGTGGCCGCCATAAGTGATTCTTTTGAACGTGAGCTTGAAAGCTGAGGCATCTCCAGCACCACCCCTCGAGCCACCAACACACTCAAGGCAAGCTCAAACCTGCAATATCAAAGATGTTCACATCCATCTTAAACACTCTATTTTCAACCACAACACTAAAATACAAATTGAACAATTTGGAATTTCATTCATTTCATTACTAACATTTTGGACTTTCAGCATACTAAAACAAACTCATATTAGCATCAATCCATCTTGCCCTCTCATTCCCTCGTGAGCATCTCCAAACTGTGTGCTTTGCACATGTTTTAAGTTAAACAATCAAGTTTTTGCAGTTCTGATGTTTCCAGCAACTGTCAGCTAAAGTCTGGAAGCCATCATTAGGGACAGCATTGGAAAAGACCTTTTCTCTTCACTTGGGACCCAAAGCTCATCTGAAGTCAGAAGAAGGCGCAATGTTTGTGTTGAAAGCTTTGGCAGAATCTGCAAAGAAAAAGCCCAAAAAGCCCTGTCAACCAATTTGTATCTATGATTCAAGAGCTACACCAAGAACACTCCAACTGGATTCCTAACAAATGCATAGATCTCCATTGGTTGTGATTGGTACACAACAGTAGAACAACCCTAGGAGTTCGATGAAGAGGGTTACAGGGCACACACCTCCCGAAGCTCAACTGCACCGCCTCGGCAAAGGTAGCCCCAGCATGCCTTGCGCACACGCTCTCCATGCACTCCGTAATCTTGGCTCTCAGCAAATGCCTGCAACTCAAGAAGCAGGAACAAAGTCAAAATATTTACATGTGAGCATGAGATGACTGAGATTGCAAGCAAACATAAAAACCATAAAGAACAACAATATACAAAGCATGCTTTGTCATGCCACACATACATCAAGTGTTGTCAACAAGCCCTAGAATCATGCAACTGCCAGAAATATGGATACATCCATGCCAAAGACAAGTCATAATGGTATCCTGAACAAACGAAAATCTGACAGCATGGTTCAAAGACTTCATTCCACTCAAGATTGTTGCAATTCTAACCAGATTCAACCTAGAGAAATGGTACCTGGTAAGAGAGGAAATTTTCTGTCCAAAGTTCAGAGATGATGAAGTTTGTACAAAGTGCACACAAGTCCTGCAAGATGTAATTTCATGTTCATGTACTTGGCTTGGCAACCGTACCTGACTAATCATACAAAGTAAGCAATTGTGCAAACAGGTTGGAAAGGTTGGTGTCTGATAAACAACAAGACCCTAATCACACAGATAAAGGCAGATGCTTATATCAAGTATATGGATTTACTCCCTGATCATTCTCATGGAGCACAGATAATGGTGAAATATTGTCTTGCTTATCATGGCATTCTGATATTCATCTGTCTTGGTTCTGATCAAAAAGTCTCATATATGGGTATTGTGTAATGCTGCCAATTAGAACTACAGACTCAAAATTGTAGAGGATCTGAAACCAGAAAGAGAGAAATCTACTCAGAAAACCTTGCCTGCCTGCCTGCCCTGTTTGGCAGAGTGAGAAACATAGTGAGGATAAGAGTGATGCAAACAAAGAGTGTGGACAAATAATGATATATGAACAGTACCTGCAGATCCAAGAAAGAGCCAGCAGCCAGGACTCGGAAAGCATTACTGTCATCCAGCTTAGGATAGTGTCCATACAAGTATGCCAATGCTGTTGCAACTGCATCCCCATTCACATTCTCGTCATCAATTTGCAGTGTGACTTCATGTGCACCAGCCTCCTTCCAAGGTCCCTGGAGCATGTTCCTGCATTCAATCTCTTAAAGTATAATTGAGCACAGCAGAAGATGCAACAATCACAAAACACAAAGCAATAGCCTTCTAGTTTGTTCTGACCACATTCATGATCAGAACCAAGAGAAGCATTGAGATACATTGACCATACACAACTGGGATCAAACAGCTCATGGTTCATAGGTACATGAGCCTTGCTGGTAACAGCAATTGCTTCCAAATTTTACATAACTGATTAGTGTGATGTTGCTGGTGGCAACAGCTCAACAGAATTTGCAGCAGCAAAGCCAGCAGCTCTAGAACATATATGCCATGGCTGAAAAACACATGGTATACACATGGAAAACTTGGTCTAAGGATTAGGGTAAGAGGAGGGTTTGAACAACAAGACTGAATGAATTTTGAAAGCCAATTGGTGGAAGACATGATTACCAAAAGACCAGAAAGATCTCCAGTGGATTGCTGAATCCACAAATGTACAATTGTGCATCCTTACACATGATGTCCCATGCCTGACTGACGTGCTGTTCTTTTTTCTGCCGCTTAAGACATGAATTGCTCATGTAGGGGAAATGCTAAACTGACCTGAAATAGGAGCTGCGAGAGAGAAGCAAGCGATGCAAATAGAAGGTGTGCCCCATTGCCTTCACGACAATGTCGGAAAACGCTCGCGACTTCCATCCTTCCAATTGCACATGCTCGCATAGCGCCCCCAGATTGCTATCCAGGCCGCCTCGAACCTCAGGTCCCCCATTATCACCACCACCACCATCTGAAGCAGAAGACACCGATACAAGAGGCGCGGAAACAAGAGACGCCGCGGCGTGAGAAGAAGAGTACGCTGATGATGGCTGCTGCTGCTGTGCATGCGACGAAGGTCGCGGTCGTCCGCCTCCCACATGCAGAGCCTCCATCACCACAACCAGCACCTAGTCCTATCCCCCGACTGCACCTTCCCCCCGCCAAAACAACAGACACAGACACAGACACAGACACAGACACACCTCCTTTCCTCACTCCAATTCACATCCCCCGATGTCTCAACAACGCCTCACACCATTTCCATGATCCAACCTTCATCACAACCTTATCCTGAATGAAGCAAGACATTTCTTTTCTCTCTCTCTCTCCTCTATCGGCAGAACGATCTATTGCAGAACAACGAAGAGGAACTTCCTCTGGATCCAGGCCAAGAAGAATCCAGAATCTCTGCAGCAGAATCAAAATTGCTTGTAGTAATCAGTATTACGAGAGCCAACCCTGCTGCAACAACAGCCGGAAAGGACGCTGTCATCCTCCTCCTCATCTCAACTACTTACACACCGAACTTCACACACAAAATAAGCCCGAAAAAAAAAACAGAAAAGAAATGGAACAGGCCATTCAAGCACGCTCTCTTGCGCAACCTGCAAGAGGCAGGTTTTTGTCAGATTCGCAAATCGAACGCGCTGCAAATCGATCGCATGTGCACTCGCTGCAACAACCTCCAAACAAACAACGACAACAACAACAAACCCTTCGTTCTCTTCCGTCGCGAAGGATAACTACGACCAGCCACGTCCGATGTACAAAGCGTCGGACCGCGACACAAAAAACTGTATCATTCTCCTTCCTTGGGATCAAACGACAGACTGTCAGTTACTTGTTCCATCCGTTGGATCGAAGCACATACTCTCGGTAACTTGATCTATAGCTCCACCCATTGGATTGAATGACGGACTCTCGGTAACTTTTTCCGTCCGTTAGATTCAGTTACAGACTCTCGGTAACATTCTTTGTCTGTTGGATTGGATCGCGGACTCTCGGTAACATGCTCGAGCCTCAATCCGTTGGATTCAATTACGAACTCTCGGTAACATACTCCTGGAGCCTAGATCTGTTGGATCGAATCACGGACTTTCGGTAATTGTCGTAACGCGAAGGGCCAGGTAGTTTAGTAAAAAAACAAAAGTGATTTCTTGAGGGTGCGCTGAAATCTCAGAAGTTCCTTCCCTATGGTTAACTTAACTTACCATGGGGTGGGGTTGGTGGGGGGAGGGGGGGGGGGTCAGGGGGGCTTGTGAATAAAAATTTGAGAAAATAACTTTAGAGAGCATTGTTTTTTCAGTGTAAATTGTGGGATTTCACTCAAAACTTACCACTTTTTTTAAATTAAAATTTGAGGAAAAAAAACACCAGGTCAGATATGCTAATATTGTTGTGCTGCCTATTAATTGACCTTTCTAACTGGCCTTTTAATTTAACTTCTAACCATATATATTTATCATGTTTTTCATGAGTTCAATTTTGGAGATATCTAGCCTAACATTAGATTGTAAATCTTCAAAGCCATTGTATATGCTTATTTCCAGTGATGATAATCATGTCTTTTATAAAAAGATATTTGAGATATTTTGTATTGGGAATAAATCTTTTCAGATAAATGTAATTTATGTAATGTCAATAAGAATTGATTAAATGCTTTTGACATCAATGATCAACCCATCCTTTTGTGATCAATTCGTCTTTTCTGTGTTTTTTTTTTCCTAGCTAAGTTTGAACTAAGTTCATTCACGTTGAGTTTTCATGCTCATGTGTGCAAGGTTTTGAAACTCACTTTGCCCCCATGACTTTCTTTCCTATCACTTCCTATTGTTATTTCATGTCACTTTTCATATCTTGTAATTTTCACACACTATTGAAAGGTTTGCACACAAAGGTTTTTGCTTTTTCTTGCATCTTGCTATTTTCACACACTTAAAAGGTTCACACACTAAGGAGAAGCCATGCAACGACTGGAGTTCACACATTGACGAGAAGGCAACACACCTTGGAAAAATTGGGATTGGAGCGAGCAAGTGTTGGTGAGGATCACAAGCCTAAGGAGTCCAACCTTAAGGATTTGTCTTGAACTTTGTAACAACTTTTGCAACTTTTTTTAAGGTAAGGTTCAATTCCAATGTAAGGTACCATATGGTTATGAATGCTTTGGAAAAATGGCATACTGTGATGGATGATGAACCCATTTTTGGGTCAACTTTTAATTCTAATTCCCCTAAACATGAAGGTCCTATTTTATTTTAAATGCATCTTTAAACTCTAAATCATTCACACATGATGGTGAGCAAATGATGACAAGGGTGGAATGTTGCAAAGCCAATCCAAGAGCATGTCAACAATGGCATTTCACTTTATTTCCACCTCCAAGATTTGGAATGTTTTCTTGGTGGGCAAGGTGAAAATCAATAATGAGTGGAAGAACGAAGTCAATATCAACAACTTGGAGATAATTAGGGATTTAAGTGTTATATCAAAAGAGGAATTTAGATCAAAGGTTACAACGATTATTATAATTAGAAGTCCTTCTACCAACCATGTGTAGTTGGATTAGGATTTTGGTCCCCAACAACTTCATATGTGAAGTCCATATGCTTCTTAAGTAGAAAGTTAGTGAAGAGAGTTACAACATGGAAGAGAAGTGTATACTTGGACTTTGTTGAATCAAACCTCTTCATGAAATGTCTTGATTTTCTTTTAAGCCCACCAATCCCCCATTCTGCCTACATATTGAAACCTACATGCATTTTGTTGAACATTTGCATTACATCATGATTAACATTTGAGGAAAGTTCCCACCATCCTATCCTATGCATAATAAACATTTATTCACCCATGTACCTTGGATCTCGCAAAAGACACTCAAAATAATCATTTTCACACTATGCCAAAAATGTCATTTTATGATTGGTCCTTGTCAATTATACTAGTCACTTATGTCATTTGTAATTGATTTGGACCTATTGTTTATGCCATTTTTAGTCATTTATCCACTTGTAATTGTATAGGTTTAATCATAAATTAACTTTTTGGCATAATTCCATGAATGAAATGTTGGTGTTAATATCTAAAAACGTTCAAATGTCTTAAGGTGTTTACATCATGATAGTACCCAAGGTAGTCAACATTATTATACATGAATGGTTCATGATGTTATAAAATAACTATGTTGTTCATAGCATAAATCTTATTTCAACCATTGAATTAAATTTCAACCAAGGTGTTAATTACGAACCTAATACATCTTGACAACCTTTGAGCTATGTACCTAAGGTAATCCTATCTTTGGACATCAACCTATGAATTTCATTTTCGAATGCATCATTAATGCATGATGCAATAAAAACTATATCATCACATAAAGCAAATTTTAACCAATTCCACATGAAGGTGTTGTACATTGTGACGTTGTCATGCTTCATATACAATATGAAACATGGAAATGTTGTTTAGGCATTAATTTGTATAGATTCCTTAACACAATTGGTGTTTCTCTTGTTAGGTTTAAATGCCAAACCAAGTTTCATCCTTAAATTTAGCCCTAAATATTTTTTAAAGAAAAATCAAATTTTAACCTTAAACCTTAACCTTAAAAATAGACCCTAGAAGCCTAAACCCTAAATTTAAAAAATCAAAAAAATCAAAAATCAGACCCTAACCCTAACCCTAAAAAAACCCTACAAAACCCAAACCTTAAGCCCTAAATGGAAAAATTGAAAACAAAAAAAGAAGCAAACCTTAAAATTTGAAATTTAAAAAATCATACTTTAACTCTAAACTCTAATTTTAAAAATAAACCTTAAAAGCCTTAAGCCTTAAATGGAAAAAAATGGATTTTTTTTTTTAATGAGACCATAACTTTTTTTAAATACTAAAAGAGTTAAACCTTAAACCCTAGATGAAAAAATTGAAAGAAAAATCAAAATCAAACCTTAAACCCTAAACTTAAAAATGAAGTAAAAACTTCATTTGTAAATCATGTGTGAATCAAGATTGTTGGGACCACTAGTGATGCCAATTCATCAAATTTCATTGAAGTGAAGTTAGTCAAAGTCTTGAATAGATGTGGTGTGACTCACATTATAATCAAAACATTTCAAAAACCAACTATTGAATTCACAAATAGTCATGCTTCCTTAATTTCATCTAATGTGAAAAATGTGAAAGTTGCAAACAATTGCCAAGCAATGAAAACTAGCAATGTCCTTTTGATCCATTGTGACCAAATAGCAGGTCACCACACCAGTGTGAACACAACACGTTTTTAGGGTTTCGTTTTGTTTTACTATTTTCATTAGCTATCATCTTTTCGCATTCTTGTGGTAGGATTTTCTCCATCATTGCTACAAGGAATGCATGGGTAAGCTACTTTGTTTGTTTGTTTGTTATGGAGGACAGGAATTGCGCTACGGGATGGATGGTGGAAGAGGGAACTACATTGAAGATGGTTTGATGGAAGGGATAGAAGAAGCAAACATAAGAGGGAGTATGAGGGAGAAAGAAGAAGCACTTCTAGGTATGTGTTTTGGGTGGGTTGTTGTAGTTTTCTGACTACTTAGCTTGTTGTTGAGGTTTTCCGATGCGCCAGTGATTTAGCTGAGTAGTTGTGAAGGCCATTATAAGAATAGATATGAGGGGTTGATGCTGAGGAATGATGAAGAACTAAAGGGTCCGAACCGTAAAACTAAGGGGGCATATAAAAGACAATGAACATCTTGGAATGGGGAGTTTGTGTTGTAATACCTTGTATTTGTGTTGTAGGCAACTATCGGAGTGAGTACCGAAAACCTCAAGGGGTATCCTTAGGGTGGATAAAATGAGTATATAGAACAAGAATGAAGAAAAGAATTGAAAGGAAAAATTTGTCGTCCATTCTTGCATAAGAGTTTATCCCATTGAGTGGCTTTAGATGAGCCTGGTATCTACTGCTCAAAGTCAGATGATTCAGAATGCATTTAGATTCAAGAGTCTCCAGGTCTTAGGTTTTTAGACAAGAAGAGTAGAGGTATGCTGCATTGTTGCATTTAGTGGGGAATTGGTTAGCAGCTCAAATGGATCGAATGAACCTTGAGAGTTCTAACTTCAAAGGACATACCTCGATAGATTCTTGATTCTTGATGATATGCATTGGGGTTAGGTAGCTAATGGTTTATGGTCATTCACGTGGATGTATGGTGTAAATTCACAATTCTATAACAGCTTTGCCAATTTGTGTATGCATAAGCTGGTTTTGTGAAATCGATGAATACCAGAAAGAGCTTTCTATGACATGGGAATGAGAGAAAAGGTCAAGAGATGTTATTTGATGTAGGGTGCCAGAAAATCCAACTCTACTTATGGCCCATTGTATGTTGTCAGGTTTGTTTTTTTGTCTTCCACTTTCTTTTGGTATCAAAGCTTGTTCTATTCAGTGACAATGTGGGAATTCCATCACATTTGGGACATAAAGATGATTAGGACAATATGTTGTCATCTAGTGAGATGAGATTAAACTGAGTGATGTTACACAAGAAATCCATGAGCAACAATTAGTTGTCAGGTTTGATTATCTAAGAAGACAAGATGAACCCCAAGTAGGAATTCTAATTTTGTGAATGTTGGGATTTGGTATAGTGGTCATTATGGGTGTTAATCCTGATGAAGATTGGGTTGGAGATGTTGTAATGGAAATAACACATAATGGTTTCTATACATATGCTCAAGTTTGGATGAGGATAAGGGATGGAGTAGGGGGTTGGGAATCAACTTGCAAATTACAGAGGCAATACCATTATATTTCATACCTTGCGTAAAATCTCACCTTCCATTCCTGAAAGACAAAATATGACACCTAGAATAGGAGACATTTGGATTCCTCGGTTTTGTGTCTCACCTAACCACTTTGTTAGGCTTTACATACCTGGTGTGGAAGATCTGTTCCAGATTGGAAACCAAGTTGTTAGGGTGGAGCACTTGGGTTCAAGATCTCGCATCTTGAGTTGGAGAATATGGCAAGATATGGAGCAAAAGTTGCAATACCAACTAAAGTTTATAGATGAACAAACTTTCTCCACCTTACCATCTAATATCATTCCTTTGAGACTTGTAATGGAGGGGGATTAGTCTGAATTTCTGACCTAACACTGAATTGATGAATTATAGTGTTTGGAGATGTAGAAACTCAACCCAAGTTTCGCGATTCAGTTTGACATTTAACACGATGTCAAGAAAACCATAAAACCTCACTTATTAAGATTCAGGAAGCTTTAGGATTCTCATCTCTGAAGGACGTGGGTGTGTCTGCCTCAAGGTAGAAGCATGATGTGATGCTTTTGACATGATCCAATTTGGTACCTAGTACCTATTTATAGAGTGGTGGAAGATCAATGTAGCATTTGATAGGCAGGAGTGGATGTCCATCCAATCTTGTGAGTACCACTTCTTGAACTAGTTTTTTCCATAATCCAGGATATGAGGCATGGTGCACAGTTGTTGGATGCAATGTTAACCATTTGATACAAGGGAAGTGGAGATAGTGGATCTACAGCAGATTGAAATTGGAAGTTGTAGCATGACGAGCCCATAGGGCATGGATGAGTTATTTTGGGGCAGAGACCATGAAGATGTTAATGATTGGGCTGAAAGACTTACCATGGTTGTTGAAGTGCGAGATCTGAATGCATATAAACTTTTCAACATTGCAAAGTTAAATTTGAGGGGTAGGGTCAAGGAATGGTTTAGGAAGTTGCAACTAGTACCAGCTGACTGGGTTGAGTTAAGGACTCTGATAATACAGAAGTATGGGGATGTAGATGCTGATGACATTAGGATGAAGCTTGATGCCATCAAACAGGAACCCAAGGAGAGAGTTCAAAAATATTTTGAATGTCTTAATAAATTGTTTCAAAGGGGGAAGATATAAGACGCTGAGTAGAAAAGAAGATTTCTGGTTAAATTGAAGCCAGAAATTCGGAAATTGTGTGTTGTAAGGATGCTTACAAACATTGAAGAGTTAATTGGTGCTACAACAGAACTAGAGAGGGTGTTGGGTGAGCTTGGAAAGACTCTTTATGAACCTCTGAAAGAGGAACAAGAGGAGGGGGCTTCAAAGACTATGATGGAAAAATAGGTCATTACATTAAACAACACACTTATCAGTTTTTTCAAGGGGACTGTACATAATCTAGAGGCATCATCTTTTACCAATGTGTTTGGAGGATGCCAAATCTACAAAAGAGGAGACCATTTGGCCACCACATGTCTTAGGTTAAATGAGCCAAGGCCAAAATGTGCCAAGTGCGGTATGCCTCATAGGAGAGAAAATTGTGGAGTAAAATGTACCTACTGTGCATATTAGGCCATTCTGAGGACAGATGTTAGAAGAAACCCAAGGATGGGAAACCTCATTCTAGAGTTACGAACTTCTTAGAGGTGTTGCTAAATGATGAAGAAGCGACCATGCAACAGTTCAATAAACTCTATGGGAATGAGAATTTTTTTTCTTACATTCGAGTGCCTAGGAGGAGGATTCCTGTTAACGTAGCACTAGGAAGGGTTGTACCAACACCTAAGGTTGCAGGAGAAGGAGTAGGTGTAAACTGGGACACTTCAGTTAGGTCCAAAATTCTTTCTCACTTCATAAAAGGAAAGATTTCACTTTCACCCATGGAGACAATACTCATTATTCCAGGAGAACTGGAACACCTTGAAATTTTAGTAAGGTTGGCCAGACGGAAAAAGGACTCAGAGGCAACTGAAAATCAAGTTTCCATGGTTTCTGCAGTTCCAACCTTAAAAAGGATCCGCATCAACAAAACACATTGGAGCAAAACTTTGCATTTACTTGTGGAAATAAACAACTATGTGGTTGAAGGATTGGTGGATACTAGTGCATCCATGTCTGTTATGGTGGTCGTTGTAGTCAGAGGTTTGGGTATAATGCATTTAGTAACGGTTTTGGAACTTATAAAATTGCATCAGGAGTAGTGACACATGCTTTGGGTAGGATTGACGACATATTAATCAAGGTTGGGGGCGTACAATGCACCATGACCTTCATGGTAGTGGATATAGACAATTATAATGTACTGTTTGGATTGGATTTTTTGATAAAAATTGGTGTGATTGTGGATGTGGAACGGGGTTTAATACAAGTGAAACATGGTCTAGGGGCTCAGATGGAAGTATTACCACTAACTATGGTAAATATGTTATAAAGAATGAATTTAGAAGCTCTAATGCGAGATGTTGCTGCTACTTTGGAGAGCACACATCTTAGTGGGGTTAGGATGTGGCTACTAGGAATCCATATTTATATGATCCCATTATGCCTGAACAGGTGGATGCGCCTATGTCAGACTTTGATAATGAGACCAATGATGAAGAACATTATGATGAAGGGTTTCAACTGGCTGAGCCGAATGGTGATGAGAATGAGTTTGGGAATACTGAACTCGAAGATTTGGTGCTAACAGAAGACTCATAATAGATTCTGCAACTAATACTGCAAGGGCAAGTTGATGATTTTATGGAAGAAGAAATCATAGACTTTAACGACTATGTTGATTGGATTAAATGGGTTTCTGATGCAAAGGAAAGAAAGCATGCCATCTTTAAATCTAGGGGTTGTGCAGAAGTTCCTGTATTACTAAAGTTCATCAAATAAACAATATTGGCACTCCCAGCGATTATAATGGGAAACTAACATTGCCTGACAATCAAGATGTGAGCACAAGGTGGAAGGAGATATGCTAGAAGATCTGGGTTGATTAGAACTTGGATGGAGAAAAGAAACAACTTTGGAAGGTCTTGGAATGTTACCAAGATGTGTTTGCTTGGAACAAAAGGGAATTGAGATGTTGCACTGTTGGAGAACATTCCGTAGACACACAAGGGTTTCCACCTTGCAAAGTGTCTCCTGGTCGACTATCATACTGGGAAGAAATGGAGGTGAAGAGACAGATTAATGTGTTGGTAGATTTGGGCAAGATGAAGCCTAATAATTTTGAGTACGCATGTCATGTTACCCTGCCAATAAAAAGGGATGGGAGTAAGCGCTTCTATGGAGATAATCGGCCACTCAATATGTAGACCCATCGAGACTCGTTTCCAATGCCTCTTGTTGACGATGTGATTTCCCAACTGGGGAAATTAACCTGGTTTACTGCATTGGATTTGTAATCCGATTTCTGGCAGATTCATATGGCTCCTGAAGATATGAAAAAGACAGCATTGATTACCAAGATTGGGTTATATGACTAGACAATCATGCCTTTGGTTTCAAGAATGCAACTAATACTTTCACCAAAACAATGTCATTAGTTTTTATGGAGTTGGGAGACAAGTTCTTGAAAATATTTGTTTTTTAATTTCAATATACACAACAAAAATTGGGAATAACATCTTCAACACTTGGAAGTTGTACTTTCCAAGCTTAGAAAAGTAAACTTGAAGTTGAACCCAAACAAATGTTGTTTTGCTACTAAAAGTATCACATTTTTGGGTCATATGGTTAGTAATGAAGGTACCAAACCAGATCTTGGTAAGATTGATGCAATGTTGCATTTTCTAGAACCAAAGACAATTACCAACATCAGGTCTTTCCTAGGACTAACATGGTACCGTCGAAATTATGTTCGAGGATATTCACAGTTGGCTGGTCCGTTATTTGAGTTAACAAAGAAAAATGTTGCTTTTGTGTGGAATCTGGACTATCAACATGCATTTGATGCCCTGAAAAGAGCACTTGTAGATGCTCCCGTATTTGTACGTCCTAACTTCAAGAAGCCATTTTGTCTTGATGTTGATTGGCCAACAAAAGGTGTTGGTGCCATCTTGTTTCATAAAGAAGGCAAAATTGAAAAAGTAGTGGCTTATGCCAACAAGAGTTTGACTGTGGCACAAAGGAAATTCCACCCCATGGAATGAGGGTGTTATGCATTGATTTGGGGCATCATGCATTTCACGCAATATCTGCACAAGAACCATTTCACTCTGAGAACATATCACAAGCCGCTTGAATGGTTAGCGACAGTGTCAAATGCGCATGGCAGGAGAGGTAGGTGGATTGATATGCTGCATGATTTTAGTTTTAAGATACTACACAAACTAGGACTAAAACATGCAAATGTTGACTTTAAGCAGAAACCCAATAAGGCAAGCCATAGATGATGACGATTTTAGTGAAGAAATCTAGGATATTGGGATGGTGCAAACTGACGCCCATGAAATAGCAGAAAAGGTATTCTCTACTCAATATGGTAAGGATTTAAATTGGTTAGGTTTTAGGAAACATGCAAGTAAACTGATAGAACACCACAAATGTTGTTTTGGCATCAACCACTGACAATGTTTAGAGGACCACCAACTATTCATGCTTGATGTTGTAATTGAGATAAACCAGGATGAGGAGACTGACTCATTTATGGAGGAGGTAAGGGTAGCAGGCAATGGAGAAGATTAGAATTTGAGAATTACTTATGGTAAGCAAGAACTAAAAAGAAAAATACCCATATACTATGATATGCAATAGCAACTGGAGTTGGTGTTGGTTGCTCAGGAATTATCTGAGTTTGGTGACCACGAGTTAGGTCATATAGACTATGATGAAGAATAAACATATGGTATGGATACAAGGAACGCTAACATCTGGAAGGATGCCACATGCTTGGGGTTGTTGAAGGAAAACAAGCTATCGGACACAGTGGACCTTGAGGAGAACAAGAGGGCCAGAAAGAAAATAACCAATTATTGCTAGAAAGAGCAAAGGCTTTACTTCAAGGGACTGTTGGTGCCCAAAGCAGAGGAAAGAATGACATTTGTAATTCAAATGCATGAAAATTTGGGGCATTTTGAAGAACAAAGAACCTTGGTTAAAATTTGTCGAAGATACTTATGGCATAATCGAACAGAGGACATAAAGACAGTTGTTAGAATGTGTTAGCAATGCCAAATGGTGAAAAGCATGGGTAGCATACGCTTCGAAAACGAAGAAATGAAAAGCATCCATGTTTGTGAATTGTTTTATCATGTTGCTTTGGATACTGCAGGGCCATTACCTAAAACTAATATAGGGAACAAATACATCCTTGTTGTTATTGATCATTACTCAAAATGGTGCAAAGCAAAGGCTATGGCTAACCATGGTGCCAAGACGGTAGCAAAGTTCTTGGAAGATGATGTGATTTGTTGGTATGGAATTCCCAAGTTTGTGCTTATTGATAATAGTGGGGAATGGGCTGCAGAATTTTATGTTATGTGCAAGGATTACGGTATCCAACATCAACACACTACACCCCAATGGCCTCAATGTAATGGGATGGTGGAACATTTAATCAACACTATCAAACATGGCATTACCGTACTCGCTGTAACACCAGAAAACATAAATTGTTGGGATGAGCAACTGGCCAAGGTCATGTTTGGGTATAGATGCGGGATCCAAGCTAGTACCAAGTTTTCCCCCTTCATGATTTTGACTGGTCGCACACCACATCTTAAGACTGACAATTACTTGCATTCTTTAATTACTATGACTAATGATAATGTTGATGTTGAAGTTGCTGCAACACAATTTCTATTGAAAGTGAAGCTTATAGCAAGCATCCATGAAAATGTCTTGCTCAATGTGGAGCAAGCACAAAAGAAACAAAGGAATACATATGCTACCAGAAAAGGTAAACAAATTTTTGAGGGTTTGGTTGTAGGAGAGACAATGGTCAAAATGAAGAAACCAGGGAAAAAGAAAATTTTAACTGCAAGTTGGGAAGGTCCATACCAATTCATTGGACATGCAGATGGGAAAGGAAACTTTGATTTTGAAGAAGGCAGCAAAATATGCATCATCAAAGATGCTGATGGACATCAGTGGGAAAGATCTCGCAAGGATCTTCAAATCTATCATGTTCGACAAAATTGAATGAAGCTTAGGGACTTAGCTTTTTAAGGAATGGAGGGGTTATAGATGTGACCAAACAACAAGTCACCACACTAGTGTGAACACAACACGTTTTTAGGGTTTCGTTTTGTTTTATTGTTTTCATAAAATGTCACCTTTTTGCATTCTTGCGGCATGAATTTCTCCATCATTGTTGCAAGGAATGCATGGGTAGGCTATTATGTTCGTTTGTGTGTTATGGAGGATAGGAATAACGTTGCGTGATGGATGGTGGAGGAGGAAACTACATTGAAGATGGTTTGGCGGAAGGGACGAAAGAAGCAAACATAAGAGGGAGTAGAGGGAGAAAGAAGAAGCATTTCTAGGTATGTGTTTTGGGTGGGTTGTTGTAGTTTTCTGACTACTTAGTTTGTTGTTGAGGTTTTCCGCTGCGCTAGTGACTTAGTTGAGTAGTTGTGAAGGTCATTGTAAGAATAGATATGAGGGGTTGATGCCGAAGAATGATGAAGAACTAAAGGGTTCGAGCCGTAGAACTAAGGGGGCATATAGAAGACAATGAGCATCTTGGAATGGGGAGTTTGTGTTGTAGTACCTTGTATTTGTGTTATAGGCAACTATCGGAGTGAGTACTGAAAAGCTCAAGGGGTATCCTTAGGGTGGACAGAATGAGTATACAGAACAAGAGTGAAGAAAAGACTTGAAGGGAGAAGTTTGTCGTCCATTCTTGCATAAGAGTCTATCCCATTGAGTGGCTTTAGATGAGCCTGGTATCTACTACTCAAAGTTAGATGATTCAGAATGCATTTAAATTCAAGAGTTTCCAGGTCTTAGGTTTTTAAACAAGAAGAGTGGAGGTACGCTGCATTGTTGCATTTAGTGGGGAATTGGTTAACGGCTCAAATAGATTGAGTGAACCTTGAGAGTTCTAACTTCAAAGGCCATACCTTGATAGATTCTTGATTTTTGATGATATGCATTGGGGTTAGGTAGCTAATGGTTTATGGTCATTCACGTGGATGTATGGTGTAAATTCAGAATTCTATAACAACTTTGCCAATTTGTGTATGCATAAGCTGGTTTTGTGAAATCGGTGAATACCAACAGGAGCTTTCTATGACATGGGAGTGAGAGAAAAGGTCAAGAGATGTTATTTGTTGTAGGGTGCCAGAAAATCCAATTCTGCTTAGGCCCATTGTATGTTGTTAGGTTTGTTCTTTTGTCTTCCACTTTCTTTTTTGGTTACACCATATCCATCAATATCTCCTCATCACTTGAGGTAGACGTGAAATGATCATTATCAAAAGAGGAGGAATGACTTTTGCTTGAAAAAGACACTAAAGAAAAATGTTTGTGAGGAGCTTTTTGTTATATAGCCCTCATAAAACTCTTAAGCTACATTCTAGAATCTTCCATTCTACCTAGTCTACATTTAAGCCCATTCCTTTTGAGCTGATTTTTTTTTTCATCATTCTACATTCACATAAAACAAAGCCCTAAAATTACAACATCTAGGCATACTTTCATCACTAGCTTGAATCCATGTTACCCACCTTAAACCTTTGCTAGAAAATGTTATTCATAATTAGTGCTTTAATCTCAAAAACCTTTTCACTTTTTAAATATCAACCATTAATGTACAAATCCAAACACTAAAGCCTAAACAATAAAAATTTACACCCCATAGCTTTAAATGCTACAAATGAAACTTTAGAACTAACCCCCATAACCCTATTTATAACCCCATAGCTTTAGGCCCCATGGACCTAAGCCCCATAACCCTATATATAGACCCATAAACCTAGGCCCAATACCTCCCCATAGTCCCCATTGTCCTATATATAACCCAAGAAACCAAACCCTAAAAGGCCCAAACTTAAACCTTAAAACTTACCTCTTAATACTTACTTTTGAAAGTTCAACCCTAAACCCTAAAATTCAAACAATAGAACTTCAAAATTTAAACACTAATATTTACCTTTTGAAAGCCGAAACTTAAATCTTAAAATTGAAACCTTAAAAGGCCCAAACTTAAATCTTAAAAGTTCAAAACATAAACCCTACCACTTACCAAGTTTAAAAGTTAAGTCCTACAAGAAAAAAACCTAAACCCTAAAATAACAAATAAGCAATAGCCAATAGCCAGTGGGCATAGGCAATAACCAGTGGCCAATGGCTAGAGGCAATAGCCATAGCCACAAGCAATAGCCTTATCCATAACCAATAACCATATCCATAATAGTCTTAGTATTAATATCCATAATTAATAGCCACTAGCCATAGCCATAAGAGCCCTAGTGTAAATATCCATAACCAATAGCCAATAGCCACCTACCAAATTAAACCCATAGCCCCCTAGCCCTAGCCCATATACCTAGCCCCCATAGCATAAGCTAACCATTATTACATTTCATAATTTCCCATCATGCAAGCCTGCATTGAGCATGACAATGCCCAGACAACAGCAAGGCATTACCCGAGATCTCAGGCTCCACCCTTGATTCACATGGTATAATGCCTTGTTGCCAGTGTATTACCCTACACAACTTCTTCTCCTCAATCAACATTGTTCATGCATTTGATGTGTTGTGAAATGACATTTTTGTGCACAAATTGCATAGAATTGGAAATAATTCATGTTGCAAGGATTTGCACCTTGTAGATATCTCCATTCCTCCTCATTGAAGGTAAAAATACTACAAGAACAAGAGCAGGCTCTGTGTGTCCAGTCTCCAAATTTGACACTTTTTGTGTGGGTGCAATGTCCTACTGCCAGAGCACTACCCGGCATAACTATCAAGGCAGGCCATTACAGCAGGAGGCTGATTGCGCCCACCCACAAGGTCATTACAATACAGAGGAAGCCCATGGATCGTACAGGCATCAGAGTAAAGAGAAACATTGCAAGGAGGAATGAACAATGAACCATCTAACATCCTTGAGCATTAACCAATACCTTCATATACCTATACTCAGAACTTTGCCATATCTAAATCAAGCTCAAAACAATTTACAATAGAGTAAGAGAGCTGCACACTTCGAATTAGTATGCCCTTGAAAAAGTCATTTGAAGATTCCCAAGGTGGAAAACACCCATATTTACAATTTAAATGAAGCTCAATGCAATTCGTGATAAAGTAAGAGAGCCCCACACTTAGGATTAGGATGCTCCTTGAAAATGTCCTTTGAAGGTTCTGGAGATGAAAAACATCAACGAAGTTCTCCTCCCCTTCTTCAATAAGCTCCTCATTGTGTAAGGCAGGGCTCACTGTTATGGCAATTTGAAAACAGCAACAATTGAAATAGGAAATGTTTCATGAAGTTCCCAAAGAACTGAAACTGAGAAATAAGAATAACATCTGGTGACCATTCCTCAAATTGTTGGATGAAATGAAAACAACATTGTTCCCATAGTCTCTCCCTTGCAGCCAGAGCCAACGACAAATCTAGTCCAACTATGAGGAGTACCCTTTTCTCTTCAGGGGACTACCTAGGGTTGCCTAATATTTGAGCTACTACTAAGAATTCTTTGGTAGCTATAAAGACTGAAGAATAAGTAAAAACTGACTCTAAAATTGAGAGACTTTGAAATACTGGAATCAAAATGAGGCATAGGTACTAGTCATGTCAAGACTTAAGAACCTGCATACATATTCTGGCTGGAGATTCGAGAGCACTTGTTGAAATGTCTCAATGGGTGCTTTCAGGATTGTCAATCACCCGCATGTAGCTTCACCAGCATGTTGGCCAGATTCAAGTTCTGGGCGAGTTCCAGGTAGAGTTTTCAGTTGAGTTCTCAAACTCCCCATCAAGCACTGTTGACCAGTTTCAAGTTCTAAGCCAGTTCCAGGTCTAGTTGATTTTCAGTCCAGTTCTCAATCCCCTGGGAATTTTGCAGGTTCTGCACTCTAGAGAAATCAAGACCAAAAAATTCATTGAAAAAGAATATATATATCATCAGCAAGTTTGTTGCAAATTTGCTCCTAGAAAGATATGAATCCCAACACACAAGATATGAAGAAGAAAGCTCAGTTCCCTCTTGGACTAAATTTTTACATTGAATGCAAAACACCAAAAGAAACATTAAAAACACACACACAATTTATTTTGAATGAAAAACTCCAAAAATATCAAAAGAAAGAGAGATGGAAAAACAAAGTTTAAGTAGTGTGACTGAGAAGAAACAAACAAACTTCACCAAGTGCTAACATGAAGATCCAAGATAGCCAAAAACCCACCCAAAAACAAAAAAAAAGAGAGAGATCCAAGGTAGCAAAGCAGCAGGCAATTTTATAAAAAATCCAGCTTCAAGAATGCCAAGCAAAGGCCCACCAAACCCCAAAGAAAAAACAAACAACAACTACAATTTCCAAAGTGCAGAGGACGAACTTCAAAGCTTCAAAAGAAGAAAGAGCAAGAACAAGAACCAAAGCTTGTCTTCTTCATCAATGCATCCATCCACAAGAATGCTTGTCTTCTCCATATTGTTGTCTCTCTCTCGATCTCACAGGGGATGGATCCTCAATCGTCTATGTGCATTTTTTTTTTCCCTGCCTGGTGTCTTAGATCTTGAAGGGAAGCTTCTTGGGATTGCCAGAGGGAATTGGAGCTTTCAGATTCATCCCTGCAGCAAATGGTGAAGAAAGCTTGCGGTCTGCAGTAGCTTGTAATATCATTGCAGCAGTAGCAGCAGAAGAAGTAGTGCTTCCAACGCTCTTTCTTCTGTTATCATTCATTGTTGTTATTACCTTTTTTCCTCCACCTCCTGCACTAGGTCTGCCTTCTTCTTCTTCTTCTTCGTCTACCTCGTTGCCCAAGCTCAAGCGCCTCCTTCCTCCATTCTTCGGCTTAGACTCTCGGGACTTTTTTTTCTCACTACTGCCGTCGGGAAGAATCTTAGCTTTGTTTGGCACCGCCAAGATTTGATCAGATGGAAGGTTGTTGTCGCGAGATCCTCCTTCTTGCGCGCGCTCCAGCCAGTTCAACACGTAGCCTGGCTTGTCGAGCAGATTCTTCATGGCGTTGTCGTCGACAGCATGAGCAGCGGGTACTCCATCTCTTGTTCTGGCAGCTCCCTGTTTCTGTTCCAGACCATACCTCAGGCGGCGAAGAGAAAGCGCATATTCTCTTTGTCTCTCTCTCTTGAGAATCGCCTCGTGCTTGTACTGCTCAATAGCTTCCAAATCTGCAGGACTGCGCGTGTCGGTATCCCATTCCCCGTTGATGTTCAGCTTGTCTGGTGGTGGTGGTGGTGGTGGTGGAGTTTGCAAATTGTACTGTTGTTGTGTGCTTCTGGATGCTGCAGCTTGTGCTTTACCCTGCCGCAGCTCTTTCTCCTCCGACGCGGACCATGCATCAGCTTCCGACGAGTCGCCGCGGCGTGATCTGTATCCACGAAAAGCTGCTTGGATCCTCGTGGCGGCCGTCGTTTCCTGCTCTCCTGCTGCAGACTTGCTGGCTCGCGGCACTCCATGAGCAGCAGCTGGCCGCCTCTGCGTGCCTGCAACTAGTGCAATATCGTTTGCTCCTGCAGATCGGGACGCTCGTGAAGAAAACTTCCACACAGACACTCCAGCTGACGATCTGTAGCCATGCTTGCGGAATGCTCCTTTCTTCACACCTGCAGCATTGCCGCGTGTTGTTGTTGCCGCTGAATTTGATAGTGCAGGTGGTGACGTTTGTGCTGCAGAATTTGGTTTTAGAGTCGAAGAAAACGGTAGTGACAACTGCGCCACGGCAAGCTCCTGCTGGTCGTCTGATTTGATGCCTTTGCCGGCCTGCAGCTTCTGATCTCCTCTCTGAATTGCATCACCGGACTTGAGACCCTCGCGAGAGGAAGGCGCCACAGTGCCGCCTAAATCTCCAACAGGATGCTGATGCTTGTCCTCATTCTCTTTCTTTCCATTCTCTCCATGCACCTCTGCCGCCCGCACTTTGCTAACAGATGTAACATACAGCTTCAACTGCTTCTTCCAACCCGTCCAAGAGACTTTCTTCTTCATCCTGCGCGCCAACGCCACTATCACACAGGCAGCATTTCTCAAAGCATTAGTATTGTGTGAGGATCAAAAGAGAAATGTCACACCAGAAACGGAGCTAGAGACCCTTTCTCTTCTCCTTTGCGCACAAGTAGGAAAAAAAAAACATCACACTACTCTCACACTCTGCAAAAAATAGATGGAGAGAAAACACCGAACTGTCACCCCCTCCCCTAAAAAAATAAATTAGCAACCAAATATCACAATGCAGATTCAAAGCGTCTAGCAGCTTGGACAAAGACGCTGCCGCAAAACACAAGGAAAAAAGACGAAGAAACAAAAACAAAACGACACCAACCACCGCAAATCAAACAGTTTGTGAGAAACAAAGGGAGCCAACAAAAGGCGAGCAGAAAGCAACCCCAAAACCACAAGCCAAGGTTACGCAGCAAAAATAATTATTATTTTCGCCAAAACAAGAACTCCCAAAACCAAATAAATGGGTAGCTGATTGCTACACAAAATTGACTCTTAAAAATGACTCACTACGTATTTGTAAAACCCTCCAACAAGTTTTGTAGTATATTTGGAGGAACGAACGCTTACCAAGTGTAAGAACTTGGTGAGGATTTTGGATAACAAAATGCCCACACTTTGCAAGCGTTTCATTTTTTTAAACTGCCCGGTGTTGTTTTTATTTTTAAAATTCCTTTGATACCCAGTGGGTACCCCTCAGATATGTATTTAAATATCATCCGAAAACAATTTTTAAAATTTTAAATTGTTGATTTTTACACCATGTAAGGTAGACCGACTCATCATTAATTGTCAGCTTATGACTGAACATTTATTTATATCTTCATCATATGTGTTTCATTTTGAGTGATTTAAAATGTTATGGGAGTGCTACCTCAAGCTTTAAAAATCATCTTTCAAGTGCAAAGGAAAAAGAGTAACACAAAGAGAAATAAGCCCACCTTGGCTCTGCCTTTGCATAGGCCAGTTATTCAAGGAATGCCTGTGGCTGACCATATTGCCCTGTACTTAGGCCAAATCCAACACTTACAAACAAATGAACAAATCATTTTCACGAACTTAAAACCCTCAAAACCAAATAAATACTTAAATGATTATTAAAAGGGTATAATTTTGATATGCAATAATATTAAAACTAAACTTGATATAAAATAAACTAGAATTGAATCACAAACTAACCTTACGATATCATTGTGATTTATATATCACTGAATGAGTTGTGGGTGCATCCACAGTTAATTTAGCACTCATTTGCACAGAATGCAACAAGTATTAAAATTTCAGAGCAACACCATCTTAAGATTCCAAGCTGTGCAGCGGCAAAACCCCACCATAGCAACATGATTATCTAGTGCCACTAGGTACACTCAAAATTTGCCACAACAATTGCCAAAATAGTTGTTGAACTCTAGTAAAGGCCACACAACATGTTAAGCCACAACATGCCCTTTACTAGAGTTCAATGCATGTTGAGCCGAAAAAACAACACACACATCAACATCCACACAAAACAAAAAAAAGTCTCTGTATCAACAAATCACCAAAAGAGATCATCTGAAGATAATGAATGAATAAAATAGACCGATCCATGTGCAAGACCAGGTAAAACATAAATTTGGTCTTGTAACTCACCGCTGAACCAAAAGCTTCTAAAAACAAATATTTCTTTCACTTTTCTTCACTGGAGAGAGGGCATTATGTGACCCACCACTTACCAGGCACAATCTGTTAGACATCTGTTATGACTAAATTTGGATGAACCACATCCAAATTACCACAGTTCCACTCGTATCATGTAAACCCGATTTACTTCCACCCCACACCACCTAGTTAACTAGGTATATAATCGGGAAAGTACCAAAGGTAAGTGGCTACTATGTAAGTAGATAAGACACTTGATGCCTGAGTGGATGGTTAGTACGTAGCTAACCACCATGGTTAGTTATGGGACTCGAATATGATGAAAAAGTGTTTCTTGTCCACATACCATCCATCCTACAAATGATCCCCCTGGTACTTTGGTGGGTGCTGGTTCAGTGTGGCCACAGAGAAGCACAGATAACCTCTTTTGTCCTGAGACCCAAAAAAACGGTTGTCAGGTGTGCTGGGAGAACCCAACTAGACAATATTCCCAAAACTAGACACTAAATTCCAAAGGCCTCATTATAAGAGCCACCTCTCTCCTTGGAACCTAAGGAATAGCAGGTGCCGACTATCATCATTTTTTAATAATGGGTTTTGGAACGACTTACCCACAAAACTCCAGTTTCTCAGATAGATCTAAAAAGAAGCAAGGAATTCAAATCGCATGAATCACTAAATAGCTTTGAACTGATTCAAAGAACTTTGAACCTTGAATCAACATGATGAAAAGTAAGCACATTATTGTCTTTTACACCTCTCATGAAATCAATGCTAAACTTTACTTTCCAGCCATGACACACACCTTTCTCCAAATAGGTAGTTCAAGAAATGAGCAAAACCGTTTTCCTTTTAGTATTTGAGAGCCTTCATTGCCCTTTGGCACCCACCAATGTACCGTCCATTCAAAACCCTGTGTGTGACTCACTTGTGGATAGCCACAACTAAGTGACCAAGGTTCATCTTGGTGACCACACTTGTCAACCCTGCTACTTCACCTCACACCACTTAGTTAACTACTTAGGTTTAGGGTAAGGCCTGAGTTTGAGGGCGTTACCAAAGGAAGCGCCAACATGAGGCTCATGTGAGCCCACTTCTGGTAATGCCCTTGATCGAGGGCCTTACCAAAAGTAAAGACTAAAGACCAGCTGAAAATTGAAATATCCCTCTTGGAAAAAACCATGAAATATCTTCCCAAAACCGGAAGATATTTCCATACAGCCAAAGAGCCCTTCCTGAAAAGCCTTGGCATTTCTCAAAGGTCAAATTTCGCTTTAGAATGTGCCATTGAAATACACTAGTAAATTTTTTGGCAAGTCTTTGTACAATTGGGTATGATAGTATGCACCAAAGGTAAGTAGGTAGGGAATATAAGTGGTTACTACCTACCTATCTAGTTAAGTAAGTTGATGGCTACTAGGTAGGTAGATGCATTCAAACGGTTGGTACTAATCACCATGCTTGATATGCAACTAACCACCATAGTTAGCTATAGCTATGGTACAGGAATACAATGAAAACAAGCTTTTGCCCCCGCACTTCATCATCTATCCTGCGGTGATGGCTGCTGGTTCACTCTTCTGGCCTGCTTTGAGAGCCCTCATTGCTGTTTTCATGAACCCAGGAGAGAAGGAGGACCCACACGTCCTAGGCTGTGCATGTTACGAAAGATAGGGTTTTGTAGATCACTCCACCAGAAGATTGCACATGTATAGAAGGGCCCCACACTCTCTCTACCATTTTCTCACTATTGTTCTTCATTCACACACAGTCCCCGCCCGCCTCAACTGGGTATAGCCTAGATGGGCCTTGCAACCAAACCAGTTCAGTTTTACAATTTGCACATTGGGGGGGTGGGGTCTCCTCTGCAAAGCAACTACTCAAAGTGGGGGAACTGTCATATGTGCATGAACAAACTGGTTACATATGACAGTTCCCCCCAAAACTTTGTAACCAGTTGTGGTGTCCTTATTCAGGTACTTTTTTTCGGCTTTTTCGGAAGTGGAACCAGTGGACTGGTCCAGATCTGGTTCTGACAGTTCCAATCCTAATGTGGAATCAACAGTGGGGGAACACCCCCTTATTATGCTTTGGAACAGACCCCCTGGTAGAACTGTTACCTGACAGAATAGCCTCTCGCCATACCAGCAGGCTCCACATATTCATAGGTCCAATAGTGTGAAAGCAAACTACCTCCAAGCCTGAAATTTTTGTATAACTAGTTTGGTCATTTGCAAATCTCGAAGTGTGAAGTGTGAAGTGCTTCATTTTATATGCACACATACTTCATCTTTAGACTATAGATGAAAATGCATAAATATTGTCATTCTGAACAAGACTTCACCATGTTCTTATGGTTTTTGGAGGGCAAATTCACATTCCTTCATCAAGAGATTTATTGAATAATAAATGCTTTCACCCTCTCTAAAACAACTAAATAATAGTAGTTAAATCAAATATAACAATATAAGTTTCATGATAAACATGTAGGTTGGCTAAAGTAACTAATTTGCACAAACTAATGTGACAAGATTATCAATATATTAGATTAGGTTCCCAATTAAGTTCGTAATAGGTTATTGACACATTTTTAGTTTTTTCATGGGTGATATTGAGAATAAAAGGTTAGTTGATTTTTGGTTTTGTAACAAAATGCAAACTGAGGGTGCATTGCTTAGTTCACATAAAGGAAAAAGGCATGAGAATTTCAAGATGAAATTTGGAAGAATTCATAAGCATAAGTTCAAAGTGAGATTAATTTTCACAGACTAAGAAAAATGGTAATTAGTGCAAATTGCAAGCAAAATGATGCATAGACAAACTACATGCAACCCAACTCATAAAAGACACAATGACCTGGACTTAGGAAAAGCTTGTTCATCTTCTCCTTATAATATATTATACAACCAGTGGTGAAGGTTGATCAAAATGATAAAAAGTTTTAAAACTCTAAGGAGGGAGTTTCAAATTTTTTTAATTTTGTCAAGTTATGAGGCTTGCAATTTTGTAGGCTCATAATTTTTGCATATCCAAGTTGTAATGATCAATTTGATTCTTGGCCTTTTTTTTGTCCATAAATCAAGCTATAAATTTTTAAATGGAAAATGTGAATTCATCATAGATATGCATGTTTCAAGACCTTTCCAACAATTTAAAGAATGCCCAATTTGAAAATTGTTTGTTATCTTTACTTTTTTCCCCAAAATTTGAAACACTATGAAATTTCAACTTTCAAAATGGGAAAATCATTTGGGAGTGTTGGGACTCATTCTCCCACACTTGCACTTGTGAGAGTGTGTTTGGGTCCAAGACATTCTACTAACGTGCTCCCTCTTTAATGTCTTAGCCTTAGTTATGAGTTCAATGTTAAGGTCACTACAAGTATTATTTTTTGACATATTGTTTGTTTACTTTACTAAACATAAATGTCTATAGAAAACTTGTATTCAATAGGATTGGAGATCTATTAACATGGTATCAAGTCTTTCTATTTGAAATTTTATGTAGGCTAATGTGAAACACAACTCCAAAGTTGGGAATGAATGGTAAAAAAATATACACACATTCTATGTACACAATTGTGGACATAATTCCAACTAGGTATTAATTTCAAAAACATTTGCATGTGATTTTAGTTTCATGAATGTTAAAACAATAGATTTCTTGAGTTTTTTTTATGTACACCATTTGAACATAACCCCAATTAAATATCAATCTCAAAAACATTTGCATGTGATTTTAATTTCATGAATGTTAACGCGATAGATTTCTTGAATTTGGCGTAAACCATTGTGACTGTAGTTCCAACTAGGTATAAAACATGTTCAAACATTTACATGTGAATGTGGCTCCATTAACATCATTGTAGGGTATTCAAAAAAATAGTTTCATCAAATGGAAAATTAATTGAAAAATGTTTCTTTTAACTGTAAGAAATGGATTAATTCCATAAACTATTGTGATAAAAAAATTAGAATGAAAAATCATTTGTAACACGAGAAAATTTTAAATGTTGTAACAAATTTTGGAGTGATAATGAAATTTTCATTCCTCACAATTCAAGAACTTAAAAGTAACACCACTAATCAAGGTGACAACATGTTAGTCTCACTTGTCAATAATGTAACACCACAATTTTCCAAAGACATGACATACAAGCAAGTTAACATAATGGTAATTCTCATCTCATTTGTGAATGATAGATTGTTATCAAAAAGTTTAGCTTACGCATATTTTGAAATCAAAGCAACAAAATCTACCAACCCATGTTTTTTCCAAATTCAATATGAGATTTTAAATGTTAAAAAGCAACTACATTTGCAAAATTAATTTCACCTATTTCGCATAATGAAGATGGTAGGTCTAAATTCTACTCATAATTATTCTTTGCCTACTAACAAACAATACAAATTGAATGTTACTAAGTGAATGGCAAAGATTCAACAAGGCACAATGTTACCAAGTGAATAGTAGATATTCAACAAGGCAGGATGAAAATGGATGATTAGTTGGATATGATTAAAACATTTCATTAATTTGATGTTCAAATTACTTTTGAAGGGAAAATATTTAAGATGTAATTATGAACTTTGATGAGGATTGGGAGATTGTTGTTTACACACACATAGAAAGTTGTTGAAGAATAGAATAACAATACAAGATGTAATTTATAGTGTTGATGGGTTGTGAAGCACAAATTTCCTGTTTTTCATTTTGGATTTCTACATTTTATATTACATATGTTTGATATGTTCAATTATGAGTAAAGAAAGCAATAGAATATTAATGAGGAAATAATGAGTTTACTTTGAAACTATTGTGTTTTCTAAATGAATCATGAGATTTTAATCACAAATTTTGATTATTAAGGATAATACAGAATCTAGGAAATAAATAAACAATAATTGTAATAAGAAAAATGTGTGATTATAATCTACAACAAAATTAAAATGAATAAAACCATAGATTGTGTATGTTGTAAGTAATTTTGAGAGTATAATTTTTATTATTTTGTTAGTGGGCAATGTAAACACATCTAGAGTAAAGAAGAAAGAAAAACCAACTATAGTAGCAACGGAAGCTACCACTCAAACCTAGAAGGTTAAAAAAATGGTTCATATGCATGCCATATTTGTGGTTTGAATGGGCACAAGATGACAAATTGTCCCAAATTTGGAACGATGAAAAAGATGTTCTAAGGGGAAAATGCATCAAATTTAGATGGAAAAGTGATAATTGCAAATGTGAATGTAGTAAATGTAAATGTTGCTACCAAAAGCAAAATCGCATATAAACATGTATTCCAAAAGAAAAACCACGAAAACACAAAAACACTACAAATTATGAAAATGAAAAGAAATTCAAAAAGACAATGGTAGAGACCATATAATAATTGCATAAACATAAACAACAAACGAAGGTTCTTATACATCAATGGAAGGTTGGAACACAATGAAATTGGGTATGCCCGATACTACACCTTCTATAAAAACTCTAAAGCTTCAAGAATCTATAGTTTCACAAAGTAAGTTGATATTAATAGAAAAAATATTTTAAGATGTCAATAAATAAATGTTGGAAATTATCTATTTTTTGAACTTGGGATAGTTATTGAAGTTGGCTCCTAAATTGAAGAGATATTTATGGTAGAAAGTGAAACCAAATAAACCATAGAATGTGCAAAAAATAGTTACAGAAAAAGTAATACCATATGTAGTACCAAAAATAACGACAACAGTTGTAGTTATTGATAACTATATGGCAATTATTCAAGTACAAATTGGGAAAAATATTGTATAGGATGTTTTGTTAAATGGTGGATTTGGAATTAACGTCATTGCAAAATAGGTAAAATTGAAGTTGGGGTTACCAAAACCTAAACTCACATCATATAATCTAAGGATGGCAAACCAGACCACTACAAAGCTAGTGGGATTATTTCATGATTTCAAAATATATGTTCACAACATACCTTATATTACTATGTTTATTGTGTTATAGAATAATGTAATAGGCATTAGTTATTCCATGTGAGACTATGGTTGAAGGGTGTTAGAGTAACACAAGATTGGGGAAACAAACATAATGACCATTCAAGGCAATGGAATGGTGAGAACCATACTGGTGATTAAGTATTTGGGAGCAAAGGTGAAAATACCACAAATGTTATTATGTTACAATTACCAAAATGGTATCACCAATGAGGAGGAGGATATCATATTAGAACCTAAATTGTTTTCCATAGGTACTATTAATTTATTAAATACATTTTAATTTGTAGGAATCATTGAGTCTAAGCACATAATTACTAAAATCAAAAATCATAATACAAAATTGAGTAATACAAAATCTATTTTAATAGAAGGAAAGATTATAAATAGATATGAGTTAGTAGTTGCGAGTTAGAAGAAAAATGTATCCAAAAATGTCCTATAAACACCAGTCATAGAATGTTCAAATAAATGAAACCCCAATAAAGGTCAAGGTTCAAAAGTTGCAAATAGCTAGATGGACATTAATAGAAGAACAATAATTAACAAAACTCAATATGGGGATTGAAGAAAAACCATAGATGGTGAAGGTGAATTATAAATAACAACCATAAAAGGTGCTAGAAATGGAGGAACTTTTTTGAGAGTACAAGGATGTCTTTGCATGGACATACAAAGATTTGAAAGGCATTCGATTAAAGTTAGTTCAACATATAATTGAATTGGATACAACCATACCACCAACACATTAGGCTAGGTATAGGTTAAATCCAAATTATGTTATAGTAGTGAAATAGGACATTAATAAATTGTTAACATCAAGTTTCATACAACCTATGGAAGAGGTTACATAGCTTACACCAATTGTGGTAATACCACAAAAAAAATAGGAAACTCAAAATTTGTGTGGATTAGAAAGTTGAATGCAATAACAAAGAAAGATCCTTTTCCATTACCATTCATGTATGAAGTACTAAAGATAGTGGTAGAGCACGAGGCATATTCATTTCACAAGAAGAAATCTTGGGTGGTTCCACTACCCAAATCCACTATCACAACAACACATATTGGGTTTTTCAACCAATTAATAAAATGTCTATTGTTTTTTTAAATTAAAATTGCAATTACAAGTTCCCGTTAATGATTGCATAGTTGCAAATGACATTGTGATGCCACATGGCATTATGGTTTTGCGACTATAGTTGATATCATAACTTGATGGTTTTTACACAAATATCAAAATATCAAAAAAAAGTTTTAAATGTATTTTATATCATAAAAAATCAGGTAATAACAAAATTCCATTGATTATTATTTTTTTTTATGAATAATATCAACTTATGGTTTCATGTTGTTGATGTGGCATGCCATGTGGCAACTTGATTAGTAGTTGTAACAGTTCATGACTTTTGACATTAACTTCAATGAATTTTCCTTCGTTAATTTGTCAAAAGGCTTGTTGATAATGTGATTAATGATAATACAATATTTTCTTTTTGGAATACATGTCATGTTCATGAAGTGTATTCATTAGATTTGTATGCCAAGTATTTTTTCAGATTTATTCATGCCCCAATGTGTGAATTTAAAGTGTACCCATCCATTTGATGGGTTATATTATAATGCACCCATATGTTTGGAAGGTTGTATAGGTAATTTGAAAGGGAAGAAATAGACAAGAAAGATGTGTGAGATGGGTGGGGGGGAAAAGGGGGTCATTGGCACAAATCATAATTATTTATTAAGAAATGTTGAATCTTTTTAGAAATTATTTTATTTTGGTAACATAAAATTGTGTTATGAAGAAAAAATGAAACATCTAATTATTAGATCATTTTTGAAATGGGAATCTTTGAAATTGCCATCAATTCATTTATTTAACAAACTTGTGTTGAATATGTCCCTTGTAGTGCATGTTATAATAACCAATAATTTACCTCAGTAAATGACCCTCCAACCAAAGCCTACACTAGCATGTTATGTAATTGATTATGTCATTTGAAAAATAATTAGGGGGGTGGTTTTGGTTTTTTGGAAATAAAATTCAAATCAAAGCACTATCGATTTTTGGTTTTTTAAAAATTTATGTGTCAAAGAACTAGGCACCAATTCAAAATTTATTGAAAAAAATGGAATTAAAAAACTAGTAATTTTCGTGATGTGTTAATGGAAGCATCATTAATGAAAATGTGATATAGGCTTTTTCTCTTTGTGACTAGCACCTTGATGAAAGCACCAAAAAGCTAAAACAAGATAGGAATAAAAAATTTTTTTTTTTTTTTTTTCAAGCTTTCCACTTTAATGTTGTTGCTTTAAATATAAAAAACCCAAAATAGTTATATAACAAAGTCTCATAGTGCTTGTGTCGCAACCTTAACATCGAGTTCATGACCAATTATGGAGTGCAAGGGCACATGAAGCCAAGAAAGTGTGTGGTCATGAATGAAACACATTTTCATTAGTAAAGGAGAGTGCAAAAATCTCGAATATTTAGAGTTTTAATTGAAAGGGCAAACAAGCACCAAATTGGGCCTTATGATTTAGACTTGAAATGTATGAATTATGATCAAAAGAAGGGCGAGGAGTCAAATCCCAACCACAAACCCCCTTAGAACAAAGGTCAAATGATTTCTAAATGGGGCGTGTAATACACCATTGAAAATATCTTTTTAAAGGTTATAAGATATTGCCCTTGCATGTTCCAAAAAAACTTGATTTGAAGAAAATATGAGTGTTTTCCAAAGTTTAAAGACAATAAAAATCCTAGTTTTGGGACTTTCACTTGAAAGTCTTAGAAAAAAGTGCCATTTGGATGTAGCCCCCATGAAGAATTGTAAAGTATATTATACTGAGTGAAGTGGTGCCTCTTCCCAAAGGTTGCAGGCTATGTAAAGCTTATGTTTGAAATTGTCCTTACTAAATCTACTGCACCACTTACATTTGACTTGCACTAACCACCTTTTTTCCTTGGTTGTGCATGTTGATTTCATTTTGAACTCTTGCTTGTGAGTTCGCCTTAACCCAATTTCGAAGCTCTAGCACACCTTCCTACCCTAGAAATGTTGTGAGCTAGGGAACGTGCCTTGATTCTTGGGTGCAATGGTAGTATAATGTACCAAGGACTACGTTGACAAGGCGAAAATCTTGCACCCCCCTAACTTTGAAAATTTGTTGCATGAATTGTAGACATTCAAATTTTATGAAATAAGTTGCATAAATTTTTTATACCCTTGAAATTTTATCTCAAAGAGTTTTGTGTGATTCTGAAATGTTTCAATGGGTTGTTAGTGAATATTAAAAAGTGAAAAATGTTGTGTTAACAAAGGGCTAAAATTTCGCACATCCCTAATTTTATGTAAAATTTATCAATTCTTTTTGAATTTTTTTGTAGGGCATAGTTTGATGATTATGAAGGCATGGTGTCATAAAATATTGAAATTTATCTTTTGAATTCTAAAATATATGTAGTCCTTTTTTATCTAACTGTGTTTTTGATCACTAAGATTTGTTAACTTCAACAACCTTCTTTATAAAAAAATGTTTATTATCATTTACGCAAGGGCAAGATTGCATTTTCATAGATATTTCATGTAATATGGGTTTATTTAGTATATATGGCTCCTATGGTTTGTTATAGTTGGAAAAAAGTTACATAATTTGTGGATATTTTATACAATTAATAATTTTAATCATGTTTTGTACACATGTGATTCATTTTTTTGTTAAAGCCATTTATTGAAATGAAATGAAATTTTAAATTCATTCCCAAACTTGACCATATATATATATGATATATAAATTTGCCCATATATATTATATTTATAATGTTGATGAAAGTCATTTCATCCAAATGTAAATTAAGTAAATGGATGTTACTTAAAATGCAAACCTAAAATTCAATGAACATATATAAAAACATTAATCAACTTTAGTATCAAGTGACCACTTTAACACTTATTATATATGTTTAAAACTGATATTGATATTTTCAGATATTTTAATTCTTTAAAAAATATATATATGAAATTTTTTATATAGAATTTTTTAGAATATTTTGCTTGTCATTTAACTAAAACTTCAATTTTGTTTGATTAATTGTTCAATAGATGTAAATTGAATTGGCCAAGGAACCATAGTAATGTATGTAGATGAAAATTGTTTCATCCAATATGGAATGGATAGACATATGGGAAGCTCCTTCGTTCATTTTTAGTAGGATTTGAAAGGATTTGTTGCCATTGATGAAGGTCTCATCGATTGGTGTGTGAGATGTTTAGTCCAAAGTTGAAGATGATGCAATGGAGGCCTAAACTTAGAATGGAATCCCCCCTTTAAGGTTTTGTTGTGCATCAGTGGCCATTAGGTTACAAATGTAGATTTTGGTAGGGGTTGAGGCATTTTGAAGGTTTTTGGTATGCATTGATGGCCATTAGGTTTCATGTGGAAACAATTTCATAGGTGTTGGAGAGATTTTGTTGTGCTCAGTGGTCGCCACTCTTCAAGTAACAAGCAACCCGTGGGTGTTGGAGGGATTTTGCCTTGCTTGATGGTCGCCACCTTTCAGTAGTAAGCAACTAATGGATTGTCAATTTTTTGGGCGCATTGAAGCTACAAACACCAAAGAACAATTACAACAAGCTCATCACCCAATGTGGCCTTCAATATTTCTATGGTGAATATGTTGAAGATTACATTGGGCAATGGATTTGTTGTTGGAAATCAGGTTCATGTATTTCGGTTATGTCAAAGGTTTTGGTTTGTAATTAGTCTAAAACTTGCAACATTTTCATGTTCTAATGAGGAAACTATCACTTCAATCTAACGGTAATACTCTTGATGATTTCTATTCCAGTTTTAGGGTTTTGTTTTTTGTTGTTCATGAAGAGCATGTGTTTTAAAGGAGGACTAACGTAGGTCGGCTGGAACACAAAAATGCACAAGTTTTCTTTGCCAAGCTCATAAGTTTGCATTTGGCATTTTACCTTGTAACTTGGTTTTTTTTTTTTCAATTGTATGCTCTAAATTTGAACATCATATGTATATAACAACAAGGTTTCACATAAAATGATGAACTAATCATAACATGTACCACACAATTGATGATGAAGTAATTGTCATATTGGTGTTATGTAAATAACATATTATTCATGGGTAACAATGAAATAGAGATGGGTTGGTTGAAGATCTAATTGAAAGACAAGTCTAAAATGACATGTCTTGGAAACATGAAATATTTCCTTGATGTATAATTGTTCACAATCATTAGAAGCATACTCATGACCCAACATTGCCATGTAAATAATGTTTTCCTTTAGTTTAATATGACCAATTATAACCCTTCTACAACATTCATGGAAAATTACTTTCATTTTTTCCCAAATATTGTTCCAAAAAAAAAAAGGTGCAACTTATTGAAAAAAAGTAAAATGAATACTTTACATAAATTTAAACAATGTGTTTAAAATTGGAATATGAAAATATACTTATAAAATTTTCAATTGAATAAAATATTCATTTAATACTTTATTATTTTGTAACATACCAAAAAAATCCCTTTATTTCGCATGTTTCATAAAATATAGAAAACATGATTTCCTTTAGTACCACTAGGATTTAAGTTTGGAAAAACATAATGTTACTAATTCATGGACCTCATTATCTTTAGATCTAGATGGTTTGAAATTTGATATAAGCCGAACACTATATTTGACATAATGTTTGTAATAATTGCCATCAAACAATACATGAATTTTCTTCAAAAGAACCATGTTATTGTAACCAAATATCCTTAAATATTTCAAAGGTGCCAAATGTCATGGAATTTTTGTATGGAAAAGGTGGTTCAAATGTAGGTTAAATGTTCATTTATATAAATTTTAAGGAAAATCACTCTTTGTATATTTTATGGAAAACATAAAATAAAGGAGTAGTTTTTGGTATGATATGTAATAATAAAATACAAATAAATCTATTAAAATAAAATATATATTAAATAAATTCTACAAGTATATTTTCATAATCCAATTTTAAGCACTTACTTTCATATGAGTAAATTGTAAAATATAATTATGTTCATAAGTTGCATTTTGTAATTTTTTGCATGTCATTTGGGAAATAATGGATGTAACTTTCCCTAGTTTAAATGGATATGGTGGTGATGAGGAAGAAAGAAAATCCACCTCTTTCCAACTAGGAAATGGACCAATCACATGGAATTCAAGGTGATAACATCAACAAAGCCAAAATGCCATGTTTTATTTGAAAAAAAAAGGAAACAATGTGGTTAAAATTTCTTTTAGAAGAGAGATGTTCTAGAAGATAGTATTATCATTATCCATTATGATAACAAGAGCTTCTTGAAAATCCATCCTACCTTCCATGCACATACCAAACACATTGAAATTTAGTATGTTTCATGGGAAATTGTTTTATCAAGAGATATTAATGTGAAACACAAACCTACAAATGACCAACTAATTGATTTATTCATAAAGCCATTCAAATTCTAATTAAGATAGAAACATCATAAACCATTGAAATAAGCGCTGTGATTGAAATAAGGTTTAATTTTTCTACACATATATATTTAATAAAAATAGAATTGAAACTCAATCCAAATGGAAGCTAAAAACAAGCATGTGTTTTTCTTTGTTTGAACTTTGTTTCATGTCACAATTTTCATATTGGTTATGACAATCCTTAATGAGTGTGAAAAGGTGTGTGGAATACAATCTACTTTCACTTTCATTAGTGTTGTTAATTAATAGTAATTAAATTAGAAAAAAAATAATTTTTTTCTTATAAACACATAAGCTAGCAACATAATTAATTTTTGTGAGGTAGCACAAATAAATGATAGAAATTACGAACATATTACATTAGGTTTCTTTTCAACTAATGATCATGTTATTATTTTTTTGTTGGATGAGTTTTATTTCTTTGTGTAAGTCATGTTTGTTAAAAACTTATTTTTGAAGAGGATTCAAAAATCAATATAAACTATCTAAAAATCTTGAGTATGTCCCATTTTGGTCTCTCAAGATTGAGATTATGATATTAAAAAAACTAAACTAAACTAAACAAGGAAAGAAATAAAAAAAATTATAACAAATTAAAAACATGATAAGCAAAGCCTACAAACCTAAACCATTTCACACCTAAACCCATTTCCCTTAAGAACACAATTGAGTTTATAGGGTGAGCCATTATTTTGTTAGGTTTATAGCCATTATTAAGGAATGGGCAAACTCTTAATTACTTTGCAAAGTGCATTGATAGGCTCGCCCTAATAGACTTGCCTATTGATTTAGGTTATATATTAACTGCCTAACCACATAGCAACTGACGCTTACAGGGATCAGCACATTCCTATGTGGAACAGCCCCTTCTGGGGCGTGTTCCATACATAATACCTGAATTGTAGGATAGATCATGATAATGCACAAAATAGCAGCTTTAGAGGCAGTAGACAAACGAATATTTTCATAATCAGCTAAGCTTGTTGAGGTTTTAAAAAGCATAATGACACTATTTTCCGTGATTAATTGCATAATGTGTCCGTCAGTATAGCTTGTTTCTGGACAACTTCGGGCTCTCACAATGTTAACGTTCTGGAATAGGTTTGACGTCTGCATCTTACGCCCCAGAACGGGCCGACCATTGATTCTGGACATCATAAAATGTTTAGCGTTCTGGAATGGGCTCGATGTCTGCTTCTTACGCTCCAGAATGGGCCGATCCTATTCCACGCCAGTGCTAGATTCCATGTGTCTTGTTACCGGGGTCTTCTTGCCTCCGCCAGTAAAACCCTTTTAGGGTTTGGAGCCCCTTCCATCGCCATCGCCCGACCTCCACGTAAGGACCGTCGCAGGCGCACGAATCTGCGAGAGAGTTTCGGCGTTGAAACCAAGCGAAGGGGGAAGAAGGTACGGCGAGTTAGCGAGCGGGCGAGTTAGCGAGCGAGCGAGAGAGATTGAGAGATTTTTCCAAGGCATAGCTATTTGACGGAAACAATTTGTTGTCGTTTCGTGTCGGGATTTGAGAAGAGACGATGAGGCGACGCAGTCCCAGTTATTCTCCGCCAAGGAGACGGCGAAGTCCCAGTCCGCGGGGTCGAAGAGGCTATAACCGTGGTGTGGACCTACCTACCAGTCTTCTGGTTCGCAATATCCCTCGTGACTGCAGGTAGGTCGCGCAAACAGGAGGACGAAGAGCAAACTCATTTGTTGCTCACTTGCTTGCTGCATATTGCAATATCATTCCTTTCTTGGATTAGGTTCTTTCTTGTTGCCGCCGCATGATTGAGTCAGAAAATAGTGCCCTACTATGTTCCTTTGACGTGACTTGTTGTCATCTTAAGTGCTTGATTCTGTGGAGACCAAGGTTTGATTCATTCCATATTCTTTTGCTCCTGGGTGTATGGAATGACATTCTTGTGCAAATGTACCTATGTGCTGGATAATGATTAACACATTGCTTATTGACTATGTGCAGGACAGAGGATTTGCGCATTCCATTCGAGCGCTACGGAGTCATAAAAGATGTGTACTTGCCAAAAGATTACTACACTGGGTGAGTGGCTAATCAATTCACTGTTGCAGGATTAATGATAGTGAATTTGTAAAGGACTCGGCCAGGGTAGATACTTTCCGTACTAAGTTCCTCCAATCGTGTGTACAGAGATTTCTTGATGTCCATAAGAGTTACTTCCATATTCAGTTCCTATCAAAAAAAAACCCTCTCTTTTTTCTCTTATCCTCCATTATCTGCTGAGTATGTGTCCCCATTTCTCCATCAGACACTCACACTTTTTCTGAATCCTTTTGAGGCAGTCTCACATGCAGATTCAGCAATCCTAGACAAACCTTAAATCTTCTGCTAGGCCAAACATGCACAGTGTAAACCAGTGTGTTTTTGAAGATGTCAGGTGCAAGTTGAACCTTGCTTACTGTGTTCAAGGCTGACTTTGGTCAGAGCAGAGAGGATGAAGTTGTTTTGCGCTGCACAGCAAGACAGTGTTTGATTCTGAGTGATATCTGTATCCAAGGACAAATCAGAAGTCTGCATTCTGAACCAAAGTAGGAAGAACTGTCCTATGCAGTGGTTTTCACCTCTGCCCCCATGGACAGCCAATCCAGCTTCTTGTTAGCCTTACTTTCTCAAAGCAATGTTTTGCTGTCAGCAAGCAAGATAGAAGACTCATTGTGGGACATGATGTCATCATGTTGCTGTCCTTAGAACCATATGTGGGGTTGGGCATGGTTGTGAGGATCCAACTTTGTGATGAAGTTGTGGGAGGGTATTAGTTACCCTGTGATTTGATGGAAGCTTAGCACTCAAACAGCTTGTTTAGGAGAGATGGCTTGCCTAACACTTTGGCTTCGGAAAGGCTGTAGAGGTGAAGATCACACCAGGGGAACCAGTCTGCAAACAGAAAATTCCAGAAGTTTCCGGAAGGCCTTGAATAGTGAAGTCACGGGTTTTCAAGAGAAGATAGTGTCCTTGGAGGCCCAAGAGAAGAGGAGAGAAGAGAAGAGGTGGAAAGTATGAAGAGGGTTTATGAGGTATGGGGAGCTCAGTCGAAGTTGGAATTATGGACCACAGAATCCTCGAGATTTATTGGAAGGAAATGGGGAAGGAAAATTGAAGAACAAAGATGTTCCTACTCTTCCAATTTAATGCAGTCCATAGTGGCCTATTAATGCCACAAGGTCAGCAGCCAAAATCATTGGTGGTTCTGTGTACTGTGTATTGGTGCATCAGTTGATCACCAACTACAGATATGTCACTGATGGAATTGATCTGACTAGTTGAAGTGGATCTCTTGTATGCTAGGATGATGACCACAAACTGAAGATGATGGTTAGAGTGCAGCCTTGAACTGGGTAACAATTGAGCAGTTGACTAGAAGGAAAGTGGAGACAGCCACTTTGGTGTAGGAGGTGTTCATGATGTTATTGCAGTTAGATCTGGAAGATAAGAACTAGGTCTAAGCTGCAGAGCATCTTGTATCAGCAAGCTATTTTGAACTTAGCAAGCATGTCTGTTTGTCTGAAAACAGAGCAATCGCTGTAGCAGTCCAAAAAAACATACAGGAAACAAATGGTCTGATTAATAGTCATTTTCCCCCATGCACTCTCTTGTTGCCAGTGATCTCAGGAGTCTCGGTGGCCTAATAATCTGGATTGATGACAGAGTCAATTGGAGTAAAGGTTATCCACTACTAATGCCAGTACTCCTGACATGTACATGTCAGGGAACTTCGAGGCTTTGGATTTGTACAGTTTCTAGAGGCAGGTGATGCAGCAGAGGCACAGTACAACATGGACCATCAGCTCATTGGTGGCCGGGAGATTACTGTGGTTTTTGCTGAGGAGAATCGGAAGAAGCCCCAGGAAATGCGTTTGAAGGAGCGCACAAGGTACCTTAATTTGTGTGAGAAAACAGCATTGGCTTCTTTTGCAGTGTCCATTAGAAATGAAATGATTGTGAGTTTTGGATAGTAATGACTAAAGTATCCCCTTACTTATGCACAGAGGCCATCAAGGTTATGGACGCCGCCATTCTCCATACACTGGTAAATCATGCATCCTCTTGGACAAATGATTTTGGGGTTTAGCATTGTTTTCCATGTGGCTGTTAGTATTACTTATCTAGGAACATCTTAGTTGAAATCTGTGATAGTGTCTAGACTGTGCATGCTTTTGGTCAGATAATAATTATTTTGTTTGTACAGGACCACGCTCGCGCTCTCCTAGGCATCGCTCACCTTCATCAAGAGCTGCTCACCACTCTAGGTAACTTCATAAAACCCTTTCAAATGAATTGCAGGTTTTGTCACAAAAGTGGTTTGGTAATTCTTCTGTTCAGGTTTGACTTGATCTGCATGCATGGAAATTTTTCCAATGCTTTCAAAGATTCTTTGTACTTAGAACAGTGCTTCAGCCGCCTTGCCAATCACCTCTGAGCCTTTCCTGGAGACTCTATGGTGTGTAAAACTAGTGAATTTGTCCCCTGTGAACTACTAGGCTTAACTCATACTAGCTTCTCATGTCCTGAGGGTTGCATCTCTTTCTTTGATGATAAGCACAATGTGGATCAGATTTTTGTGAGAGATTCTCTGTTCTTGATGGTCACAAATAACTTTCCCAAGTTGCAATGATTGTCTCCTAATGATTTTGTGAGCATGAGTTGTGGTGATGGCCCTTGTTGCAGCACATGTCCAGTAACTCACTTGAAGACCATTTCACTATTTCCCTGGAGTCAGATCTCCTGAAGCATGCTTCTCTGATGATGGACGTGCATTTGATGACTCATCTTGTGTTCCAATGTTGTTCAGGTCATACTCACCTGAGAGAGGGTATCATCACTCATACACTCCATCCCCATTACCATACCATGATGGCTACTCTTCTCCTGTAAGGTCTAATAGCAGAAGGGAGCGTGACCGGTCACCTCTGCCTACAAGAAGTTCCCCAAGCCCACCTCAAACATCAAGAGATTATCAACCTCATTCAAATGGCAGAGATCATTACCCTGAGCGGTATGCCTATCTTTTCATACAATGAATTGTGCTTAAGTTTTCTGTTTCCTTCTCTGGCCCATTGCAAGTGCATGGGGTAAGGCTTGCTCTGCTCATATAAAATCTGTAGACTTTTGGCTTGTTGATTTATGCTTTTTCAGATTGCACTCGTATTCACTTACATCTTCTCCTTGCAGGAGACAGCGGTCCCCATCCCACTCCCCTCCATCATCTCACAGACACGGCAGGGAGGTGAATTACGAAAGATCTCCTGTCTTGGAACACAGGTCCTAGTCCATATTGCCATAACCACCTGCTGTGTATGGATTGTGGACCTTTCTCTCTCCCTTCTATGGAATAGGGCAATTTTTGGTTGGTATCTTATACCTACAATTCTTTTTTTTGCTTCTCTCCTTAACTTTTGAGGGTTGTAGTGACAGAACAAGAGCTTGTGTGGTGCCGCCTAACTTACAGAGTACAACATATGAGCCTGATGTTTACATTGTGTTTCTGCAGGCGGACCAGGCATTCTGGGGACCATTGACTATGGTACAGTCTATGATAACCTGTGGAGCTTTGTATCGCACAAGTGGTTACTGAATTGTTCGAAGTCCAGGCTCTGCAGGTTCTGATGCTAGACAGGGATCTACATTCTGTGACAGGGTGAAAGCTGATGGGAAACATGGGTTGTCAGGAATTGTTGAGCAGCATAATCTTTTGCCACTTTTATTGAATAGGATTCTTTTCAAGAACTTTATGAATTCGTGTGTCTCAAGGAACAAACCTTGATCAAGTGATTTGCAGTGCTAAAATGTTTCTGTCTAAACAATTGTTTGGTCATTGACAGGACATCAATGTGACTTTGTTTCTTTGTTTGTTTTGTCTCATGAGCATCTGGAGTATTGGTAATGTTGGACCTTATGCTTTTGTTTTCAATAGTACAAAATCAAAGGCAAGTATCAATGCCTTACTTTGATTGATTTCTTAAGTTCTCAAAGTTTTATGTGAGCCAGAATAAGGTGTTGAAACTCTGGTGCCTTGTGGGGGAGCCACTTATGTATTTTGGCCTGTCAACAAAGGTGATGGCCATGTGGCTATTGTAGGTGATATGGGATTCTTATGTAAGTTTCCTTCTTTTCTCAATTTCCTATTGTTTGTTGACATATTCAAACTTGGTCTGAAGGAACCCAAGCCTATGGGAACCCAGCTTTTCGATTCATTTCATCCTCCTATGATTTCTGAAGTCTGTTTGGATGACATCTCATTCTTAATTCTGAACTTTTTTTTGAGGAACAAGGCCCCTAGATGAACTGCACAAGGGCGAATCCATAACCTTAGTTGCTCAATGGCACTAAGCATTTTCTGAGGCTACTTGTAGCCAGTGTGGCCTCCTATTATGCCACTAGTACTTGGTACCTCTTTGGGAAGGTGCGTTCCAGTAAGTTGTTTAGACCAATCAACATATGTATAGACCTGGTAAGAAATTCCATTCCAGTTTATAGGCAAAAGGCCCTGGATTGCAACTGATGGTAGATTGTTTAGGTGGGTTCATAGTAGATGGTTTAGTGTAGGTAAATCATGGCGGGGATCAGTGTTTTTCTTTCTCAATTTTATGATGTGCTGGAGTGGTAACCAGCCATAGGAAGATTTAGCCAAACTTGATGATAAACTAGATAGGAAAGTAGAAGACTTTTTGCATCTTTGTATTACACTTTTGGCTACGTACTAAAACTAAATGTACAAATCTGGTGTTTTTTTTCTTTTTCCTAATGCTTGCAATTGAAACCCAAAAATCATTTCATTTGTGCATTTTAAATTTTAAATTGCACTTTTTTGTAAAATTTCACCAGTTTAAGAAGTTTTAAAAGCTTGGTAATGGCATTCCCAAAATAAGTGGCCTAGGACAAGGTGTTGTATTCATTCTAGACCTTCATATAAAGAATATCTTGCACTTATGGGCATTATTCATGTTGGCCTTATTCATCTTAAAGCATGAGGTGAATGTCATTGCATAAGCCTAAACATTGGTAGATCATGAGGTGGTAGGAGTGAGAGGCACCTCTTACTTATACCTGAATGACAAAACATCCAATAAGGATAGATGGCGAAAACCATCACAAAGAAGACAAAAAGGAATGTCAAAAGACGTGCATCCTATAAAAACCAAAGAAGGGAGAAGGCTACTCCCTCTTGTGGTAGGAAGCTATTTAACCCACAACCCTTCTAATCTTGTTTGCATGCAAATTGTGAAATCTAATAGTATTAGGAGGTTTAGAACAAACATCGTTTGCCAACACAACCTTCTTTTTTATAATAGAAGTTAAAACATGCTAAAGAATAATATTAACATGCTGCCTAAAAAACTCAACGCAAAAAGACAAGGATAAATGAAAATTTTATCGTTTATTGTGGAAAAGATAAGCACATTCCCTAATGAAACGATCCATATCATGTTCAAATACATCATGCATTTCCATGGCCATTGGAATAAAATGGTGCCCTTCATAAAACCCTCTATACTTATGGATTTTAGCAATGGTGTTAAGTTTTACAATTGCACATGTTGGTCAATTAATGACACTTGTAACCATCGTCTCCCATCAAATTAGTAACCACCACATCAACAACAAAAACTTGGTCATCATAAGTCATGTGGAATTTGGCTCATAATGAAACTCATGACATAAAGGCATACCATAGTTCTTTCCATACATGTCCATTCTTTCGAGTGAAAGCATACATGATGTCTTTAATGCCATCATGTGTGGCTATTTGTCAACTTTCGAACGAACAACGTGTTAAAGGCATGTTAAATACATCTAACCCATGTCCACGTTCTCATGTGAAAAGATTAAATGTCAAAGACTGAATCAAATTGAAACGAAAACACAACACTAAGGTGAAAGTAGAATATGCAATGCAAAACAAACAAATAAATGGCCTAACAATCAACCATAGCCCCGCACCCTTACATAGACTAGAACGAATGCAAGTTTTAAATGATCAAGAAATGGAGTCATTCTCCAAGATATATTTTAAAAATGTGTTGTGATGGATGTCCATAAAAAATGCTTGTAACTTGAAGCTCTAATAATTACCAAATTTTCAAAAGAAAGGTGCATTTCTTTAGTTATCGGAGGAAGGTTATTTTGAATTACACAAAAGCATGACTAAAGGAGGTGTATGCCCCCCTCAACTTGATAAACATATTCCTCCAAAATGGGTCTATTGAAAATACAAAACTTGGAATACAAATATGAAATTATTAAAACCCAACTCCTTAGAAAAGTAAATGGGGCACAATCCTCCACACGTAAAATGTTTATACCACTAAAAGAAATTTTTGGGCCTAATGCCTTGTTAAAGGGCCTTGAATAGACTCCCATGACTTTTGACCCATAATGTCTTCACATACTTACATAACTTTCCAAATTTACTAAAAGAGACAAGAAGGAAGAAGGAATAATTGTTCAAATGAAATACGAAAGTCCATGAATGACGCATGAGGACAAAATGCCCAATGCAACTTGAACATCTCCCAAGAAAGGAAGATCATCAATATGTGCCATGTTTTGAAATAAACTTTCATCCAAAAAATGTGTGATGAAATCTTAAAAACCCATTGGCACACCCAAAATGTGTAAACCATTTGTGACCAAAGTGTAACCTTGAAAAATTTCTATGCTTGAAGAGATCCACGATGGATTTCAAAACTTGCACTTTGACACTTTGATCTTAAACCCAACTAAGGCTAATTGGGTTGAAAGGTGGTCAAAGGTAGAAATAATCTCGCTTATAAGGCCCATAATGTGCGTATTGTCCGCTAGGGATGGAAAGACATAGCTGGCGATTTGTGCAATGGTTTTAAAGGTGCTTGACAATGGGCCAAAGCAAATAAAATACCTCCTAGGAGCTTAGGAGGTGACCTTGCCTCGTGCTTGAAGATGACTCAATAATATGATCCCCTCCTCATGTTGCCCATGTTAATAGTACAAAAAAAAATGAACACCAAAAAACAACCTGGTAAAAGGGACAATGCTTATCAAAGGTCCTCAACATCTCATAACTTTTTTAAAATAGTAATTCAAAAAATGTTATTAAAAGTGTTTTCGACATTGACTTGCATCATGACCCAATTAACGTGTACGTTAAAGAAGGCTCTAATGCCAAAAGGGATGATCTAATAGCCTTTAGAAGTCGAAACTCTGAATTAATGGGAGAATAGGTTCACTTATTAGCTTAGTAGATGTAAAATTTCATTGCAAGAAGCATTTATGCTTATGCATACTTGTTTAAGTGTAAGATCGTTAGATGTAAGATCTTGAGGTGATAGGAGTGAGAGCCTACTTGATGAAACCTTACCAATCATAAATAAACTAAAGCATCTAAAAAACAAGGGAATACAAGAAACAAAATGGATGGACCCATGTCCAAGAACACAAAAAAAACCACCTAAGAGGGTGAACCACAAGGGGAACATCAAGCTCCCGAACCCCTCCTGTCACGAGAAAGCATATCAAACAAGAAAAGAGCAGGACCTCCTGAAAGGACCTTACTTGCTTAAGTATAAGATCTCTAGATCTAAGATCCGGAGGTGGTGCGAGTGAGAGGCACCTTACACTTACTGAATTCGACACGTGTGCTAGTCCTTTCTTGCTATTTCAACATTTTCTACTTAGTGGACATACATGTCAACCTACAAGTAAATAACCCAAATTCTTTAAAGTCTGTACATTAGGCTCCCTTTTATCTAGAGTCCTTGTCAAAAAGTTACGTTTGAAAAAATCAACATAGCCATAAAATCTACAAATTTCAATATTGAAAATCTACAAATCTCATTCCGCCTGAGGACACCTACTTTCTCTTCCCCACTTCAAGAATCTCTCCTCCCCTAGATTTCACTGGCATGACCTTCTGGGGACCCTGTGTTACATGCACCCATTTTCTGCTCTTCTTTCACTTTGTAATTGTCACGAATCTTCTTAGGATCATCTGTGATTTGTCATTTTGCTATAAAAAAAAGTCCCCAAACAACATGGCCAAGGGGAAAAACAATTTTTAATTCCAATTTTAATCACATTTGGACGAATTTTTTGCAATTGCCAAGACTTTTGGAGGATTTGGGTAGAGATTTCTAGCTTTCTTCTTTTGAAATCACCATTTTCAGCTAATGGGTTCTAGTGGTTCATCAACATTTAATAAGATTCCTAGATTTTCTAGTTCTCTAATTGTCTTGTAGCCAGATCTGGCTAAATCCTGTCGTGGCTCACTTTTGGAGAAACATGAGAAAATTGGGAAAAAGAACTCTGGGATCAGTTGCTCTTTCAAATACTGGCACATAGAACATGGAGAGGTAACTCAGCCTTTTCTTACTGGCAAGAGTCCACTAAAATTGGAATTAAGATATCAAAAGTTTGAAAATGAAGTGATTTTGAAGGCTTTCAATAGCCAAAAGTGAGAATAATAATAATAATAACTGTAAAATTTCCATACCTGGTTTTCAGTGTATAGCCAAAAACATAAAAGGATGTTTGAAGATTTGTACTTCATATCTGGGTTATAGCCAGATTGGCTAAATTGAGGAGGGGATTGTCACTTGTTTGGTATCTACCTATGGATGGTCGCCACTATGGCTACCCAAAAAAAAAAAAAATTCCTAAAAATGACACTGGAGAGGTCTAGCAAACTGTCTAGAAAGTTCCTACTGATGGGGCAGAATCTCACCCTAGTGACAATTAGGTCAGATGATGGCCATTGGTGAGACCCAGCTTGCAGCCACCCACCACTTGGCCAGGTCCACCCAATGGCCATTCTCTAGTACCATCTGGACCAGTGTCTTTTTTCTCTGGTAAAATTTCGCCTTTTTTCTACAAAAAATTTGAGAAACTTTAGGACTTTTTTTTTTCCTTGTGTAAATTCGAATATGTTTTCTTTATAGGGTTAGTTTTCACCAAAAAAATTATGTCAAAATTTTTTTTTTTAAAATTAAAAAAAAACACTGCTCTGGAGTCTGGATATCCAGGGTTCTTTTTTCAAATTCCTCAAGTAGGTCCACTGGCAAGGGTACACAGCATTAATTAACATTAATGGAAACCGTCCTAGGTGGGCTGTAGCCTTTTTACAAAGGTGCTGCTACAAGTGGTGACCTAGGAAGTGCCTAGGTCTAGATGTGGCTAATTTAATTGTTTTCATTTCGAAAAATGGCGGAAAAATCCCTAAAAGTCACAATATTTTCATATTTTGTTCTCATTTTCTGAAAAAAAATTCGCCAAGTTGCGTAAATTGCGCCCCACAAAAAACACTGTTCTGGACGGTGCGTTATAGTGTTCCGCGTCTTGTGTCACTTCGAGAGTCTACTGAATTCGTAGATTTCACTTACCAAACCCGTTTTCGCCCTGCGTTACAAGCGCCCAGTGGCACATCGAGAATCTAGTGATATCATAGATTTCAGTCACCAAACCCTCTTTGCACCTTGCGTTGCACGCCGCTCATCTTCTGCTGTTCTTCCACTTGAGAATCTACCATAGTCATAGATTTCACGGACCAAACCCTTGGACCTTGCGTTGCAGGCGCCCATTTTCTGCTCTTATTTCAAGCGCATCTCTTCTGCTCTCTTCTCTCTCTCTCTGTCTGTGTCTCTCTCATTGTCTTCGTCTCTCTCTCTCTCTCTCCGGCCATTTTCTCCCATCGCTTGTCTTTCCTTGTCTGTCAAGATGCGTGAGATTCTGCACATTCAGGGTGGACAATGCGGAAACCAGATCGGTGCCAAGTTCTGGGAAGTGGTGTGTGAAGAGCATGGCATCGACCCCACTGGAACTTATCAGGGTGTGTCCGATCTGCAGCTGGAGCGCGTGAATGTGTACTACAATGAGGCAAGCGGTGGGAGATATGTGCCTCGTGCAGTGCTCATGGACCTGGAGCCCGGCACTATGGATAGCGTTCGCTCCGGACCATACGGACAGATCTTCAGACCCGATAACTTTGTGTTTGGACAGTCTGGAGCCGGAAACAACTGGGCCAAGGGCCACTACACCGAAGGCGCGGAGCTGATCGATTCGGTTCTCGATGTTGTGCGGAAGGAGGCAGAGAGCTGTGACTGCTTGCAAGGTATGTGTGATGGTGATGCCGTAGAATAGAATAGCCTTGTTTCTGGAAACCAGCTTGGTTGAAGCAGATTCTTTTGTTTTCTTGTGGTCGGCTTTTGATATGGCGGTTTTCGAGCAAGTTCTTCCACATCTCGGTTCTCGGCTTGTGTCGTTTCTCAATTCACACTCCGCGTTTATGACATTCTGTACGCTGTATTGCCGTTTGCAGGGTTTCAGGTGTGCCACTCTTTGGGAGGAGGGACGGGATCTGGCATGGGGACATTGTTGATCTCAAAGATCCGGGAGGAGTATCCTGACAGAATGATGATGACGTTTTCTGTTTTTCCTTCCCCTAAAGTGTCTGATACTGTTGTGGAGCCCTACAACGCCACGCTTTCCGTGCATCAGCTTGTGGAGAACGCGGACGAGTGTATGGTACTGGACAATGAGGCACTTTACGATATCTGCTTCAGAACGCTTAAACTCATCACTCCTACATGTAGGCCTCTCCTAAGGCATTGAACCTTCAGTGAGGTTTCTCTGCTTTTCTGCTGTTGGTACACTTCGCTTTGGATTTTCCTAACTGTGGTTTGTGCAATGTGTGTTCCAGTTGGTGATTTGAATCATCTTATTAGTGCAACAATGAGTGGTGTCACTTGCTGCCTTCGCTTTCCCGGCCAGCTGAACTCGGATCTTCGAAAGCTTGCAGTAAATCTGATTCCCTTCCCTCGCCTGCATTTCTTTATGGTTGGGTTTGCGCCCCTAACATCCAGGGGTTCACAACAGTATAGGTCGTTGACAGTTCCAGAGCTTACCCAGCAAATGTGGGATGCCAAGAACATGATGTGTGCTGCTGACCCAAGGCATGGAAGATACCTTACAGCATCTGCGATGTTCCGAGGTAAAATGAGCACCAAGGAGGTGGATGAGCAGATGATTAATGTGCAAAACAAGAACTCTTCCTACTTTGTGGAGTGGATCCCCAACAATGTGAAGTCAAGTGTGTGTGACATCCCTCCCATTGGGTTAAAGATGTCATCAACCTTTGTGGGAAA
>Ga0116231_10001197_pt1 | contig 52065 bp, 42 predicted proteins | sample S1TSphgellanicum_2_FD_89695 | JGI IMG/M metagenome (GOLD analysis project Ga0116231, IMG submission 89695) | Host-associated microbial communities from peat moss isolated from Minnesota, USA - S1T2_Fd - Sphagnum magellanicum MG | ecosystem: Host-associated > Plants > Peat moss > Unclassified...
GACTGGCAGGGTATGTGATCATCCAAAGACAGACAGTAGTAAGAACTGTAAGAAGAAGAAAGAGTTTGAAAGGAAAGGAAAACAATAGCTAGCAAGAAAGCACTACCCTGATGATGATGATGATGATTAGAGAAAGGAAGATTGGTATGAAGTAAGAAGATTAGGTACTCTGCTTTTTTTTCTTCTGAGAATGGTTTTCTTCTGACTGATGATGCTGCTGATGGGAGTGTTGTTGGGGTTTTTAGGGTTTCGATGTGAGTATGTTGGAATAATTGTTGCTTGTTTGGATGGTAGGGGGTACATTGAGTTTGTCAGAAAGCTCAAGACACAATTGCAGGAAGGAAGGACATTGAGTGCTACACATTTTGATGACATTGTCATGGCATGTGGAAGGTTTATGCTTCATTACTCTCGTTTTAGTCTTCTTTTCCTGTATGCAGGATAATAATGTAGGAATCCAATTATGAGCCTATTATTGGCTGCTTGTGGGTATCAAAGATTCTTCAAACTGGGTGAACAAAGAACTTTGTGAACAATCTGAAAGTTGACGATGTTTTGCCTTGGTGCAGTAGAAGGACAATAGCATGACTTTCCTTGGCTGCTCATTTGAGCAAACATGATGCACAAGTTCTTTGCAATTACTTGTTCATTGAACTACCTGATAACCTCTCTGACCACTTGCCATTGGTTTTTCTCCACTTTTTCTTTCCCTATTCATACTGTCTGGGCTCTGAGTTAAATGCTCAGGGTCTCATACACTCACTTTACCATCTCTTGCCACAAATTCACATTGATATGTGTGAGTCATTGATACTGATGCTTGCAAGAGCAGAGAAGTTGAATGAAGCAAATGAAGAACTGACAAAGTTTTCAGCAGCTGTGCTGACAATCTATGTACAAAGCTTTGTTGAATGCTTACAAGCATGCAGAGATGTCGGAAGCTTTATTGGAACTGTTTCAAAGCATGCATCAGGTGGGCCTTTGAGTGTTGTCAAGTTGCTGTGTTAGGTTGTTAACATAGGAACTACTTCAGCAAGCATAGGAGCTTTGTACAGGTTATGTTTGGACATATCAAAGATTTGGCTATCCAAAATGCATTGAATGATGCTTTTGGAAAAATAGTGAATATGGGAGAAAGCTAAGGGTGTGTTCCAGGGGTTGCAGCAGTCTTATTGACAAAGCATGGAATGTGCTTTTAGCTGCTTATGCAGCTAGTGCACAGTATGAACTTGTCAGAAAAGCTTTAGATGAGATGGCCCAAGCCATATGCTGCTGACTTTATCCCCCAGATGAAGATTTAAGAGAATTGTTTTCAGTTGTTTTGCCAAAGCTGGCTATGTCCAAGATCAATGTGAAAAAAGCAGATATGAGCCTCATGTGTTTATGTATAATGCCATGATTAGCCTTTACAGCCGATTGGGGAACTTCTAGTAGGAATCACACATTTCATAAAGGCTACATATGTGGTTGGTTGTACTCTTGATATTGTGACCTACAATCTGCTGATCAGTCTGTACAACAAGAATCTCATGACTCGAGAAGCATTGGCACTTCTCCAAAAAATGCATGATGCTGGTTGCATACCAGATGCAATTGCTTTTGGTTCCTAGATTTGGGCTATGTGGGCACTCACAAATGTGGGAGGCTGCAGTGGCAATTTTGTTGATGGACATGGAAAAAACATGATGTAAACCCACAAAGAGCACATTCCATGTATTGATTGATGTACACCAATGGGCTGGCAAATGTAAGCAAGTAGAAATTTGGTGTCCCAGATCAGATCTGCTGGTTTTGAACCATCCCCAGCCACCCTACACGTGCTGATGAGCTCTTTTGGAAATGGAGGTGAGCCAGAACAGTTGAGACAATGTTTGACTAGAGCTTGAGAGATTCTAATGGTTATGGCAACATCTTGCACTTACGCCATGGATTGATGCAAAGTTGTGAGATCAAGATTTTATGTGTGTGGGTAAGAACATGAAATCAGAGGGCATGGAGCTTTAAGAAACATGGAGATTTTGCACACACAAAACCTTATATAAACTGGGGCTCTCAAATGGATTGCGCATGAAGCCAACCATGCTTGTATATACTACAAATGTGAAAGGTTGAAATTCTACATGCAATAAAGTGTGATTGAATTTCCAGCCCATGACAGCAGAGAGTGGTGTTAGTATTTGCAATCCTTTCAGGATTTAGGGTTTAGGGTTTTACTTACTGTTCACACCACCAAGATGAAAAGATGTTATGCCCGTTGTTTATCTAAAGTCTCTTTTGGTACAATTTACAATGTGTCACAAATGCGATTGCATTTGCATAACGACATAAACAATAAAACTATATCTCCATTCCCCAAATACTCGCATTTAAACACATTATAAAAATAAAATGGTTGATTGTCATAGTGCATAGCAATGTTGTTAGATCATATGGTGGCCTGCGATTCAAAAAATTTCTCCAAATTTTCAATCTCCAAATGATCTTATGTTAATTTTGAACTTTTGAAAAGTCTAGAATTAACTAAATACTTAAATCTCTTGGTCGTTATTTTGATTTCCCAAGACCCAAGTCACCACATCCTATCTATTGTATATAAAAATTAAATATGGACATGGTTTCACCCCAAATACCCTTCTTGTCAATTTGCCATACCCATCCTTACATGATAAAAAAGGCATCAAAGATGCATGGACCTTACCATGACATTGATTTGATACTGATTGATGAAAGACAAAAATGTAATAATTATTTTGTTTAAGTATTGTAGATAAATGATTTTTTTTTTTGGAATACAACTTTAATTTTATGTTTATTAATGGTAAAATTATGTAAAACATGATTAAAAAAGGTGCACATAATTTGGAGCAATTTCCTTAATGAGTTTTGATTACATGGTAACACAAATTGTGAAACATAGGTAGGTAATTTAAATACAAAACATGTTGGCTTTATATATTTTGCAAAATCCATAAATATCTGAAATGTAAATATTTTCAAGCAAACATCATAATGCTAAACTTAGTGTTTTTTTACTCATTTACATTATTAAGTGCCTTGTAACTATTTCTAGATATTGTAATAGGGGACAATCCTACTTCCTAATAATAATAATAATATTTTGATTAGCTTGTTAATATCCAATAGCAGGATAAAAATATAGCAACTAAAAGATTTTTTTTTCATATTTATTTTAATATATTCATAGGCTTAAACTTTTCACAAACACTTAATTGGTTATTAATACTTATTTTGGTATGATCAAATATTTAAACTTGTCAAAAAAACCAACAAATGAATAAAACCAAACCTTGCACACAATATTTTTTGGCTTTACAACATCCAAATCAAAATATGAAAAATAAAAATGAATTGTTTTTGGAAGAGAAGAACAAAGATTTCAAGTTTGCATAGAAACCATACTTGCAACCAAAAAAAGGTCATACTATTGCAAAAACTAATGATCAATTCCAAGCAATACTTCCAAGCTAATACAACTAAAACACAACATTTTTCACTTTACAACATTAAAATAAAAGTATAAAGCAAGGAATAAACACATCAAATGTGATATACATACCTATGATGTTCAAAGAAATTTCTATGTAGGAAAAAAAAAAAAACTCATCAAAACATATCCAATTAGCCCTTGACCTAAAAAAAAACTCATTATGTTTATCATATTACCTAGGCTAGTTCAACAACAAGGTGCTTAATAATAATTGCTGTTGTTAGTCATGTTCAAGAATAAATATAACAATACTTTACAATTTAATGTTATATTAAATAATGAAGTTAATGTGCTTGAGAACTTCAATCAAATTTTTAGCATGGCAAGCACATATTTTTCAAAATCCTTGGCCATTCCAAAACATTATTGATTAATACCTAAGCAAACTAGGCACTGTGGTAGTACGATTAGAAGTTAGATTTACTATGCATCTCTATTATCACTTTGGCCTAGGTTTTTTCTACACCAACAATATCATTGAAAGAAAAATAACTTTGGCAATGCATGCATAACTTAAAAATTCTACTTACACAAGAATATAAATTATACAAACAAGTTAGAAATGTAGGAACAAAGTTATAACTACAAAGAGGACACATAAATAAGCTATCCAAAGGAGAAGTGGCGTACTTATTTTTGAACACAAAACATGAAAAACATTTTGTTGAGCAATAAGCACATTGATTTTAGTTTCTAGAATGTTAATTAAAGGTATAGTAGGAAATAAACAAAAGAATGTTCTTCATGTTCTTGAACTACCAATACAACCACAAACTTGCCTCTTTGCAACACAACTAGTTTTCAAGGCAATCATGTGATTGCACTATGGAAATTCTCAAGAAGGAATCGATGTTAAAAGAAATGCTTAAATTTGAAGTTTGGTGGAGGAATGATGTGTGACACCATATTGGTAACATCATGAACCCTCAACAAAATGAATTAACAAACTCAAGTAACAACTTACGACTTAAGCAAAGAAGACATTGAACTCACAACTCAATCAAACAAAAACTTGAAGAACTTGGAACATGATATACATCCTATTAATTGACATTCACATTATAAAGTGAAAGGTTTTTAAAAAAAAAGGTCATTTGTAATTTTGTTTAATGCTAACAATGTTACATTAAAGTTTTCATAACAATTAGCCATCTATGGAAAGGCTATTTTCAAAGTTCAATGCACTAGTGTTGCAAGTGTAGCTCACTTCCAAACCACACACTAATTATCGACCACATGAACATATTGAAGCACAATGAATAAATTTCAAAACTCAAAAAAAGTTTATTGGCGGCTTAGACCTTTAAGCATCCATGGTGGTGTTACAACAATGCAACTAATTGATTAAAGGCAACATGAACTTGATGAGATGCTTTAATGTGAACACTTGATGCAAAGGTGCAATGAACTTTGACAATTCACCTATCAACGAATGTGACCCAATCACAAAATCAACAAGGACAAGGTGCCCTTCTTGCAAACACAACGAACTATCCATCAACAAGATGATAATGCATGTCACTCTTGCCTTGTCTTTTGTGACAACAACTAACCCTAATTCGCAAGAGTGATGTTCTTGCAAATGGGGCCAATTTCTAACGATTGGATCCTTGTGGTGTATTCACATCATGTAGAGTGAAGTCAAATTAAAGAAAAATTTCACACAAGAAAATAGGTTGCCACTAGCTTGAACATTTTAAGTAATTGTTCTGGTGGGTACCTAGGTAGGAACACCATGAACTCTAACAATATTATCAAATGAAACCTAGGATGGCCCCCAAAACTTGTGTGCTATCTTTGATAAAATGAAATTCCGTGTTATTGATGATTGTGTAATAACCAATGATTTGATGTTGAAATTTAAATTTGTGATACTTAAATTGGGCTTTTGATTTTTCTATTTTCAAATTAACTTTTAGGTCTTGTTTATTTGGAGACCATTCACTTTTTTTTCAAATAAGTTAGGTTTATTTTGTAAAAATTATTTTCAGATTTTCACCCTTGCAAGCAAGCATGATGATGTCAAGATGTTTGTTTTGCCATATTAAAACGTCATCATGAAGATTTAAGATTCCTAAGCCATGATTTAGAAGGGGTTTAGTGACAATTTAATAATAGTAGGCTACCCTTTAACACTTATTAAAAAATTCATAATTATTTATTTTTAAAATTCGAAAAATCTGATTTCACTTGGATTGAGTTTTAAAACAACTCGGCTTTCCAAAAACAAATTTGTGCATTGAGAAATTAGACCCTCTTTTAGTCCCATTACTTATTTCATTGGTTTATGGTGGTCATAGAAAAGAAAGTTTCTATTTAGGTAGTTTCATGAAAAAGGAGAGCACATTGCACCTAAGATATCAAGTAAAGGAGGAATTTACATAGACATTGAAAAGTATATATACATGGGTACTTTTAGTGAGCAAATAAAATCTTGGTCACATTAAGACCTACTAGATACATACCTACCAAATTGCATACTCAAAAGCAGTAGGTAGGTAGGTAGGTAGGTACCTACCATGTGAAAGGAGAGAGAGAGAGAGAGAGAGAGATCTTCTCTTTTGAGAGAGTCAAAGTACAAAAAAAACCCTCTTTCATGAACATTTTGATCATTGAGTTTTTGGTAGATACATTTGGTGGTGGGTGGGGATGTTAGTGTAGGGAGGCAGAGCTTACAAGAAGAGCCGAAATTTGCAGCAACCCACAAAATTCCAGTTTCAACCAAAAAAAAACAAACAAAACACATAGAGCTGTGTTGAATCCAAAGCTCTAATCTTCTCTTGAGAAGTGTTTGTGAAAAAGAGTTTGTGGCTTGTTTGCAAAACTGTGTTTTTGGGTCCCTTGTGTTTTGATGTTAATCAGGTTTGATTGATGCTTTGAAGTATATGGGAAAGACAAGAGTTGGAGCTTTTGTTTTGTGCAGTGGGTTGTGGGGGGATGTGGGTAAGTGCAGCAAAATAGAGTTTTTGGAGCTTTGACATTTGCTTTTTTGTGGGTGGGAGGAGTTTGGTTTTTGTTGTTGAGGGAGTTGAAGAAGAAAAAGAAGAAGAGGGTTGTTGTTGAGGAGTTCTGCAAGTGTAAGGAGGTGGCAATGGCAGGAGGCAAAAGGAAGTCAGAAGATGATGGTCAATCTCTTAACACAAGAGTTGCTCCTGTAAGTCCCTTTAAGAACCAGGGTTTTTTCCTTTTGGGGTTTCTGTTTCTTGCTTATGAAGAAGGAGAAGAAGGAGAAGAAGAAGAAAAAGAAGGAAAAACAGCAGTGGGTTAAACCCTAAAGACTTTGGAGTGGGGGGTTTTGAAAGTAGGTGGGCTGTGAGAAGTTTACGATCTTTCATTTCTGGTCATTTTGTTGCAGGTACCCATGAAGCAGTTTGGAGAAGATAGTGCATTTCCATCCCTTCCTCCCTTGGACCACAAAAGAGCTGTGCAATGCTTGCAACATGTGCGGGCCCTTAACACTCAGTTTTCCAGGTATTTTTGAAAACACTCCTTCTTCCATGCACATGTGAGATAATCAGTCCGTGTGTTTGCTTGTTTTTTTGTTTGGTTTTTTTTTTGGCTGTTTGGACTTCAATCTTCAAAGGTTTGGGTACTTTGTTTTTTTCCTGCACTCGTGAACATCGCCAGAACCTGGTGGATTAAGGAAGTTTTCTCCAGCGAGGGCAAACAGTTCCTAGGGTTTTCAGTGTGTGCGAGTGTGGTTTTAGAATTACTCCTGCCATTGAGGTCTATCCAATACAAGCCTGGAACAGTGAAGGGCAGTATAAAACACAGCTGCTGTAGCCATTCTACTCATGTGGGTTGCTCCCTCTCTGTAATCAAATGAGTTGACATTAGATCCTGATGGTTTCCACATTATTTTTTCACTGAACAATGAACCAAAATTGCACAGGGGAATTGCTAGTTCTTAACTGGAAAAATGGCATCCAAATCTTGGCTGTTCATAGTTCAGGCATATAGTGATGTGTATGGCATGAGCATGTAGAAATTGTTTTCAATCCTTCATGCATGTGACTTGAACTACTATCTTGCACCTCAGGATGATGGTACATAAGCCACACTTGGATTGATTAGTGGATTAGGTTTGCATAAATGTGGTGTTCAGTAGCCAGAATTAGTACCCATTCAACCTATTCAAAAGTCTTCAGTTTCTCTAACTAATAAGTTCTGGCCAGTTTAGTTTTTATCTGATATTGATTTTAGCGGCAAGTGCTCGAAAGATGTGCCCATGGTGTTGGATTGATAGATGTTGTTTTTTCTTCAATCATTGTGTTGTGAAAGACTTCACTTTCCTTCTTGAAGGGAGAAAATGAAAGAGACATATTGTGTGTGAATATTTGTTCATTGTGCTTGGATTGGTGGCAAATTGCAGTTGGGTGCAAAACCAGGAGAGGGAGCATTTGGATGAACTATGGCAGGGAGGCATGGAAGATTATCTCAAACATTCTACCACTATCATGGTGGGAGCTTGGAATCCTTTCTGTGCACCTGCTCCTTTCCAATCCTCTCTAATTTGTAACAGTTTTGAAAATGTTTGATTTTTTTGTTGCATTGAAAATGTTGTAGAATTGACTTAATGCTGCCTGCGGGGTGCGCGGGGGGGGAGGGTGTGACCAGGCAGATTTTAGAGATGTGGTGGATTGGGTAAAGGCAAAGACAAGTTCATCAATGCCAGGAACACTCACCTCGACAAACACAGCCTCCTCCCTACCTGCAATGACAACAGCAAAGCCTTCAGGGAATCTCACATCCATTCTGCAGAATGTGAGCAACACAAGTGGTGCTGGGGGGTTCTGGAATCAAACAAGCTCTTTCCCGCCAATGACAACAAGCTCAGGCTTTAATGGCATGTCTTCTGGACTTGGATTTGGATCTGCTCACTTCAAGCCAGCTTCAGCATCTCTACCCATGTTTCCATCTTTTGGAGTTGCTTCATCAGCTCCAATCTTTTCAAGCCCAACACCCCAGCCATCACTAAGCATCTCTCTGCCACAAAGCACACCTTTCTCTACTGTTGCCCATGCCACTGTGGAGGAGGCAGATGACAGTAAGCTCTGCCAAACCCATTGTGCATGACTGAGATTTGTATTTCCTCTATTCTTCCCATTGTAGTGGTTTGCATTTGACTTCTGATGATGACTGTTTCATATGTCCATCTGCTCATGGCATTATCACAACATGTTCTTTGTCAATTGGTTTGCCAGGAGAAGAGATAGAGGAACCAAGTAGCCCCTCGTTGAAGAGGACAGAGGAGGCAGGCATCAAAGTAATACATGATGTGAAATCAAAACTTTACATCAAGGTAGGTTATCTCATAATGCATGGAATTGAATTTATTACAATCGCATTTGGAAATCATGTTTTCTGTAAAGGATTGATTGAAGTTTTGGGACCGATCACACTACACTGAAGGTGCTCCAGGCATTCCAAATTTCTGAACCCAATGATGTTGATGTTCTGATTAAGCAGTAGATCAATTACATGCCCATGAAACATGCTCTACAGCCCTCAATCTTTAACACCTGTAACTGCATTTATCTTTGGTTCAGATTTGACAGCTGCTTGCTTTTGGGAAAGCCTTGAGTTTACAGAGATATTTGCTTTGGAGTCAATCATGAGGATTTGAGAAGGTTTTTGCAGTATTGAATAATTTTCTGTTGTCGGTTGTTTTTCTTGATTGATCATAAGACATCTGTAGCCTTTAGTAACATGGTGACAATCTGTGGTGTGGACAGGGAGACAAAGGAGCTGAAAAACCATGGAAAGACATGGGTATAGGACAGCTTACGCTGCGGTGTAATGAGGACACAAAACAAGGCTCCAAGGAAGCCAAAGCTACCATTGTGTTTCGTAATGATGTATGCTTTTTCACCACCCAGCAGAAATCAAAATGTAGACATCCTAATACTAATTGGAGGGGTTTTAGGTCTGTTTTTTTGGGTCTGTATTACTGCTTAATTTCCTGTTGTACACTTGGAAAAAGGTGATTGAGTTGAGGGCACCCAATTTTCTTCTGCTTCTGTTTTGCTTTAGAATAAAACCGTAACAAATCCCCCATTGCTGTAACCTATCCTGGTTGAGGGCTTGGCAGTTGTTATCAATTGGTTGAGTTCATCAGTGTAAGAGGGTCAAGATGTATGGTTTTGTGTCCCTTGGGATTACTTTTGAGGTTTTGCAAAAGTAGTACTGCAAAGGCAAGTTTCCATTGAACAAGTTATCTGTTTTTGTATATTGCAGGTTGGCAAGGTGCTATTGAATGCTATGCTTTACCCAAATATGAAAGCAAACATTCAGAAGACATCTGTCTCCACCATACTTTATTCTGCAGTAAGCAGTTCTGCAAACTGATGTTGAAAGGGACATTCCACATTATCTTTTGTGTCGGGTTATGGAAACATGGGTTACACTTTGTTAGTTGTCTTATTTTTGCAGTTGTGTCTTCCATCTTTTGTGTGTCCTTTTGTCCCAATTTCCAGTGATTTGATGATGTGGTGTGTAGATATTTGCCATAGCTGTCGATATCAAACCTCAGGAGACAGCAGAGAGACTTTGGGAATTGCTAGGAAAAATACCATGTAGTTTCTAATCTTTGATTCCACTTCTGTTTGGGGCTGTGGATCAAAATTTATGCAGAGTCCTGGAGGTGGTGAAAATGGCAACAATGCTATGGCCCGTATGTATCTTATAAAACTGAGCTCAGAAAGTGAGGCGAAGTCTCTTGCAGATGCAATCCTTGCAAATGCACCCAACACTTGATTACACATGCCCAAAAAAACCGAACCTTGTCATCTTTGTTGATGGATTATTGAGGATGAAAGTGCCAGAGGTTTTTTTTCCTCCTCATGGTCAATTATTTTTGCTGTTTATTCTTTCTTGTGTGGCTGCCTAATTCTGGTTGTAAAGCCAGGATTCTGTTGTATCATCAATTTTGCACTGGAGCTCATGAAGTGTTTCCATGGGAGTTTTTGTTTCTGGGGATCTGATCTAGTGTGAACTACTGAGGTGAGAATTTCAACTTCTTGCTCCTGTTCTTAAAGAATTTCTGGTCTGGCATTCTGTGCTTTGATTGCAGTGCGAGGGCACTAAGATGTGCTGTTTGATGCAATTTCTTTGTAGTTGTTATTGTTCAAACTCTTTCAGTACAAGCTTCACAAAAGCTCGCACATGGCAAGTGATTTCCTGCATTTCAATTACTGTAGAAGTAACAGTGTCGGTATGGCAACTGGACTTCGTTAGAGGTTTAGAAACATGACATTGCTGCAAAAGGAAAAGGAGCAATGTGCTTTGTCAATTAATTTTTGTCAACAAGTTTTCCCATGAAGGTCATTAGGGTTCTCTTTCCAAACAGGACTTGATTTAAATACCATTATCACAGATTCCCCCCTTTGCATCTGTTAGTCTCAGGTGGGTATATAAATACACCTTTAGTTACAAGAGTTGCTCATATTTGGTTTTTCTTGTTTATCCAAACCTTAGGTCACGTCATGTGTCTTTGTTTTCTGACGGCACCTTTGAAAGTGACCCAAAACTGCAAATTTACTGTACTTTAGTGGAGAGGGTGACAACATTTCAGATGCCTCCACACTTTGCCTTGGTCCTCTAAACTCAACAAGTTCAGTAGTTGAGGATTTGCTGTCAAGAGGCTTAAGAAGTTGTATGAGATGTCTAGAGTCTTCCATGGTATACAGGTAGCTTGATTTCAGTGGGCAAAATCTGTCGCAGGAGATGATGATTTAGTTACTTATGTCAGGTGCAAAGTTTGGATTGAAATTGAAGAGGGCCAAATTGTCGTCACCCAAGCTCAATAAGTTGTGAAAGCATGGCAATTATCTTAAGTCTATTGTTGCCTACCTCATACCTCAGTGGAGGGCACTAGTTCATCAACAAAGTTCATAAGCCAAAGCAAAAACTTTATGTAGATTATTTGAGACAATTTATGCAGGTCTTTAGGTCCATGCATAAGGATGTTTTATTGTCCACTGCATCAGCCGTATCAAGGGGTCCAATCCTTATAACTTTTTTTTGTTTATAAATGCAGATTGTATGTATAACTTTGTACCAGTGAGGTATTGAGAAAGAAATTGACTTGTGGAGAAACAAGTCACTTATAAGTCATTGCATAAATGAGTCTGACCCTCACAACATATTATCCAAAGAAGTTAGAAATGCAGCTTATAGAGTAAGGTAATGTTTCCAGCTATCTATCACATGCAGATTGGTTCTTAGTTCAAGTCAGAATTGCTATCGGAAATTGTTGATTGATTCAAAAGTCTTTGACCTTTATAGACCCAACAAACATGTCGAACTTGTTGAAATCTATTGTCTCACATATACCTAGACTTTGACATGAACCTCCTACATAACCATTTCAATGCCAAAAGAACATGTATAAGCCCTTTGACAAAACCATTGACAAAACCATTTCAATGCAAACAAAACATAAAAGAAATTTGGAAGAGAATTGCATTTTCTAATGCAACTATATTGGCAACCATCCATTGATTACCTATCTCAAGATTTGCATTGGGAATCACATCTAAGATCAAACGCCTTTTAGCACTTGTAAACATGTCAAAAAAACGATTTGGTCCTAACTGTGTCACCCCATGCAAATTAATTAAGCAATTTAACGTTGAGCTAATCACTTCAACTTGTTTTGGACCTTTAGTGGACAATTCCATCCCCTATCTACAATATTTTATGGACAACTTTAATGATCACCAACCTTTAAGCACTTAAAGCATTAAAACGATCAAAACCCCAAAAAGTGCATGTGGTTTTTAAAAGATGTTTCAAAATTGAAAAAGATGACCAATTTATGCAATGTGCATTTCAACAAAAAGGGACAAAATTTATACCTATGATTATGATTCAAATTTCACATGTGTGCAAATCATAATAGAATTGGGTACAATTTCTAAAAAGAAAATTGCCTTATCAAAATGGGGATAAAGCAAAAGAAAATCATGTAAAACTATTGTGTTAAAAAAAAAAAAAAACAAATACACAAATCCAAATGGCAAATGAAGTGATTTCTTAATTTATTGTCCATCAACGCTGTTATAGAGAAGCATAGTTCATCTTCCACAAACCCAAGACTTGAACTGAAATAATTTCAATAGGGTTAATAAATTCTGAAAGCTTGTGTTTGAAGATAGAAGAATTTTTAATCTTGGCCCATAATCAAATGACAAGATTCACAAAAGAATCTTCCTTCATGACTAGTTTATTGTTTGTAACCGCAATCATTTATGAAAAAAAACGTTGGAGATTCAAAGCATAGCCATCAAATAGAAACTTCAATCAAGACCCCATCCTTTCGTGGATTGCAAGGTCCATAATATTCAATCTTGATGACAATCAAATGCTAGAGGAAAACATCTTTCACATAATTAAGGCATTCAACCAAGAAATTAAGGTAGATCACACTTAATGCCACCATAAGTTCATGGTCCAAGAATTTGATTTTTAGGTCACAAACCAAAAACTTTGTAAAATTCTCAAAACAATTTTCACATGAACTATCACCTTTGGGAAACTTGACCTCAACACAAGTCTAACATAAGCTATTGTTATAAAACATCATTGATTCGTAAAATATTTAAAACAAAAAAGCTCAATGACAAGGTAGTTAACTTCCTCACCACTAAGGTTTATTGCCCAACTCATTAGCAAATTTTTGTTGGTGAAATTTTCATGAACATTCCAATTCATCAAAACAAGGTCATCAAATTTAATATATGGATCAATAAAAAGCCATTTATTTAAAAAATGTTGCAAACTTTTATGATCACATTTCTTTCTCTTCACTACACGGGGGGTTGATGCAAGGTTAAGTGGCTCATTTTCGACAAATAAAAAATCCCTAAAAATCTTTTTTGTGTGTTGAATTAACATAAATGGGGGACTATGGGTGGTTAATGAGTTAATTAAATTCATATGAAAATATACCCACTTCTACATCTTTTTGATATACATTGTATGAGGAAAAAAATCATCAATTCAACAAAAATGACTCATGTAAAGACTTTTGAAAATAAGGTCTAAATTTTGGTCATTCCTAAATTCATATCTATATTTTGGTTAAAACTTTTGTAATAAAGTTTTCAAATTTATGTTTTTTTTTTCTTTCATCTATTAAATAGTAATAATTCCTATAAGATATATTTTCAAAAAATGGTATTGAAATTTTCATGTGTATGGGAAGTATAAATGGTTAGGATGGTCCATATGTTTTCACTTCAAAAAGTTCATTATTGCATAATGGGTGCACATTTATTGTGCACAAATTATATAGATAGTTTTTTTTATTGAAGTTGAGAATCTTAAACTAAGTCCCAATTGTGCATATAAATGGTTTTATCGCATGTTAATTCATTACACCCTACAAAAATTGCAATGGGGCACAAAAAGTGAGGCATTCAATCTTGAATTCACCCTAGGTTAGAAGCTTTTTTAAGTCTTCTAAAAGCATAATGTAAGCTTTAAAAACAAATGCCAACTAAAAATTAATGTCAACTTGGTTTAAGGACGATGGGCCTGATCCTAAAGTCGTTTGAGATCGATAAAGTACCTCAATGAGACACGATAAAAAAACATACAACACACAATGTTAAAACTTCACATTGTACACACAAGTTGAAAGATTAAAAAATAGAATGCATCTTGGTTGAGTTGGTCCTTGAATTTGTAGCAAAAAAAAGTTGGATATTGGAATTTGAATCCCAATTTGTAAAAATTTGATTAGAAATTTGTAGCAATGTTTGTTGAACAACATGACATATCCTCCAACACAAGCTCTTGTAATCACTGCAAGCTCCCATAATCCAAGCAATGATCTCTTCACAAATGCAATAATCCTCACCATCAAAGTTCATTGCTGCAACCAAAAGATGTTAAGTGTTTTCACACAAATTGTACAATGCAAGCAACAATGAGATTTTACAAATCCACAAGTTATAAAGGCTTGTGGTTACAAAGCTCCATGGAGTTGATGAGATGAAATGCTTATTAGAGTTGGGAGTAGTCTCAACAATGGGGAAATTAACAAGAAAGGGGATGCCACTATGTCGTTATTCAAAGCCTTGACTTTTGGCAAAAATAAATGATTAAAAAAAATTCGTAGCTCGTAAGTTCACATCCAAGGTCGTTTTTTGGCAATTTTTAGCCACAAAGGAAAAAACATTGGTCTTAGTAAAATTAGCGATAGGAAACACAATTTTTAACTTAAAAAAAAGTTCTCCCTTTGACTCATTGGAACATATAGTGGTTTTCATGTATAGATGCTTGTTTATTACTCCTCCAAAGGTTATCATAGACACATTTCTTATTGCAAAAGGCATTTAAAGAAAGTTTTAAAGTGTATTTGGAAAGCACCTATAAGTTCATAAAAACTTGCTTTGATTATTTATCTAATCAAATAGCACCTTACCTAACATATTTTTCCTTTGTTGTTTGCAAAACATAGGAAATAAATTGTAGTAGGTTTTTATTAGTGTTGTGTGGTTCCTAGGTTTTAGAGGTAATCTTTGATTCCGGTTACTTCAAAATCCTAGAGATTGGTTTTGCATTTGGTTTTGGTTATGGATTTTTTTAATACCCAGGACTTGGTTCCGATTTTGGTTGTTTCAAGGGAGGCTCGGTTTTGGTTCCAATTAATTTTCAGACTTCAAAATGGGGGTTGGTTTGAATTCTAGTTAATTAACCTCGGTTACCTGGTTATGTGCGGTTCTAATTTCGGTTCCTAAAACTGAATTTTTTTTCAAACAATAGAACAAAGAGACAAGGAACATTGCACATTTTTATTAAAAGAAATCCAAGTGGATCAAAGTACAAAACCTTGAAAAGGCCAATTTCAAGGATAATGAACTTATTTTAAAGTCTAACACTAAAAACTAAAACCTAAAATGCTAAGATTCATCAAAGTGAATGGATTAGTATCAAATTGTTTGTTGCTAATTCATTTCAAATTTTTTTTCAATTCATGCACTTGCAGGCCCTACCTTTGCCATATCTATGAGAATATTTCAAGTGCAAAGTGGCATAACAAGGAAGGAAGAAAGAAAACTTGAAAATTTGTCAAATGTCTAGATTACCTCACATCCAATTCTAGGATTTGGGTGTTTAGGGATTCAACTTTTGACCACAAGGCAACAAACAACATCTTTGTTCCAACCATTGCTCCCAAACACCTACAACCACCAAAAACAATTTAGAATACATCAAGAAACACAAATTGTGTCACAAAATTTGGAAAAGAAAAAAACAATGAAATGAAAAAAAAAAAAAACCTAAATCCTAAACCTTATTTTTGCCTTCATCCACCTCTAAAAGGCCAAATGATGCAATGACCTTTTCATTCTTGTCCATTAGGGTTTCCTACACTCCATGAATTTTTTCATGGATATTGAAACCCCAACCCTAGCATCCTCAAGCCAATTCTTGTAGATGCTAATGAACATTTCAAGATTCTCTATGCCCAACCTATAATGACACAAATTTGTGCAGATAATTGCAATGTTCAAATTTTTTTCTGCTTCAATTTGCGATCCCACAATTCCCAAGATTTGATGAGCAACAAATCTGACATAGGAGAAGTGCCCCTCTTGGGTTTTCCACCATGCCAAAAGGTCTTTACATTCATCATTAATGACCTTCTTGACCCTAAAATGTGTTAGTTGTTATTTGACTGCCGATAAAGCCATGTCCCCATTCATATCCATGCAATCATACAAACTAATTGTTTGAGAATTTTGGGATGTAAAACTACCAAGGGCTCTTTCACATGTATCACTAGGGTTTAAAACCTTATATGCACAAACTAAGAACAGGAACAATACCTGTCTATCATATTCTCCTACAATTTGGAGAGCCCATTTCTTACCAATGTAATCGATAACCAACCCTAATCCCTTATACTAGGGATCGAACATAAGGGCCAACATGCTATGAACTTTGTGAGGTTGAAAACCAAATAGAAATGAAAGGAAGGGTTTTAGAAGGACTATTACTTATTTTTGCATGCATATTTTCAAGATTTTGAGTTCACCATCAAAGTCTTTGGTTTTGCCATAATCAGGGTCAAGCTCTCCACTCGCATTTGGCATACAACTGGAATTGTCGCAACTTGGGCATTAGAAAGGAGCAAGCACCCCTTACTCTAGTTCAACACACACGACTGGACAACATGACCCAAAATATCTACAACAACTTGAGTTATAACCCAAACCCAAACCTGAAGGCTTGGCACATGATTCTGAAGTGCCAATGACTGTTGCTGACTATAACACAAAACAATTGTGTTATTAAATTCCAGAGTTTCCTAAAATAAGATGACATTAAATGTAAATCTAGTTTTCACTAGAGTCTTGAGCTTTCTGGGTGGCACACCACTATTTAAACATGCTTTTTACCACTCTTGTCGCCCCTTCCCACTCTTTTTGGTCCAAGTTATAGTTTTTGCAAAATGGATTAAGCTTCCTTGATGGAAACAAAGGTTAGTCCAATAAAAACCTTAGCATAGTCTATAGCATATTGAACGCACTTTGACATTGCACGCCCCCAACATGACCCCACGAAAGGTGTTTGCAAGCCCAATGCTTCACAAGAAACAACATAAGTTAATGCATTTGTCATGGTGTTGAGATTAACCCCTTCATCCTTTACATATGTGATGACTCAAACATTGAACCCATACTTTGCAAGCACATCATTGACCTTTAGGGCCATGGCATTCCCAAAAATGTTTATAGTCTCAAAAAAACCAACTATTATGTGATACGGCTCCCATTTGTTGTTCAAAAAATGCACGATCATCACAAAGGTATCCACTCCAACTCTTGACATCCATATATCAAACAATACAATGCAAGAATGGCATGATTTAAAGGTAGATACTATAAATTTTTCCTTAGTCCGTTCTACCACCCTAGGCAAGATACCATTCACCAAAGCTCACTTAGATGGATAAATAAGACAAGGATTTTGCATCATCACTAGCATCCTAAAAAATGAAACCTTAACAAAAAACAAGGGCACCAATTCCTTGGCTATGAACAAGGCCAAGTCTTCTTCAAACTATTTTTTGGTTAGGGTTGTCCTTGTTATAAGGAATAACACTAGCAAAAAAGTTTGAAATGTCTAAGGGTGTCAGGCCAGACCTCTTTTTGGAAGGCCTTTTTTTTTTCCATTGAGACCATCCTTCTCCCGATCAACCCACTCACTCCACAATTGTTCATGCAATAACTCAAGATATTTTTAAAAAACAAAAGTCCCATTCGTTGTCTTGTATGTAATGATGCCTTTTCTAAATCCTACACTTGGAATTCACCTCCAAATAAAAGGCTCAAGTCGTGGCGTTCTGGCTCCAAGCCTTTCAAAAGTCTCATTGCTTTGCCAATGTTGCCCATTGTTGATTTGCATCTGTGGTTGTGGAATTTGCAGTCGACATGGTGCTTGTAGTTGGAACACTCATTGATGCGAATGCACAAATTTCAAAATATAATTCTAGCTCTATGGGGGAAAACAACATCTAGCTCCTCCATGGCCTTGGCTTTTCAACCCTAGCAAACAAAAAAACTAGCACAACTTAAAAAAAGACTTCACTCTTTCTCTTTGTTGCTTGAACAAATGAAACAAAAGACTAAAAACTACGAGAGGGAAAGAGAGAAAGAGAAAAAGTGAAAGAGAAGAGAGGAGCGAAAAAGAGAGAAGAAAGGAGCTAAAGAGAGAAGAGAATGACTTAACCTAAACCTAAAAACTAACCCTAAATAATAATCTAACTTTACACTACTAACTGGAACTAGGTTTTCTTGTGAAAAACCCACCGGTTCCGGGTACCTACATTCAAAGTAATCTGACCCCGATTCCAGGGTCTTGAAAAATCCAGCTTGGGAACTGGGGGCCCGGTTAGTTGCCCGCCCGAGTAGTTAAAAATGGGCTACCCCCGATTCCAGTTCCTGTTCAGTTCCTGGGGCTGGGTCTGGTTCGGGTTAGGTTCTAGGTACTTGGAACACTAAAATCGGACCCCAGTAAATGATCAAAAAGTGCATTTCTGAAAATATAATATTCGTAACCATATATTACACATTACAAATTTATTTCAAGAATCATTCAAACAATTACCAAATTTAATGAAATATTTAGTGATATATTGAATAGGAGATAATAAAATAATTTCAATATTATCAAGAGTTTCATTCATGTGAATTCACAAAAAATATTTACATGAGATTTTTCATTTAAAAAAACATAAGTGTATATACAAAATAATTTTTTTAGTTGGAAATTCTTTTGAAAGATAACAAGAGTTGTGTTAGAGATGTTTCATTAAAAATCCATTTTATGTGTTTTTCAAAACATTAATGAAATGAAAAAAAAAAATTCTTTCAAACTAATACAAAATGTACCCTTAAAATTTATTATATATTATATTTAAAAAAAAAGCACATTTGCTTGGCCAAGTTGGCCCCCCTAATATATATGTTTTCACTTTACTCACTTATAATGTAAAAATCCTCTCCTAATAAGCCTTGAGATCTACTAATTGATAAGTTCATGATATTGTCCACCTTGTACTTTATAATGGGTAAAGCCCACAACTGAAGGAGGGTTTAGGGTTTTAGGGGTATAGGGTTTAGAGTTTTAGGGTTTAGGATTCCCAAAATAGGGCCAGACTCTCTGCTATCCTAAACCCAACCCTAAACCCTATTGTCTCATCCTAAGCCCCTTATTTTGGAAATGCCTGAGCTTTGGGGCTTGACCTTTCTTCACACTTTCAGCCTTTGTTATCTGACAAAACCTCTTGAGGCAAAAATGGAAAGTTTCCCCAAACAACAAGAGGACCCATTATTTCCTTTCACATTTTTCAACTGGCCTTTTATAACACCTTGTTGACTCTGGTGTGGACTAGAATCAAATTTCCTGTCTAGAAATTAGGATTAGTATAACTGTGTAATATCTATCTATGAAGGAGGGTAGGTTGTTTGTTGGCCTTGCCTACCACAAGGCAAGGACATTGTGTTTAGATTCATTATAGAGTATAGTAGCTTCAAGGATTTTGGCCCCTAGTTAATAGGTTTATTTTTATTTGAGGATTTTTGAAAGATGATATATTTTGGCTTGTGTTGAAACTTGAGATTAGTTATAGAGTTATGAGATCTTGAAGGATTTTGGTTTCTTTTAGATGATTTTTGAAAAAAATTGTGTTTTAGCATGGTGAAATATTTGAGTTTCCATAATTCTTCTTTTGCCTTAAGATACTTTTTAAGTGTAAATGGCAAGGCCGTAGTGTGACACACCCCTTGTTTGTTTTGTTTGTCACATTGAGACCTCCCAAACCATGGCACCTCTCGCCACACTCTCAATAAAACATTGTTCGAAAGCCCTTGATGAGTAGGGGTGCTCTGTTTGGTTTCATAATGTTTTGACCTATGTCAGAGAAGTTATTGAATTTTGAACAATTTTTTCATTGAAAAATCATTTAAATCAAAGCTAAAAATTAAATGAGAATTTGGGCACATTGTATTGTTGGAACGCCCTTAGTGAGTAGGATTTAACAAAGTTGACTTGGAAATCTTCAAACCTAAGGTGTGGGAGATATTGAATTTTGAGTAATTTTTGTTATTGAAAATTCAATTAAATTACAAAAAATGGGTTTGGAAGGAAATTTTAGTTGGGTTACATGTTCACACTTGAGCCAAATAGTGGCACAGGTTACACTAGTTTATCTATTAAAGAAGGTAGTTTGTTTTGTTTTTCACATAGAGATCTCCCAAATCACATTGTTTCTCACGATGTTCTTGGTATCCTTGCAAAGCCCTGGATGAGTATGAGTGCACCAAGTGTGTTTGGTAGTGTTTAGACTTATGGTGCAAGAGTTATTGAATATTGAACATTTTTCTCAAAGAAACCTCAAAATAATCAAAACTAAATATTTTAGGTGAATTGGGGCAAGCACTTTGGTATTGTTGGAAAGTACTTAAGGGGTGAGATTTCTTTGGAGGTGATTTTGTAAATTTTTTAGAACGAAAGTGAGGGAGATATTGAATATTGATTAATTTCTATCATTGGAAATTTATTCAAAAATTTAAATAAATTTTCACAATTGAGCTTTATCATAAGGTCATGATCACAACAGTGCCAGTGGCATAGGCCACAATAGCACCCAGTAATATAATGAATATTTCAATTTGGCAGATTTTATGTGTTGGCTGAAGAGAACTAGGAAATTGGAAGTCAGGCTCGAGGTTGTGTAAGAAGAGAATACCAGTAAAATTTAAGCACAGATGTCCATTTTTGACCTATTTCTATTAAAAGATTTCAGGCACCATAATGTCCAGATGAAATAGCAACATTCCTTAGCTTGACTTGCAATTTAGCAATTGAGTCAAAGCCAACTAGAATAGTTGGCGTCAACCCAATTTTAGTTAGCCAAGAGAAATGCTTTCAACCCAATTTCAATGGCTTGGAATCATGAAGAGAAAGTCAAGAACTAATTTCAACTCAAATGACATATCACAAAGAGAAAGTCAAAAACCAATTTCAACTCAAGTCATATATTGTTCCAAGGAAGGATGATGATACTAATGAATTGAACTTCCAATTGAATACATTGTCAAAGTGAGAGCCTGTGTCATTTGGGAACCTAAAAAAAGCACACTAACAGTTGTTGTGAATTAGCGTTCGAATCATGTATGTTTAATGTAACAAATTGTAGTATGAGAATGTGCGGTGTGCAAATGAAAGTTCTCAAAATCTTCTGCTAATTTAAAGTTAACAGACTGCTAATTGTTCCCAAGAATTTGGGATCAGTTTGTCTTTATAATCTAAGCTTCAGTGTTCGTTCATTCACCCATTATCATTGATGAATCCATAGACACCCAAGTGCTCAAAAAACGTGACCACTAAATTACTCTTGACATCACAAGCTCCATGTCCAAAAAAGTAGAGCATTTACAGTGTTAAAAGACTCTTTAGTGAATCCTGGTAACAACACTAGGTAGGGATCACGTACTTAGGGACTATTGCCAGATGAGATCTCGTATTTAGGGATTATTGCCATATTATGCGGTAAAGACAACAACCATAAATAAAGTCATGTGAGATAATCAAAGGGCATATTCAAAAAAAGCCAATAGACCAGAAGAACGGGGTGTTCACAACTTTGACCTTCTTGTTTAGGATTTTTTTCAACTTGCTTATGTTTTTGAGGGACACCTTTTTTCAACGGGGGTAATGGATTGGAAATAGAATAGTGCTAAGTTGAGTAGTTGCCAGCAATTTCCATCACAATTTTAAGGGTTGACATGGTAATGTATTTATAGTCCCCCTATTATTCTTGTGTCAACTTCTCGGGTGGGACAAAAATTACTTAGTCAAGTAAGTAATTGCATAGAGGTCAGCCGTGGTGTGTGTAAACCGATTATATTATTCTTTTGTGTGTGGCTATGGTAGTAGTAGGTAGGCATGTTCGGTGCTAAATAATTATGAGGAAAAAAAATTTCTAACCTTAAACCTTAAACCCTAAAATTATTCAGGCGAATTCAGGTGTACTAAATAAGTGAAACAAGTGAACATTAATTATATTTTCATGTATTTGCCAGACTCTCTGGAGAAAATATATTAAATATTTGGCATCAAAGTGTTGAACCTGCCTACCTACTACAGTAATCACAAAGAGTCGAATATTAGAGTTATCTGTAGTAAAGTACCCCAAATTGGGTGTATACTACTGCATCTCAATTTTGTCAAAACTGGGGATGAAATCAAAAGTCAGCATGAAAACAGTATACAGGGAGAAAGTGTTGAACCTGCCTACCTACTGCCGTAATCACAAAGAGTCGAATACTAGAGTTATCCATAGTAAAGTAGCCAAAAATGGGTGTATACTATTGCATCTCAATTTTGTCAAAATTGGGGATGAAGTCAAAAGTCAGCATGAAAACAGTAGAGAGAGAGAGAGAGAGAGTGTGTGTGTGTGTGTTGAACCTGCCTACCTACTACGATAATCACAAAGAGTCAAATATTAGAGTTATACGATAATCACAAAGAGTCGAATATTAGAGTTATTCGTAGTAAAGTACCCCAAAATGGGTGTATACTACTGCATCTCAATTTTGTCAAAACTGGGGATGAAAGCATGAAAACAGTACACACAGAGAAAGTGTTGTCAAAACTGGGGATGAAATCAAAAGGCAGCCTGAAAACAGTACACAGGGAGAACAAAGGGACCCCGACTGATTTTCTCATCAACAAAATTGGTTGTCACAGGAGTTTCAACACCACTTTTGGATTAGCTTTACCCCTCCCTACCTTGCCTGCTGCTCATCTTCTTCATTAAATCAAGCCTTCAGAATAGGTATTTGTGAACTGATACCCAGTTTCATTAAATTGTACCCCCATTTCCCTGAGTTTATGGCTACACTGATATTGGGGACGAAACAGAAATTACAGGGTCAAACAAGGCCCCAAAGAGAGGATGAGGTGCCTCCTCTTTTGGCCATCAGCACAGGAACAGGCCCCTTGCATGCTTTGCCAGTATAAAAGCAAAGGAGGGTTTACAAAAGCAAAAGAGAGTACATTATTAAAATTGAGAACAATCTGAGCCCCTCTTTTTCTCTTTGTTACAAAGTGATACAACAACATTCTCTAGTTCTTATAAGTTGTACTGGAATTGGTTTGGTTGGTTTCTCTATTTGGCTTTGCAGTGTATGTTTGAGCAGTTGCTTCTTCGTCTTCTTCTTCATGATAATTCAAGCTCTTCCTCCTCCTCCTCCTGCTGATCTGTCTATCTTTTACTTGTTTGCTTTCCAGGTACCTCGATTGTCGTGTTTTGCGTTAAAGACCTGTTGCTCAAAAAACTTTGTGGAATATTCAAAGTCTGTTGGACAGAAGCAGTACCTTAATTTCATGTGTTTTAAGTCTCAAATTGCGTTTCTCAAATTGGGTTTCTGCAGTTCCTCTCTGTGTCTTTTCTCGTGTGTGTGTGTGTGTGTGTATAGCTGTTGAATGTAACCAAAAGTAATTCTCTCTCACTCTTGAATGTAAGCGACCTCTTCAATTGTTGATCTCTTGTTCTGCTCAGTTTTCTTCTTCTTCTTCTTCTTTTCACTGAATTTTTTTTTCCAGTCTAGAATCTGCTGGTGCGCTGCAGGAGGTCTCATGCGATCTTGCAGTAGGAGATTTTGCAGGAGATCTACTACACTCATGTGTCGTTACTTGTCAGATTTGTTCTCATGATACGAGTAAGATTGTGAATTATTTTTATTTTTCCCTGTCGTTGCAAATTGTGTAATCCATTTTGACGAGCTGCTGCTCCTAGATCATGCATGTCTCTTTTCTTTTTTCCTGTCGTTGCAAATTGTGTGATCCATTTTGACGAGCTGCTGCTTCTAGATCATGCATGTCTCTCGCTGCAAAGTAAGATTGAGAAGGATTTTTCTTTAATTTAATGAATTAATTAATTTTCATCTTCGTGATGTAGCTGAAAATGGCGATCATCAGTAATGCAGTTTAGCCAAATGTGATTACAAACAAGATATAAGTTGGCTACACACATGCTTACAAGAACCCAATTATAACCCAATAGAGAAATCTGGCGACTTTTGATTTTGATTTAGGCAATATCATTATCATTATTATATTCCTTTCGCCATATTATTATTATTATAAAAAACATTATTCTGAATTACGAAGTCTCAAGCGAATATGGCGATAGTTCATCAGCATGCAGAGCTCCAGTGTGTGAGTAGTCTAGAGGCTTCACACGCAACAACGACGACGACACAAGAGGCACTGGAACAAATAAGCGAGTATCTTCTAAGAGAGGAAGACAACGACGCTCTTTGCGAAGCTCTCATCTCTGCTGCTGGTGCTGGTGCAGCAACCGGATCACTAGCCAGGTTCCAGCACCCTCCGCAGCATCAACAACGTGGTCGCATCCATCATTCTTCCTCTCAGACGAGGAGGAGGAGAAAGAAGCTGCACGCGGCAGTAGCTGATCAAGGAATGATCCCAGCAGCAGCTTTTGACGACGGGATTCAGATGATTCATCATGGGATCCCAGATGATGATCGACCATGTTTGCCGGAGGCTTGTAGACAGCCGATGATTCTAGTGCATCCAGGAGTTGCTGATAATCATCATGGGTTGTGCTGCGATTATCATGAGCTGCGGGAGTCTATTATAAGTGCAGAGACTAGTACTATTATTAAGCGTGCAGCTTGCAGTCGGAGTAAGCCTGTGCTGCCGCGGCTTTCTGTTCCCAGCAGCTCCCGTGGCGGCCGTGAAGCTGCTGCCGCTGCTTTCAGCTTCGACCCATCTCATCTCGGCGTACAAAATTGTTGCAGCAGCGCTCGACGACGTCGAGATGAGGATGTAGCCCGCGAGACGATTAGTACATCTGGTCGACAACTGATCCAAAGTCCTGTGCAGCTGATCAGTAGCTGTGGATTGAAGCGGCGGGTGTGCAATACACCACCCGCGGGCTGTTGCTTTTTCACAGCTCATCATGAGTCGCCGCAGGAACCAGCTTGCGGGCTGTCCTTCGATTGTGCAGAGAATGACTCGGAAGATTTACTAGACATGTGGATACTCGCCGGAGAACCACTAGTGTCTACTGGTGCAGCTTCGATCATCAGCTCCTGCACTCATAGTGAGAACCCCGATCTCCATCCAGCTGCTGCTAGTATCAGCTTTGATGATTCGCGACTACCTGCAGCAGATGATGATGTCGCTGAGTTTGATCAGTCCACTACGCAAGAGCAATTCTTTGCAGCAGGGCCGCCGCTTCCCAGTTACGAGTCCACAGCTGCAATATCAGATTTCCCACAGGATCACCAAGTACTGGATCACGTCCATGAGCAAACTGTGCAGCTGGAGTCTTTGGAATTTCCAGCTGCAGCAAGCTGCACAGAAGAAGAAGAAGAAGAAGAATTTGCACATCAACCTAATTCTGTACCTGATGATCTTGAACGTCGAGCTGATGATCCGCATGTCTGCAAGACTAAGAAGACTACAGATACGACCTCAGCGCCGAAATCGAAGCGAGCGGCAGCTCATGTGCAGCGACGACTGCAGCGACCTCGACAATGTTACCGAGGAGTGAGACGACGGCCGTGGGGGAAATTTGCAGCAGAGATTCGCGATCCAAGCCGGGCGCAGGGCACGCGCAGTTGGCTAGGCACATACGACACGGCGGAGCAAGCGGCTCTGGCATACGACAGAGCCGCTCTGGAGATCCGCGGCTCGCGGGCACTCTTGAACTTCCCGGCGATGGCCGCCAACGCCTTGTCGGATCCTGCCGGCCAATCCCACTACTTCTACAGCTCCATCAAAGACCTCATCAGCAGCAGCAGCAGCAACAACAACAACAACAACAACAACAACGTGAGCAACAACGCGAGCATCACGTTTTCAGACTAATCTCTAAACCCTAAAACCCTAAACCCTAGACTTTAGAAACCTTTTACCCTAATTCTAGACCTACACCCTAAACCTTAGACTCTAGAAACCCTAAACTCTAGGAACCCTAAACCCTAGACTCTAGAAATGCTAAACCCTAAATTCTAGACCCTATTAAACCATATTAAACCTTAGACTCTAGAAACCTTAAACCCTAGACCTTAGGAACCCTAAACCCTAAACCCTAGACTCTAGAAACCCTAAACCCTAGTTTGTCATTGGTGGGATTATGATTTGCATTTGTGAATAAATTTTGTGTTTATTTATTGGCTCTGTCCATATAGGTAAGAGATTGTGGGGCATTGGTGTAGGGTTTAGGTATGAAATCTACAGACCTAAACCATAGTTTAGGTTATTATGGGTTTAGGACTATGATATGATATGCATTTGGACTATAATAATTGTTTGCTATTTATTAGTGGCTCTGCCCATAAGGCAGGGTTTAGGGTTTTATCATGGTGGGATTATGATCTGCATTTAAGAATTTTTTTGGCTATTTGTTTTGGCTCTGCCTGTAATGAAGAAACCACACATTAGTCTAAGATTTGGGTAAAAACATTTGGTTCCAACTAGACCCAATGTGTAAGTGACATTTAATGTACCATGTGTGCATATGATGCATTGACTTGTTCTATAGAAGTGCATGTGCCTAGATGAGAAGTTCCATTGTTGTGAATTCAAATGCAACCATAGATTATGTCCATTTTTCAAACTAAACTCAAAACCCTGAACCCTATTATAGTTTATCATGGTGGGATTCTGATATGCATTTGAGAATAATTTTGGCTATTTATTGGCTTGAACCGTAGTTAAGAGACTACACATCGGTGTAAGATTTGGATAGGACTCTCAACCTGTTGACTGGTATCTTACAAAGTTGCAAGGTCCAATGAAAAATTACTCCTCAAGAGCAACCTAAATATACAAAGGAAAAAATATACAAAGCCTAAATTGGGTTAGCATAATGAAGCAAGGTAGTTTGTTTTGTTTTGTTCATCATGGTGAGATCTCCCAAACCACAATGCTTCATGCCAGATTCTTGGTATTTTAGAAAGTTCTGGATGAGTATGGGTGGATCAACTTGGTTTGAGATTGTTTGGGATATGGTGTGAAAGTTATTGATTATCAAATTATTTTCTCAATGAAAATAAAATAAAATAAAATAAAAATTGAAAACTATATAGAAATTTGGAAACATTCTTGGTGTTCTTGGTGAACCCTTGACAAGCCAGATTTAATCAAGTTTATTTCACAATTTTCAGACCTAAGGTGTGGAAGATAAGGATTTTGGAGTGGATTTTCTTGCCAATAATTTAAACAAATTATAAAAATTGGGTTTGAAAGGAAAAATCAGTCAAGTCTCCAATGTGTTCACAATTGGTTTAATGGCACATGTTACACTAATTAATTGTGATTAATGTTGGATTAGTTTGGAATGAATGTGAAAAGGGGTTTTAGTTATTTCATGTTCAGTGTGTGTTTTCAAATCACTTTTGGCGATTTGAATTTTCAAATATGCATAACAATGTTGAACTACAATTTTTCATCCCTTTAAATTTCATAATTGTGGAACTTTCATATGTTGTAGCTTGAATGTTATTTGAACTTGGATTCCTATTTATTACAAGAGGGCGAAAGAATCCAATAAAAGATCAATGGCCAAAACCATCATAGGAGAGACAAAAAGGGAAGGTCAAGAAAAGGCCAAAAGATGAATAGCTCGCAAGAACCAAAAAAAAGGAGAGAGCTGATCCCTCTCTTGGTAGAAAATTATCTCATCCACAACCTTTTTAATGTCACATGCATGTAAATCGTGAGATCTAATAGTAATGGGATGTCTAGAACAAACATCACCCACCAACGTAATCTTCCTCTTTATAGCAGAGGTTAAAGCATGCTGAAAAATAATATTAACATGTTGCCTAAAAAATTGAATGCAAGAAGACAAGGATAAATGGCCTTCCGGTCATCTATTGTGGAAAAGATGAGCACACTCCTTGATGAAACAATCTTTATCTTGCTTGAATGCATTGTGCACCTCCATCGCCATTGGAATAAAATGGTACCTTTCATGAAGCCCTTTCTACTTGCAGATCTTAACAATGGAACTAAGTTCCACAATTGCACCCGTTGGTTAACTAATGACACTCAAAACCACCATTTTTTGCGTTGGGTTAGTAACGACCACATTAGCAATGGAAACTTGGTCTTTTTGGGTCATTTAAAAATCAACTCATAATGAAACTATTGACATAAAGGTGTACCACTGTTTTCTCCATACAATGTGTCCATTTTCTAAAACGAGAACATACATGATGTTTTGGATGACATCATGTGTGGTTATCCGTTAACCTCCAAACGAGTAATGAGGTAACTACGTGTTAGATGTGTCTAACCCATGTCCACACTCACACATGAGAAGGCAAAATTTTGAGGGCTAAATCAAACCGAGAGGAAAACGTAATGTTAAGGTGAAAGTAGAGTGTGCGATGTGAAACAAATGGATAGATGGCTTAATAACCAACCATAGCCTTGCCCGAAAAATAACGAATGTGGGCTCTAGATGCTAAAGAAATGGAATCATCCTCTAAGATAAACTTAAGGGATGTGTCATGGTGGATGTCCATCAAAGATGCTTGAAACTTGGAGTGTCGATAACTGCCAAATTCTCAAAAGAAGGGTGCATCCCCCTAATTACAAGAGGAAGGCCATCTTATGTTGCATTTAAGCATGATTGAAATAAATGTGGGTCCCTAAAAAACATATTCTTCCAAAATGGGTTTATCAAAAATATAAAACCTATAGCACAAATATGGAGCCACGAGAGCCACGAGAGCCAATTTTTAAAAACCTTAGATGGGGCACAATCCTCCATAAAGAAAAGGCCTATACCACTAAAGGATATCGGTAGTCAAGTTTAATGTTTAGTTAAGGGGCCTTGAAAAAATTCCCAAGAATTTGGACCCATAATGTCTTCACATACATGCATAACTTTCATGTTAGAACTCGCCAAAAAAGACAAGAAGGAGGAAGGAGGTATTGTTCATGTGAAATAAAAAGGTTGACAAATTGAAGACAAAATGCCCAAAACAACATGGGCATATTTCAAGAGAGAAAAATCATTAATACACGCCATGTCTTAAGATAAAACCTCATTCAAAAAATGTGTGGCAAAGTCTTGAAAACCCATTAGCACACCCAAAATGTGTAAGCCATATGTGACCAAAATGTAACCTTAAGGAATTTCTATGCCCAAAGAAATCTTGGATGGATTCTTTGCATTTTGACACCTTGGCCTTAAGCCCAACTAGGGTTAATTGGGTCGAAAGGTGGTCAAAGGTAATTTCATTCATAGGCCCCACGATGTGGGTATTGTCCGTTAAGGATGGAAAGATGCAACTTGGGGCCCACATGATGGTCTTTCGAAGAACTTAATAATTGGCCAAAACAAATAAAAAACCTCCTAGGGGGTTACCTTGCCTCATGCCTGAAGATGACTTGCTTAACTTCATCTTAGATGGCTCAAAGGATCCTATAAAACAAACGAAGGCATGCAAAATGAAATTCAAACAACCCCAAAATGGAGTTAGACTAAGTTCGAAGCCAACCCCAAGAAGCAAGAAGAATAGAACTAGGGACAAACATAGGAGGGGTGGACACCTATAAAGATAAAACAATTCAGTTAACCTGGGAGATGAGGTTAACAGGAGGGTGAGCACTTTTGACATGCTTCGAAAGGTCACCTAAAATATGAAGGTTAAAACAATGAAGACAAAGGTATCTAAAAGGATGCAAAGAGGGAGCCATTCAAAAAAACAAAACACTGAAAACCTTTAGGAACCAAAATCCCAAGTATGCCCCCTAAATTAGTTTTTAAAAAATTAAAATAAATAAAGACAAAACAAAACCAAACTTGAAAAAAACAAAACAAAAACAAAAGATGAAGACTTCTTGGAAAAAAGGATTTTCTTGCCATTGCAAGAGCTCGCCAACAATGGCGGGTTTGGTTGTTGTAAGAGCATCGTGAACTTTCCTTCTACAGTTATTTTTCAACTCATTTGTTTCCTTGCTACGATCCATAAACCACCAATTCTGGATTATTTATTAAAGTGGGTTTTGAAAAAAAAAAGGAACTCCTTTTTTTTTTGTTCCAAAGCTTTTAGAGCTTGGAGGGTCACATTGAGGAATATTTTCTTCTCAAAGCTTGGAAGTGTTGTCTACCTTCGAGTTTTTCCTTCAAACTTAGTACCAATTTTAGAAGGTTGGTGAAGCCTGATAGAACAACTTCTAGTTCCCCTCACATGGCATCTCATGTGATCATATCCAACTTTGCTAAATCAAAGTTCGTCCTTGTGGGATATCTCCATCGTGAATCTTTTTCTTAGTTTTCGACTCTCAGGACAATGACTCCTACTCCACCAACATCTTCAAGAAACATGATTCCACATTCATCTTTGAAGACTTGAAGCCCTAATGACGATTCTAAAGACTCTCTAGAGTCGAGGGTTTAAGGTTTATGGAACTTGGAAGATGCAAATAAAACATTTGCAAACTCTTTTCTATTTTTATTGAATTTCAATTGATTACAAGTGCGTGATAATTTTTTGATTTGATTTGATGCATCAAATATGAAATTTTGTTGTTATTTGGTTTATCGTTGTGCACAACAATAGGTGTAGGCATAATATGGTAATGCACAACATTATTCTTAATTTTTTATATAATAAAAGCAATGTAAAATATGTCATTCAAGGATTTTTTGGGAAACTATTTATAAATTAAATCTTAATAAATTGAGTTTATGAATATTATTATTTCAATTGTCAATAAAAGGAAGTTTTTAAAAAATTCACTGCATAACTAGTGTGGCATGTGCCATTGGCCCAGTGTTACCACATCCTCAACTGATTTTTCCTTCCAAAGCCCAATTTTTGGGATTTATTTGAATTTCCAACTGCAAAAATCATTTAAAAATCAATATCTCCCATGTTCTGAATCCAAATCTTACCAAATAAATTTCATTAAATCCTACTCATCAAGATCTTTCCAGCAACATCAAAGGTACATTTCAATTCCTCCAAAATTTTCAGCTATGTTTAATTTAATTTTCAGTGAACATTTCATTCAATATTCAAGAACTTTTGCCATACAAGTCCAAATGTTATGAAACCAAGCCCATGCACCCCTCCTCATTGAAAGCTTTCCAAAGAGACCAAGAATGTAATATGAAGCATACTGATTTGGTGGATCTCATAGGTACAAACAAAACAAAACAAACAAACAAACTACATTCCTTTTTAGATAGATATTGAAGAATAACATGTTTTAATATGCATTTAAATACAATTTTCAGAATAAAAATATGAGAAAAATACTTGTCCCATTTTTGTAAAATAAGGTTTCAAGAAAATAAAAATAAATAAATTTTTTGAAACTTTCAAGTTAATGGAACATTACAATGTATTAATATATTTTCAACTTTTTTTATGTTACAATCATAATTTATCAAAGTCCTAACGTAAAAAATATATTTGAAATCAACTAGTTTAAAAAATACTTTTCATTCATTTTTCTTACATTAATATTCCTCAAATTCTATGTGTAGAATAACATAAACTTAATGGAGGGCCCTATCATTTCATAATGAAACTTTGAATGGTTTTGAATAGGTTTTAAAATGTTTATGTCTCACCTATGACTATAAAGTGGAATACTTTTCTAAATATATTTTACCATGCTTATATTGCTTCTTATTCAAAACATTGTGCCTTGGTGATGTGTGTAATTATAAATGATAATACTTTGATTGAATAACAATGCATGCATGCATGCATGTATAAAACATCAATGTTAAATGACTTCAAATTAGAACAATAATGAGATGGCGTTCACAATGAGTATATTGTTAATTTTGGTTTAGTAGATCAATAATGTTTTGACTATAATAAATTAATTAATTATAATGCATTATTCTAGTGATGATGTTTCATCGGACTTGGTTTATGTAGGATGGGTATCTTGGTGATCATTGTTGTGACAATTCTAAAATTATTTTGGATTATAATTTGTCATAGATCAAATTCTAATTCAAAATTGTTTCTCGTTGTTTATCTTGCACCCTTTCAATGTTTTTGTTTGTTTGTATCTTGTTGTTTTTATTATATCCTTTCAATGCTTTTTTTTTTTTTTTGTCTATTTATACGTTTTTTTGAACTTTTTTTATTTTTTTTACTTTTGTTGACATTTTTCCTATCAAATCAAAAATGTAAAAAAATATTAATGAAACAAAATGACATATAATGAAATTCACAAAATTTTATCTTTTGTAATTATAAAATTGATCACAACAAAATTACTATGTCTAGAAGAAAAAAAATTTGAATCATCATCACTAGTAATGCAAAGTAACATAGAACCAAAATAATGGTGATCAATAGATTAATTAATTTATTATAATCTATTATAGATAAATTATAGGAGACTTTTAAGTTGAAGTTTCAGCCCATAACATTTTGTGATGAATACCCAATATATTTATTAGATTAGTTATTGGCCAGATCAATTTGTGAAAATTTTGTTATTATATTTTTTATGTGTGAAATAAGTGTTCAAAATTGACAGTGGATAGATGAGAAAAGAGAGATGATAAAAACACTGATTTTATCATAAGCTCTCCATACAACCTTAAGACTCTTCAGAGCTGATCTGATCTGCCCCAAATTTGTCAGAAATGTTTTCTGGATGATCTTGTTGCAGAAGATTTCCTCAAGCACATCAATCTGTCAAGTACCTTTTGTTGTGGATTCCATCATTGTATTTGTGAAGCAATTGCTGGTATCTGTGAAAAAAATCTAGCACATGATGATTCCTTGGATTCCATGGCAATTTTGAGGTCCATCTATGAAAGAAGCAAGCACCAGGGTAAACCAAAAGGGGTCATGAAATGCCAAAAAAAAACCCAAAAGGATCATGCAATGCGAACCTTAATCTCAATCCAAGAGCGCCAAACCCTAATAAACTCAATACACTCAAGCCTTTTTTGTGGGATCATCAATGCACACAAAACCCGAAGGAGCATGCAATGTGAACCCTAAACTCAGTCCAAGAGCGCCAAAACCCAATCCACTCAGGCCTGTTTTGAGGAATCTCATGAAGTACAAACAAAACCCAAAAGGATTATGCAATGCAAACCCTAAACTCAATCTCCTCAGGCCTTTTTTGTGGGATCGTGTTCAATGCAAAACAAAACCCAAAGGAGCATTGCAATGCAGACCCTAAACTGAATGCTAGAGCGGCAAACCCTAAACTCAATCCATTCAGGCCTTGTTTGTTGCGGGAAGAGAGAGAGAGAGAGAGAGAGAGAGCTCGCAACGTCTTCATCTCTCTCGCTGCAGCAGCGATTTGGTGTTTTTTTGGACTATTTTCTCTTTGCGATGTACACATCCATTGGGTCTGTGTGCGTGGTGTGTCCTGCTCCTTTTTTGCAGCAGCTGAATTGTTGGAGCAAGAATTCGCTCTCTTTTTCTCTCACCACCAATTCTTGTTGTTTCCTGCTCTCCGGAAGGAAGAGATCCTGGCCTGTGTCGGCTCTTCGGACTCGAGTTTCGCGGTTTCCAAGGTTTCTCTCGGATTTCGCGTTGCAGAGATCGCCGGAGGTGCCAGTAGCCAGTCCGGGAGATGGAAAGGCATCCGGGCTGGTGGAGGTGAGAGCTTCGTCCAGTGTGAGGGGAAAGAAGAACGACGACGACGACGCCGACGATGTTTATGTGCGAAGCTTTAGCGGCAACGAAAGAGATGGAGACCGATTCTCGAGGGGCATCATGGCAGGCGAAACCCGGAGCACTTCAGGGGAGAAGCGAGAAGAAAGGATCAGCGACAGAAGCTTTAGAAGCTCTGGAAGCTCTTTTCAACCAGCAAGTTCTTCTGGAGAAAGAAGGCCGCGGCCGCCTTCTCAGGGAGAGAGAAAAAAACCGTGGCCGAGAAAGGACGAGCCTCCCCGCAGAGCGAGCGAGCGACGAGGAGAGCCTCAGAGAGAAAGCAGAGAAGAGTTTAGGGGAAGAAATGCAGGTGCTCCTCGGAGCACTTCCTCCGAAGCAGATGCAAGAAGGGACAGAAGAGGAGGAGAAAACAACAACCAGAGGCGAGGAAGAGAGACCAGAAGCTCTGAAGTTCCGAGGAAAGGAGAACGAGGAGGAGAGGGGGAGGAGAGCGAGGGTTTGGAAGGAGTTGAGGAATGGTGGAAGCAGGATCCGAAGCTGGAGAGGAAGCGGAAGAAGGAGCCTGCTGTAGCTGAGCAGGTGCAGTTTGCCACTCCCATGAACAAGCAACCACGGATTGCCATCCTTGGAGGAGGCATGTCAGGTCTCGTGTGCGCCCTCACTCTTGAAGAACTAGGCATCTCCTCCACCGTCTTTGATACGGTCTGTGTCCCCCAACAGACATTCTTGCCATAGCCTCTCTCTGTCTCTGTCTCTGTGTCTCTCTGGAACCCATCTTCTTGTCTTGTGTTGGTTTCTTGAATCCTTTCATTCTGCTTGCCATGCACAGCTGCTTGCTGGAATTGTAGTGGCTTAGTTTTCTACATCCGTATCATCATCATCATCATCATCATCCTTGATGATGCTGGCAAGCTCCTAGCCATTTGTGAAAAACACCAGAGCTTTCAGTGTTACAAATGGTGTTGAGGGAGAAGTAGAAGCCTGCCCTCCCACAGTTCTGGACCTTTTTTTTTCCTTCATGCCATGTGAGCTATTTACAATTCTGGAATTTTCCAGATTGCTGTGAATTTGTTAAACCCTAGTCCTCATCTACCCTCGACCTTAAACCCTAAACCCAAAGGAGGAAGCATTTGGTAAATCCTGATCATGTGATTTGTTTTATGAGATACCCAATGTCAATCAATAATGCTTATTATGGGTGTTGTTGTTTTACATTTGTGGGAATTAGATATGTGTGTGCTTCTCCTGTTCAGGACTCTGTTCAAAGTTTTCAAGTTTCTATGTCAGGATACAGAGATGGTGAATGTTCAGTGTTTTTTGTATCATTAGCATATAAGGTTTGGACTTGTCAAAGCTTTGCTCAAACTTCTAATGTATCCCTGAAGATCTGACTTAAGCATGATGCATGTGACCCTGCAGGGAAAGCATGGGCTAGGGGGAAGGATGGCAACAAGAGATATTGAAACTCGGGAAGGGCAGTCCCTGGTATTTGACCATGCTGCTCAATACTTCACAGTTTCAGATCCACGTTTCCACAAGCTTGTGGATAGATGGATCAAAGAAGGTGCAGTTAAGGAATGGACGGGTGTTGTTGGGACCTTAAGAAATGGTGGCCAGTTTGAAGAACTGATTGATGGGCCTCGCTATGTTGGAGTTCATGGTATGAGGCCTCTGGCTGATCACATGGTTTCACAGGTAAAGGCCTTTTTCTTTTAGAAGATGTGCAAACAAGTTTTAGACAGAGCTGGTGCACATGTATCAGCAGAACAGAAAAAAATTTGTACGGGGGCTGAGACAACAATGATAAAAGAGGAGACAAGCTTTCATTAGAAGACTGGCTTGGAGTGCATTAGATTTTTCATCATTGAAGTTTTTTTTCTTTATTGCAGGGGCGGTTGATTGAAGTGAGAAGGCCTGTATGGATAAGCCATATCAGTGCTCGCGGCAACTCCTGGCAGTTGAGTGAAAATGGACAGTCTGAAGGCACTTTTGATGCTGTTGTGATCGCTCATAATGGTGATTTTCAACTTGCCCTTGATCCAGTTGCAAGCAAATAGCTTTTATGGGTTGTGGTGATATGAATCTAGCAATCCTGTAGGAGCTGCTGATCCTGGGCTGATTCTGCCCAGCAAAGCTGGCTTAGTTTTCCTCTAGTCTGATAGATCAGGGTATTTACTAATTTGACCAATACTTTTTCCAGGGACTTTTTTTCTGTCCTTTATGGCTGATCAAAATCTTCTGCTCACTTGCATCCTTTGGAAATGTCTCTCATGTATTGCAGGAAAATGTGCTAACCGCCTGCTTGCACCTTCAGGTGCACCACTAGTCTTCAAACAGATGAAGGTCCTTCACTTTGCATAAACCGTTGAATCAGCTTTCAATTTTTTCCCTTTCTATAAGTGAGTTCCTCTGGATATCCTGTTGACCAGGTTTGATATGCTGGGAATTTTGTTATGCATTTCAGAGACTGGAATTAAGCTCCATATGGGCGTTGATGGCTGCATTTGATGAACCTCTTCCTTCACCCCTGGGGTTGGATAGCCGTGCACTAGATGGCGCATTTGTTGAGGGTGTCAATGCCATTTCATGGATGGGTAATAACACAAGCAAACTTCCACTTTCAAAAGATAGGGCTCCTCATTGTTGGACATTCTTCAGCACAGCTGCTTTTGGAAAGAAAAATAAGGTTCCACAGGTGAGAAACTCTTCACCTCTTTTATTAAACCTAGTTTCTCCGATCTTCAGTCATTGAGAAAATGTGGTGTAGAATTTCCATTCACCTGTGGAACCTTATTTTGTCAATTTATGTCAAGTCTGGATTCAATAGTTTGTTGACCTGTTTAATGCAGGAGAGTATTCCAGTATTGAAAAGTGAGAAGGTGAAAAGGGAGATGCTTCAGGGTGCAGAATTAGCACTCGGGCTCCCAGAGGGTTCAATGCCTGTTCCTTTCTATGTGCGACCTCAGCTATGGTGATTTCTCTGAACTCCTTGGATCAAATTTGGATTCCCTTATTCTTTTCCAACTCCACAGATATGGAAAACTGCAGACTTCTCAATAAGTGATAATGGAAGCTCCCTATGGGTCCAAAGGAAATTGGAAACAGGAGTTGGAGAAACTCCTCCAGAAAAAGGAGCAGCTTGCTGTTGCAGAAAGTCCATTGCAATATTAAGTGGGATCTGACTGTTGCAGATGCAACCTCCAAAGAACTTAAGACTGATTGAAAAGTGCTATGCACCAGATTGAGGAATAACAATGTGATCTGTGGACTTCTGTTTATGAAAGCAAAAATGTACACTAGCTGCTGGTTTGGCTGCCATTTGGCCATCTGATATTATCAGGAGAGCCCCAAGTTTTTGCTATTAGCAATTTTCCTTGAGCATGACAGGGAAAAGATGAAGTTGTGCAATAGGACTCTGCTGAGAAGGAGACCATTATTGTCCTAACATCTAACCGATTGATTTAATGTTCTTGTGGATGAGGTTTCTCTCCAATTTCATGGAGATGTGTTCAATTTGTTTTAGCAGATGTTCTGCATCCCAGTAGTCAGCAGTGCTGTAGTTTAAGGATATGTTCAGGTTGCAGGAGGCCCATCCACTTTCTTCTATATAGGCTTAGATGCTTCCTTGTACAGGAATGAGCTAAAATACTCTCACAAGCTCATTTTAGCTTGAATGAGGATATTATCAACTGTTTTGATTAGCTATGTCTCTTGAGTGCTAGCCAACAGCATGACTGAGTCTTCCAGTTGCTTCTGGAAATGCAACAGAATCTCAGGACACAGATTTTGTATAATGGTTTGCTGAAACTTTGGACTGATTGCTATATACATATCTGCACCCATCATTAGAGCTGATGATGGGTGGTCATGGCAGTTCATCACTGCTATTCATGATGACAGTGATGGTCTGAAACTTTGTGAGCAACTCTCAAGGTTATATCAGCACTCATTGTTGTGTTACCTTCAATGTTTTGTTGCGGAGATTTCTCTGCAATCCTCATGGATATGATGGAATGACAGGTTCAGAGTTCAGAGGACCCAAGAGTGGTCATATTGATGGAATGTTGGGTTTACTTTTGTCAGGGGTGCAGCACTTCCAGTAAACACACCAGGAGTGCCCTGCATATTTGACGCACATGCAAGGGTGGGCATTTGTGGTGATTGGCTTTTGGGCTCAAGCTTGGAGGCAGCAGCATTAAGTGGCATGGCTCTGGCTCATCATGTAAGCACTCTTTAAATAATCCTCATTTGTTTTTTCACAGAGAACCCAGTCAGTTAGCAGACATGAAAGAAGAAATTCCTCATAAAGCATTTACTGATCCCATTATGCTCTCTTATGGCCAGTAATTATGTGATATTAGTATGTTTGATGCCTAATTGCATTGTGCAGTAACTAATTATGTTTTCACATCAGCAAACTTGCAGGAATCATCCTCCATATGGCAATATAGTAGTACTTCAGATGACAATTCTGGAGTGCTGGCAGAAATGACATTTGATAAGAATGCTGTTTGGGTAGAGGCTAATGAGCTAAGTATTTATTGGATGGCATTCTGACTTATATGTGATGATGGATGGGGCGCAGATTGCCGAATACAGGGATAGGGGGGATTTGAACCCTGAAGAATTTAGCATAGGCTTAGACACGGGCTTTTCAAATGTTGAGGGCCAAGATATCGGACAATTCCCAGGCTCTTCTTGCTCCCAAGCAAGTAGCAAACCAGAGCTTGTGGCTTCTGCCCATTAATCAATTCTTTTACAAAATCCTCTTCTCAATGTCATCATGCTTTTAATGACTTGTCTTTTAGGGTTTTTACTTGTATGGGGTTCACAGAACTATATGGCAAACAGGAATGATTTGTTGAAATGACAGTGTCAAACCCTCAACATCTGGATGACACTGCTGAGTTGTCAGTTTGCCAGGACATTGAATCAATGTAAAAGCTGGGGCATCCATGGCCTTGTTTCCCACAACATCTGGACTGCAGTTTGCTGTCTGTGAGCTTTTCCATCTTGAAGCTTCTGCTAAGCCTTCAGTAGGCAATTGTGCACATTTGTTGGACCTTCATTGCTTCATTTTTATTGCATTATGGTAGGTTGGTATCTCTTGCACCTCCTGCTGTGGAGTGAGCTGGATGCAGATTTCTCTATCACTGTGAGGATTTTTTCTTCTAAGTTGGAAATTGTGACAAATCCAAATTCTGTTCATTTACCAGGTCTTGCTGTTTCATTACATCACTCAGCTGTGGTGTTTAGTTACCTAGATTGGCTGGCTTTCAGCTGACAGCAGGTGAGCTGTGTGAGGGTGATAGGGAAAAGTGTCAGTCATATGAACGGCTGTATAAAATGGGACCTTTCATTCCTTTGACTTGATGAACAAGGATGATGAAGAGCCTGCCATGGTTGAAGCATTGGGTTGTTTCACTTGATGATTGTCAGCTACCGCCAGCAATTGCGATTAGTTTACAGAACTTCTAGGTCTTAAGTCTCAACTCCTTGAATATCTTGGCTGACTATTTCCACCCAGCTTCTGGCATCTATAAAGCAATAACCTTAACAGTTGATTATCAAACTTAAAATGATATTCATGCTCACTTTCTTCTTTTAAGAACTTCAAGAAGTTATCCATTTGTATCATCATGAGGTTTTGTTTTAAGTTAGTCTTTCTGGGTTGCATACAGGGAATGACCAGCATGCAGATGAGTGGGAGCCATGAAGGGGAAAATGCAGCTTTGTGGGGCAAGCTTTTGAACAGCTTGCTGGAGGTTGTTCTCCCTCAAATGTTACTTTCTGCGTGTCCATTAGAACCATGTATCTGCAGTTCCATGTCCTTGATATATCACATTTAATGTGCTGTAGGTTGTAGTTTGATCAACCCTCTTGAGCCAGGAGGGTCTCCCCAATCGAAAGAGCCTGACTTGGAGCATGTCATGTTGGGCAGCCCTACTGCAGCTCCTTGGTGGAGAGATGATTGGTATGGAAGAAGATGCTTCAATCTCTAGAATGGATGATGATGGAAAATGCACAGCTGTCTATCAAAGCTGAAATGGAAGGTAATCTAACTTCCCTGAACTCACAGTTTTTACTCATTAGGTTATGTTTGGTGCCTCTTTTTGTCAAAATATGATAGGAGATTAGTCCTGGTTTGTGGGATTCATGGTATTGTAATAAGTGCATGAGAACCAGCAAAATGCATCCTCCAGCAGACTTCTCTCAGATTCCCAATGTAATGTCTCAGAGTGCTTCTGCACCCATTCTGTCAGTGGAGTGGTTCAAGTACCTTGAAGAATACATGGCCTTCTATTTGCTTGGGAACAGAGCTTATTATCTGTGCAGTTGACTACAGTTTGGGTCCATGGCATTGCATTTTGCACTGTTTGACAAATCTTTCATTCCAAGTTCTTCAGTAGTCTTGGTGCTTGAACACTGAATATAGCTGCTATCAGCAGATAGGTTTGAGTTCCAGGATACCTTCCCCCTCGCTTATTCCAAGGCATGGAACTTTCTTCCAGTGTAGTTTTCACACATGACATTCTCTCATGACAAAGGGAATCTGTTTCTTTCTAATGCTGAGACAATTTCTCAACAATAATTGCTATTGACAGCTGGGAGACCCTCATTTCCTGTATTCTTTCTATCTTCCCACTATTGGGTACCAGAGCAGTGTTGGCCAGTTCCAGAGGAGGGTTTTGGTTCCTACCCTCCTTGAAGGGACCATTCCTTGTTTGGTTCTGTTTCCTTTTCATTTCAAATATGGGACTTGGTTTTGGTTCAGGTTTTTTAGTTATGGTTTCAGCTCTTTTTTCATTTTCAAGTTAGATCAGTTTCAATTCTTGGTTAATTAGCCCTTGAATCTGGTTTTTTCTAATTTTCAAGTTAGATTGGCTTTAATTCTTGGTTAAATAACCCCTGATTCTGGTTTTTTTAAGTTAGATTGGTTTTGGTTCTTGTTGAATAACCCCTGATTCTGGTTTTTATAAGTTAGATTGGTTTTGGTTTTTTTTTAATAACCCCTGATTCTGGTTCTGTTTTCATTTTCAAGTTAAATAACTTCTGGTTTTGTGTAATCTCCAAACTTGGTTCCAATATTCAAAATATGAAAATGTAACAATGCAAAAAAAGAAATTGGACTTGAATCAAAAAGATAAAAGATCATGTCCTAGGTGCAATGTTAGCTACTTTCTGAAGTTGAGATTGTAGAAAGAGCTTCGGAAAGGGGTGTCTCCAAAAAGAAATGCTTGAAGAAAATGCTTTGTCTTTAGTATTTCTTAAGAAATTTTGAGCAAAAATTGAAATACCTCAATTTGGTAGCTTTTTATAAACATGACAACTCAAGGACAATGAATGCAAAAGAAAGTTACAGGGAAGCTACTTGAAACAGCAAGAAAACATTTTAACCAGAACAAATTTTTTTAAACAAATCATAGTACAATTCCAGTTTTTCAACCCCAGGTCTGTTTCTGGTTCTCAGATGAGTTTTGGTTGCAATTAACCTGCAATGCCATGACCAGGAGCTAGTTCCCATCCAATTTCATAACCAGTTCAAATGACCCAGCCACATGCAGAATGCCAAAACTGCTAAGTGATTGCAAAAACTGCACCAAAGCCAGATTACCATTTTTAAAAACCAGTCAAAAGCATCACAAAATTGTCATCTCCTCCTGCGGCAATCCAAACCAGCTCGTAGCCAATGAGAGGAACAAGCCTTCCAATGACATTATGTTGGACTTATCCAATGCAGGAGCACATGCCGATAGAATTTCTTGACAGCAGGAACCATTATGAATCACCGCATATTGAAAACAACACACAAAGAACAATACTTAGCCCAGAGCCAGATCTGGGACTACAAGATCCACACACAGCAGCCAACTCAGCAGTCTCATATATGTGACAACTTGGAATCAATGTGGAAATGTAAATGAACACAGGTTAAAAGTTAAAACATCACGAAGGATCCCTGGGGTACTCTGCATTCCACTAAAACCAACAGGAACTAAAATTTGATAAACTTTGCATGTCAAACACTATAACATCCCAAAGGATCTCTGGTTGACCTGTGTATCCCACCAAAACCTAAAGGAAATGCAATTGGACAAACAAAAAAGCCAAACACTGAGGGTCAAACATAAAGGACATGACAACCAAAAATAAAAGGGTGTAAACCTTTCAAATAACCCAGCACCAGAGTCATAACTGCAAAATAACCAAGGCAGCAAGGGATAGCACCACTACAAAGTCTAGGATCCTACTATTCTTCATGTCTTCCTGGCTCCAAATTTTATAACATAGCATGATAAAGCCACCACCTTCTCGTCATACGTCTGGGCTCTATGATGGCACTGCACATCAGTACAAACAGCATAAGAAATGAGATGCTCAAATACTTCCCTCTTTAAAGCACACAGTGTCAATGCTAACAGACCAAAGAGAAAAATCATGAAAAATTGCTGAGAGGAAATAAAATTCTCACTGTAAGTGGTAGTGTCAATCTGCTCTGGTAGCTCTTTGATGTCAACTTCAAATCTCTCTTGCACCTGACAAGACAAGCAGATCCAAAGATAAGAAAAACAAATGATAGAAAGAAGAGATCAAATTCATTTATTCAGAGTACAATAATGGTTCAAAAACACTTTTCAACCTTAAGAGTAAAATGTGCTGGAAAAGGTTACCTGATTCAGGACGTCTGAGTCAGAGGAAGAAGAAACAAATGTGATGGCCAGACCCTTAGTTCCAAAGCGACCAGCTCTTCCCACCTAGTGAAACATGCAATAACTGATCAGTTAATATGAGCATAAATTATATCCACAGCAAGCCAGAATATATTTCTTGACCCATCATTAACATTGTCAAAAAAACATGGAAGAAAACTCTTCAAATTCCATAACCCAGCACAAACCTACAAAGGCAGTTAAAAATTTATACAGCAATGTAAGGCAACACACTCACCCGATGCAGGTATGTATCTGCAGATTCAGGCATGTCATAATTAATGACAATGTTAACACGCTCAATGTCAATGCCTCGTCCAACCAGGTCAGTGGCCACCAGAATCCGCTTGTGTCCCTCCTTGAAACCTTTGTACCTTGTCAACCTAAGCATCCATAAGCACATGATCAGAAACCTTCCAGTTGGAAGGTGATCTTACCAGCTACCACTTGGTTTGCTGCTTGGTTTGATCTTTCCATCGAATAGTCATAGTAAACATCAAGTTAATTTAAACCAGCAGATAGAAACCTTGACCAGATACATACCGCTCCTCCTGTGACATGCCCGAATGGATACAGATGGAAGGAAAGTTGCACTCCACCAACAGTTTATTCAACTCTGCAGCACGGCTCACACTCTTCACAAAGATGACAACCTGATTGAAGTCGAGCGCATCCAGCAGGTCATTGAGCTTCCGATTCTTCTCCACCTCACTCAACTTGATGTAGTGCTACACATTGTGCATATGCACCCAAAATATTCAAACAAGAAATCAACATCTTGTGGTGGATTCCAACCAACTTCCACACACAGGCAAGTTTAGGTGAGGCAAACCTTGTTAGGATCTTTCTTCAATTTAATTCAGTGAAATCACTTATCTTTTCTCCTCTCCCCAAGCAATTTTTACATCAGCTGATGTCTATGCACCCTTGCCATCTTATGGAAAGGCTCTAGACCTGAAGCTATCATCAAAGAAATCTAACCTGAACAAGACCGTGCAACGTAAGCTTTGCCTCATCATCCACGTATATCTCCATGGGCTGTTATTTGAAGCACCACCAAAACCAATGGACCACACACACAGACACAGACATGAGGAGGTTGTGCTTGCTTCTTGGTTATTCAACTGTGATGGCCCCATGGCACACTTGCTTTCCAATGCCAACCAGGTGTAAGTAGCCAATTTGCATGTTCAAAGCTTTTCCCCTTAGCAGTCTTCGTAAGAAAAATTTAAAGTTCCAATACAAGTGAGAGTACACTGCTGCTACTGCCTGCCAAGTAAATAAGAATGTTGATCGACCAGCTTTCTGGAACCTGTTGCTGTTCCCTAGGAGAGGCATTTGGATGTCAAAATCACATGAGTAGGAAACTCCCACAGACGACAATTTTTGCCTTCATTGCAACTGTCATCAGCGCAGCATGTTGAAAATAGAAGATGGAGAGAGAATACAACACTAGAAAACCTTTCCCCTGATTTGAAGACCAAGGATGCCTGCTAGTTCTGGTGGATCACCTCCCCCATGATTACTGGAAAACTCTTATGCAATAATAACAATAGTAGCTCCATCCACCCTAACCCCACTGCCACGTGGAGGAGAACCCCAACATAAGCACCACTGCATCCATGACTTCTGTGATGAAGTCTGGTCAAACTGTCAAGTCAGAGCAAATTAAAGCAACAAGGTTCTGAGTTGCATCAACCACCCTTAGACAAGGAAAATGAGCCACGAAGAAGGACACTAGCAAGTTTTCAGCACCAAGAAAGAAAGATTGTGTCCTCAGACTAGTAAAGGAATGAGTTGGCTGCAAGACATTACATCTTGCATGAATCTCTTGCAGACAGGTCGAATCTCTTTGCTCAATGTGGCAGAAAACATCATAACTTGCTTGTCGTGAGGGGTTAGCTTAAAAATCTCCTGTACATCCCTTCGCATGTCTACAACACAGTCTCTGTCTATCAGTGCAAATCAACAACTTATAACCACAACTATGCTAATAGAACACATAAATTTTGAAAAGTACCACCAAAAAATACAGATAGACAGCCAAACACACAATTTTTTCACATTGCAAATAAGACTCTGGTCAGCATTGGTTCCCAACATTCCACATCCTTAGATACGGACTGATACCAATTCAAAACCCTCCTAGTCAGGACTGATGACCTTGTAATGGGGAAAAAGGAAACACATACCAAGTGACTCCAGCATCTTGTCACATTCATCCAATATAAAGTGCCTCACACTCTTGAGGCTCAAGTCCTTGTCCCTAGTCAACGCCAGAATTCGGCCAGGTGTGCCTACCACAATATGAGGGCACTCATTCTTCAACAGGTCCTTGTGGGTCTTGATGTTCACACCACCATAGAACACTGCCACCTTGATGTCAGGAAGGTAGGTGCTGAACCTCTCAAACTCATGGCAGATCTACAGCACACAAGTTCTGGTCTGTTAAAACCTCTATATCAGCCAGTCTTTTAAGGAAATGTGTCAATGGTGGACAGTGAAAACAGGGATCGCAAACCCAGCATGTCACTGTAAATCTGGAAGGGGAAATCTCATCTTGACAAACTAGCTCAGCAATGCAGAATGAGTGGTCTACCTGATACGCCAACTCTCGAGTGTGGCAAAGGACAAGTGCCGCCACCTGTCCAGTTACAGGCTCAATCTGTTGGAGCGTAGAAAGGACAAACACTGCTGTCTTCCCCATTCCTGACTTGGCCTGGCAGATGACATCCATCCCAAGAATTGCCTGTGGTATGCACTCATGTTGAACTGCTCCATTCCATCACCCAATGATCGCAATGCCTTTGTTAGATAGCAGCCCCGTTTGCATGATGAATGTCCAACCTCAATATCATGACTCCTCCAATTTCAAGTTGTGGAAAAAAGATTTACCTGCACAGAGGAACAATAGTTGTGAACCAAACTGGCAAAAAGCAATTTCATGCGCACATAGTTCAAAAATCTGCCTGCTTCGCAGCTGAGAAGTGCAAACCTCAACAAAACAAAAACTGTGATGATGCTTTATATCAAGGTTGATGAAAGTAATCATTCTCTACAATTAACCTGACAATGTAGACCCACTGAAAGCAAGTCAGAAAGCTTGGGAGTTAAAACCTTCAGATGGATGCTCAAACCCACAGTCTACAATTGCCCGCAGAAGCTCAGGCTTTAGGAGGAAGTCTCTGAATCCAGAACTATGAATACCGACATAACCCCTGCCAGACAAGAGAACACATGGTCAGAATCTGGTTTCTTGTTTGGTTGCTTAGCCACACCAGCCTCGCTTGGTCTTCCTCAGGGAATGGTCCCTTAAGCCCTTATGCAAGGAGAAAAAAACAGAAACCATCCCTCCGAGGTTTGGTGAAACTGACGGTCGGGGCCGGACTAAACTATCACAGCATCGCAAGTTTCCCTTATATCTTCCGAAAACGATACGATCGACTCCACAAAGGAGGCAGTGGCTCTACTGGAAAAGAAAAGACAATCAACCATATTTGTTATCGGATAAGGTCAGTCGACGACCGTTCTCTTTCGTCCGACTTTTTCTACCCTGTTCTGCTTCTTCCCCCGACGCATACAGTGAAATAGAAAGAAAGAGGTTTTCTAGTTTCCTTGTTACAGAGGCGCCTCACTTACTTTTTCACAGCGTCACCCGCGGCTTTGGCTCCAACGCCATTGGGAGCGGCATCTTCCTCCTCCTCATAGTCGAGCAACTCCTCCGTCTCCTGGTATGTGTCTCCCATGATGCCGCTCTCTGTCGCGTCTTCGAACCTACAACGATCGCCAAGCTTTGCTCTTACAAAGTTCAACGCCTTCTGAACCTCCGCAAAAGAAAAAAAAAAAGGAAAACTTTGCTGCAACTGCAACAGAGTCTCCTAAACCGTCCGTCTCTGTCCGCGCAGACAATCTGTCTTGAAACCAACGCTAAAAGGCTCCGGGTAAAGCAAACCAAACACAGAAGCAAAAGCTCCAGAAAAAATCCCCGAAAGCAAAAGAAAAAGGAGAAACAGCGCGCGCGTTCTCCAAACCCTAAACGAAGCACCGCGCCCGCAGGGAAAGACGTGGCATCATCTCGTACATTGAAACATTCAAGGAACGGTCGATAGTAGACGGGGGCAGGGCACAACGTCTTGGGTTGTGTTCGTGGAGAGAGCTGAACGGTCCAACGATTGCACGGTCGAGATGAATCTTGTTGGAGATTTGAAAATCAGTAATTCACTAGTTACTAATCTGTCTCTTTCTTTTATTTTACAGGGAATTTCACGAAAAAAAGTAACTTCTTCCAGAAAATTAGTGTATTTGAAAGTAACATTGCAGAGCAAAAAATTTGGTCGAAAGAGAGCACGTACATTTTTTTGAGTGGGCAGTTTTGTCTCACAATAGTTCCTTTCCTTCACTTGGTCTGTCTTTACATCAGTTAAAGCAAGTCGGGCAAGGGCATCACCAAAATTGGGCCTCTGCTTGGCTATCACCTCACACAGGCCCTTAAATTTCAGTAATGCCCTTGCCCTCAGGCTTTTACCCTACACAAAAAAAAAACATTTCTCCACTAGCTGTCTCTACTTATAAAGATAAGTTACTTTGTGCACTAAATTTATTAAGTTTTTTTTTTTTTGGGAGGTTTTTTTAAATGCTTGTTAGAGCAGGTGTTTTGTATAGGAGAAGGGTCTATCATCAGCACACCCTTTTGAATTTGAGATTTTTTGACCTCAATACATCAAGGGTGTCAAAAATTTGGAAGGATCTGTCAACAGACTCTTCTTCTCCTCCACGAAGTGTTGCTACAAGAGTGACATTGTCGAGGGATAGACGATTCTCCTTAGTAAAGTGCTCTTATGAGAGTGACATTGTTGAGGGGTACACGATTCTCCTTAGTAAAGTGCTCTTATGAGAGTGACATTGTTGAGGGGTACACGATTCTCCTTAGTAAAGTGCTCTTATGAGAGTGACGACATCGCAAAGGAATAATATTATAATGATATGGATAGTGAAAAGAGACAAGTTGATGAATGAATAACTTCATTAGTATTTGAATTGTGTAAATTATTGTTCTTACAATGTCAACAATCCAAAATTCTTCAACCCAACAAGGGACCAAAATATATGAATGAAACAAAATGTAACAATCCTTTACATGTATGATAACACACAACGGTGAAAGCATTATTAAAAGAAGGGCCTGCATGAGGCACTTGTAGAACACACTTGATTTTGATGATGCCCTTGTCAATGTGCTTTACCATGCATAAAGAGAGAAACCTCCGTAAAACCCTCACCCATGTGATGTACCACCCACCATGCTACCTTGCATTTTGTTTTTTTTTTTGAATTTCTGTTATGCCCACCAGGTAAAGAATGACATTAAGTTTTTTCCAAAATGGAATGCTCATAGGAGAAGAACTTCCCATTTTTGAGAAGCCTGGTCGGATTTTAAGCTCTGCAAGGCACTCTCTATATCCACTGGAGGTTTTTCCATTTTTCAAAATGCCTTCCTGTTTTGTGTAGAGCACAAATTCCACTTGATTATGTGCTCTCCACGGGGTTGGCTCACTTGCACTCTCACATTCCCTCCTGTTTTTCCTGTTTGCTTTTCACCTTTTGCACAAGGGGATCCTACGGTGGTGCCTATCATTGGGAGGAATCCTATGATGCCCAAGGTCACAAGGATTGGTAATATCGCATATATTTTCATTTTATAATAGTGCACAGCCTGTACTTACAAGGCAATATTTGGCAGATTTGTAAGGGTATATCGTAATACCTGGGCTGCTTCAGCATAAATTAAATTATTTCCCACTTCGCCAAAATTTTCAAAAAAAAATTCAGGCATAAATTAAATTACTTTCAACTTTGCCAAAAAAAAAATTTTAAAATTCAGCCCTTTTTGTCGAAATTCAACAACACATTTTAACTGTCAGCCAGTTTTGATCCAGAGACCTGGCTGACCAAAACAGTTACTTTAAAAAGCTAGCTGTCAAATCAAAAATTCTATATTAAATTAATTATTCGGTAGAGAACTGCCAAAGCTGCCCAAATACTATGGTATATTTCTTCAATACACAACCCTTATACATACAAGGCAAAATTTGGTTGTCATATATGAGACAAGCTCCAGGTGCATTTTTTGCTCAAAAGATTGGGAGAGAATTATGGATGCCTTAGGGTTTAGGTGGATAGAGGTCAAAAAATATGAGGGTGAATAACTATACCAATAGGTGTTTAAGATTTAGGGTTGATTAAAGAAATGACCCCAAGTTCTTGCATGGTATTGAAGGATGGATATAGGTAATGATATATTTTTTGAATGTGTTGAAAAACGATTTAATTTGAAGTAGTATTTTTTGGAACTCAAGTTATAGTTATTTCAGATATTTGTGTTACATGCACATATTTTAGAAACTATGAGATAGGTTAGGTAATCTTACTTAAATATTTCTAGCCTGCATGAGATGATGATTTTGTGCTTGTGCAAGCATTTTTAAAGTATGTAACATTTACATAGGGGTGTTCACTTCCTATTTAGATTAAGCCAGAGCTAAACAGTGAATCACAGACTCATTGCAACATTTATGTGATCCTAAAGTTGGGTGACAAGCTCGTTGACAATCAATCTCTATTCTCTCATCAATCCTCTATCAATTTTCCAACATTATACACATAACTCATAAAATCCAAATAGCAAAAACATAGTGCTTTTTAATAAGAGAAAGCTCCACGCGACCCTATCAATACAAAGTACACCAAAAAAAAAGTTAAATGCAATTTGGTTCAACTTGTAATTCAGACTCACAACAAACCCTCTTTTTTTGGTGTGTTTTAAGGACCATCATCTGATCTACTTTGAGATGCCAAATACCTCAAATTCTCCTGACCCATTGGAATCCCCTCTGCAATTCAAAACACTCAGCCAAAATGTAAAGTAATTAATCTAACGAAATGCAACCAATCTGGGGGCATGTAACACCATAATGTTACATTTTTTCGATTTTGTATAATGATATATTTTCATACAATTTCCTACCAAATGATCTTTTGAACACCCACCATTTCTTATGAGAATTAGGGCTTTGAGATTTCAATCATACAGTACATGAGCAGTTTTTTCCCACATAATCATTTTGCCTACAAGCAACAAACTAAAAAATTCCAACACAATCCCTTCATAGCTACTTCTAATTCTCCAAAACAACCGAGAACTACAAAACTATTTTCCCACACCCACAATTCACTTGTCCCACTTCAAAGCTGGACATCTGTGCAAGTTGTAGCGGTTTCTTAAATGGTGTCTCATTTCAACTTTAAATTAAGTAACCAAAAGTTGAGGCATTCAAGAAATTAGTATTCCATAGAATTTAGCCCATATGAACATCTCTTACTCTTTATGATTAACCTTCAAACCATGGAGCATAATCAAGAAAGAGATCTCTAGAGGATGGAATAGAATGCACAACAAACAAAAAATCCATTCAAAAACACACCCACCTCAAAGTTGTCACTGCTGTCATTTTTGCTTTACTCTTGGATATTGAAGGTGTGAAACAGAGCAAACATGACATATAACTTAAGACAAGAAGCTTTGAGAGAAAGCATTTCCATGTCTGACCTTCCTTGAAGGAAATTGGTGTGATCAACCCAGTCTTCAAGACTGTGATCAACAAAAAAATTCCAGGAACAGCCAATATGTTCCTGTGTTCAAACTTATGCATGAACATGAGAGCAACCTGAAAGCTTTTGAGTCCCTCAATTTATCAACAAGCAGAGCTCAGTAAGGCTATCCGCAAATGTTAGCAGTAGAAACAAAACCTGGGCTACTATTAGGAAAAACTCTCTCTGCTGCATATCCAAAACATCTACCATTTGCACTACAGACCACTTGGTCATTATGTTCAGTGGAACAAAGAAGGAGGTGAAACAAACAGAGGAGTGTTTTCATCTATTTACACTTTGTGCATCCTAGAGAGAGAATACCTCCACTGCAGTGGGTGCATTATAACCATGAAACCCAAAGCTAAAGAAAAACACAAAAAAAACCTTGTGTGCTATTATTTTGCATGACTATCCTGTCCATATATGGGATAAGAGGGCCCCGGATACTGAACAGTTGCATACTGTGTGCCTTGTGGAAATGGTTGAAATGTGTATGCTTGAGGAGGAATGACCTGCTGAGGAATGTAAGGTTGGGCACCACCATATGCTGGCTGTCCCATGACAATCCCATCCTGTCCATGCTGAGGAAGTGTGTTTCCCCAAGTAGACTTCCGAAGAGAGGACGATAGTATATAGTAGTTAACTCCAAATACCACAGTGGCAATTGCGAGTAGTCCACCTGCAACAAACACCAGAGGCCCAACTACATAGCATCTATATCCATTTGGGGGAGTGTTGTTTCGTCCAGGGCTGTTGAGACTTGCTCCCGCTAGTAATGATACAAATCCATTGAAGAAAGCAATCCTGTTACAGTGTATAGCTGTTGCTGATGAGAAGGTGCATTGCAATCTACCATAACCAAATTGATTCTTGCCCCCACAATTTTTCAAGTTCATGGTTGGGCACATAGACACACATCTCTCTTTCTGTGTTTCTGCATCATCCGTGACCAGGAGGGAGGGGCAAACATGCATACCAGGCAAAAAGAAGAGACAAAGTGGCAATGGACCGTGTGGGACTATGCGGCAACAAAAGTCCATTCGGTCCTCTTGCACAGCAAAGACAGCCACCGACGGCATTCAGAATTATCTGCGCCGCTAACAGGGTCAATGCAGCGATCAATGCGAACCAGACGGCCGGGCTATGCGGGTAATAGCATAAGCCATCAATCAGCCTTACTTCATCTGCCTGTGAATCCCCCCCCCCGCCCGCAAGCATGATCGCAAACGCATTTCTATTAGCCACACCGAAAAAAGCTGTACTATGAGTCCTCCATCAGCTAGGCGTTTCCCTCCCCGAAATGCTTCACAACAAAATGCAGCCAAAGAAATGCTGAGAGGGAAAAAGAGAAAGAGAGGAAGAGAGAAAATTAACGACCTTGACTCGCGTGGCCTGAGCTGCAAAGGCAAAAGCCGCAGATGTCAAGCCAAGTACTATCAAAACCGATATCCATACGATCTCCGTCCTTGACAAAGCGCTCGTCCATCTCCTCATATCTCCACTCCCCGTCAACAGATCTTCTGACTCCTTACTCCTCTCCTCTTTGCCACAACAGACCGTCCCTTCTTTTCGTACTCCTCGTCTTCTCCGTTGCTTCTTGTTGCTGCTGCCTCGGATACTCCTCGTCACCTCCTACAATGCGACAACTGCTACTACTTCCTTCCTTCCTCCCTCCCACCCTAGTCCCTCTTTCTTTACCACTACTTCATGTTGTTCCTCATCGCACTAATTTCTTCAAGTCCTCGAACTTCTTGCTACTACTTTTCTTTCTTGTCATTTGCATTCTTCCTCGGACCTCCTCGCAGCAAGCAACGAGCAAACAAACAATCAAACAAAGCCGAGGAGCATGAAAATGATGACGACGACGACGACGGCAACGGCAACGACGTCTTCTTCACAAGGGTAGGTGCTAGGTACAAAGTACTCTCGCTTTGCATTTCTTTCCCCTGGCTTCGTCGTCTTTAACATAATTAGCAAACGGCTCAGTCATCCAGGCCGTCCATGGAGAAAAAGATGC
>Ga0116231_10001198_pt1 | contig 52062 bp, 31 predicted proteins | sample S1TSphgellanicum_2_FD_89695 | JGI IMG/M metagenome (GOLD analysis project Ga0116231, IMG submission 89695) | Host-associated microbial communities from peat moss isolated from Minnesota, USA - S1T2_Fd - Sphagnum magellanicum MG | ecosystem: Host-associated > Plants > Peat moss > Unclassified...
AAAAATGCAAACAATGTATTTACTTTTATCATAAAGTAGAAGTAAATGCATAAGACCCTACAACCAACAATAGTGGTTGTCACCAAAATTTTAGGGTTGTGGAAAATGTAGGTTTTTTCATTTTCATAACAACATTTGTAAAACCTATAAGAATAATTAACAATGATGGGCTCAAATTTTAAATAAATCACCAAAATATGAATATTGGAAATTAGAAGGAAATGTACTCAAGAGATGACGTTCTCATCAATCCAATTGAATGTGAATTGTTTCCAATTCGTCTAAACTTTTTTTCAAGACAAGGTCAACATTGAGTTGAATTCAAAGTTAAATTGTGACCAACACTCCTTAGAATTTAATACAAAGATGTGGTGACACCATTTTATAATATTTCCATAAACAATGTTGATGGTTGAAATTCTTAAGTTTTATGAAGATATGAAAATTATTCTTGGGTTTTGTAACAAATCTTTGTCATTATTAAGATTTACACTTTGAGATTTTGTGTGCTTAAACATCTTGTAATTAGTTTTCTAATTAATTTAAGTTTCCTTCATTTGGAGATCTGAAATTTATGGTGGATATAGTTTACAATCTATGTTTCAATGAAAATAAAGTTTGCTAGATTCATATTTAAGGAGAGGAAATGACGAGGCTTGTAATGGGAGGAGGTCATGTTGCAAATTGGAACAATTATGATTTCCAACATCAACATTGAGGCTCTATTCCATTGTTTTTTATTGAATTTTTCTTTACATTTTTGCAAGCATTTAAGACTTAAAGTTAGGATTTCAAAGTGATTAAGCTTTTAGAATTTGAAACTTTGAACAAGAAGAACCACCTTTTGAAATGACAAGGGGGTTTTCTACCATACTTGATTTAAAGTGAAATATATATATATATATATATATATGTTTCCAATGATCCAGTTAATTTGTGGGAAAGAATGTGATGAGATATGCTTGAACTTATTGTGATGATATGAAAAGAAGTAGTTGATCAAAATGACATGTTGGTAGTAGCCTTCATTAGTTTTGGTGGCTAGTTCATAAATTGATTTGTTATATTGCAAATTTCTTAGCTATGGATCTTATAAACACAAACTAAGTTCTAAATTTCTAAACCAATCCATCGAACTAAATAACATTTCATAGTGCTAAACAACAATTACTTTCATTTGATCTTATTTGTTGTGTGATTTTTCATATATTTTTTGAATAAGAGGTTTGCAAAATATTTCACATGGATCCTTGTGCCATTAGTAAATGTGTGATCAATTTCAAAGCTTTAAGGGACACAACTTTTTAGAAAATCTCTTCAAGTTTCTACAAAACACAATTTGTAGAAAGCCAATTGTGATTTCAAAATAATTTAAAAATTTTTTAATAACAAAAATCACTTTAAATTCAATGATTTTTATTTTTATTTTTTTAATTTTTGTTTTGAAATTTGCGAAACAACAAAAACACACATGCTTTATTGAGGGAGTTCATTTTCATTTTATTTCAAATGATGTGCCAAAAAAAGGTGCAACTTATTGAAAAAAATGAATTTTAATATGTAAATAAGTTGCCTATAATTCAATATGAGAATATATTTAAAATATAATTAAGTAATTAAATTATTTCATAGCATATTAAAAAATACCCTTTTCTCTCAAATGCCTTTTAAAATATATGAGGAATAACCTTTAATACTTTTGAACAATACCACAAATGTTGCAAAGGGCCACATGGTTTAAAAGGGTTAAGGTGTAGTCACAAAATAAAACATACATCAATCTTAATATATACATTGTTGCACACATACCTCAACCAAATTCCATTAAAAAAAAAATCTCCCATGTGGGTTCATTATTGTAGTACCTTTGGTAGTTTGACACATGCTTATTGAATAAATAATAACTTTTGAAAATTCGTTTTTGAAAAAAAAATCCAAAAATTCAATATTTTCCTTCACAAAACTTTGTTACTTGAAACAAAAACCTTTGAAAAATTTCAACATTTCTGAAAATAATATAATTAGTGTTGAAGCTGCCAAGGTAGTAGGGCATTCATTTGGTTCAAGCCTTGAGAACCCACGGACATGCCTAACACATTGCATGTGCCTATAAATCCATAATTAGAGTTTGGGATAATATCCCAACACAACCATGTTAGATTCCTACATGACTACCCCAAACTCTATCATCCTCTTTTACAAAAATGATATTAGTTGTTGATATATTATGTAGAATAACATAATTGGATTAAAATCTAAATATGCATTCATTGTTCTTTAAAAATAAATATAAAATTAACACTTCACTCTTTTGAACAATTGACTAACATGACTAAAACAAACACACAAAGAACATCCAATAATGAATCAAACTTAAAAAGCCTTTTATGTGAGCTCACAAGGACATCTCTAGGCCCAAGGGTTGCAATGAAGAAAGAGAATAAAACTTTAGTCAAACTCGACTCTTCACATCTTAAGGCCCACTTTAGAGAAAGAATCAAGACTGAAAAGGAAAATTATTTTTTTAATCTACCACTTTTTGGCTTGGCCCCAGGGTAGAAAAATGATACCTATCAACTTGGCAAGCCAATTTGCAACCCTTGGGCCCATATTGTTGCAAAAAAATCATGTTGTTTTGATGAAATCTACAATATAGGATCAAAGTAAACCCTAAAAACCAAACCTTATATCTTTTATTTCCTTTTTTTTCATTTTATTTCTCTTCATTTTCCTCTCCTTTTTGTGGAGCTTCATTGCTTGTTTGTGAGTGATGGAGAGAGTTTCTATTTTTTCTACTTGGGATATGGCCATGAAAAACACAAGAATTACAAAAATCTTGTGTCTGTGCCCATCCATGGTGGTCTGACTTTTAGGGTTTAATTTTAAAAAGGAAGAAAAAATGAGGAAAAAAATGATACCAAAAAATAAAAATGAAAGCATATGAGGGGTTGAACACTTAGTCCTTACTTTTTAGCCTCTATGGCTTTACACATGAACTTATTGACCTCCAAACAAATAATATTTTACTAATAACTGGGGGCCATATAATGAGCCAAGAAATGCTCAAATTTCTCATTATTGGCCCAAAGATTTGTTGGCCCTGACTCCTAAACTAAAGCAAGCCTAAATCTACAGATCCAAAGCCCTAGTGCCCATAGGACTCATTAAACTTGAAAAGCCTTGAAATCAAATTCCAATTTACTCCACAAGTTCCAACTGGGAAAAACGTACGAAAGAGAAAACTAAAGGAATTGGACTAAGAATTGTTTTTATGAAATCTTTTTTGTATTAAAGATATTTGGCTATTTATGAATAATCATCATGCCAAACTTGCAATGTCAGTTCGCCAATTAAGCAAATAGCATGTGACAGTGAAATTCTACTCATCAATTAGCCCAAGAGAAAACATAACTCAAGTCTCTAGTATCTGTGTTACTAGGGCAGGTCCACGGGCAGCTGAAAAAAGCCTGCACACTCCGCTTTAGATGAAGTACCACAAGTTTCAAAGTGTCTAAAAGTGGGTTAGACTTTAGACCTCTAAACTTTCACAGAGGTCTCCAAAAGGCCTGGTAAATAAAAGTAAATGCTTCTAATTGGCTTAGGTGATGGCCAGCCTTTTTTTTTTCCCCTCCATTTTAGAGGTCTTGCATGGAGGCCACGTTAAATGAGGGATGAGTCCTTATTGTAAACGGTGAGAAAGTATTGTTTGCTTCTTTTCTTTTAATTGTTTGCCCTTGGCCCGATTCATCTTTTCGTGAAAAAGATGGATGATGCCCATACACAAAATTTAGGTCCTGTTATGCACCACCCTTTGGGCATGTCTAAGGCCCGCTTGACACTAGGCGTTAGGGCTGAAATAAACTTGGGACCAACTTTGAGCATTTTTGGCTTGTTGTTTGGCCCTAAGTTACTAATAAATGCTAGAACATTGACGTCAAGATATTAATAATAAATGCTGGAACATTGGCCTTCAAGGGTTGCAAATTGGTTTCCCAAATTGGATGGTATCCTTTTTTCAGCCTTGGGGCCAATACAAGGCCATAAAGTTCAGCATTTATTAGTATATTTGGGCAGATTGAAAAGATTTTCTCTATTTCAGCCTTGACTCATAGTTTAAAGGCTTTGGGGCTGCTTTCAACTTTTGCATCAATAGGAATGCGTGATTTGAGTTGAACATTTGCTTGACTCCTAGTGTAAAGTGGGCCTAAATATGATGATCTCTTTTTTGGGGTGTAGTAAAATTTGGTAAAATTTGCAAGAATCTGTAGTAAAAAAATTTAAAAAAAAATCTTCTTTAAAAATTTTTTTGGATGAAATTGTGCACCAGTTCACCAGAAAAACAAAGAAAAAGGTTGATGGTGTCATTCCAGTAGTCTGCTACCTTATAATTACAGTCTAATTTTTCATGTTTATGCGTTGGGCTGGGGAACAACTAGAACGCTATATTTGATACTAGTAGAGGCCCAAATAGGGGGGTGTGGGCTTAGCTACTCTTATGATATTCTTCCAAGCAATAGTGTCATTAATGAACAGGCCATAGTAAATGGTAACAGCCCATTAACTTATCCATGATGTGGGTAGAGTTTACAAGTGACCGATAACGTCATAAATATAAAGCAAATTTTTTTAATTATTTAAAAAAAATAAATAAAAAATAAAAATTTATATACATACTTGGGAAAAGGTGCCAAGGACACACTATTTGTTGAAAAGTACCTACCTGATTCCATCGTCGGTGAATGCCTGACTGACTGACGTAGGCACCTACCTAGTTACTACCTATGTAAGCGTCCTTATGATATGATAGCGTTGCCTAGCGTAGCCTAGCCTAGCAGTGCATCCTGACAGGGATTATTATTACCCACGAGAACTTCAAAATTTGTGAGGAGCGCCCAATTGAGAGGCCTGAAATTTTCAAATTTGTGACTGTCATGTGTTGTTGTTGTTGTTGAGAAGTTTCAAACAAAAACTGGATCCCTTTCAGTTTTGGTTGTGATTCAAAAGGGATGAAACCCCGCCAAACTCCTCCATTAAACAAAGCACCCGGCAACGCAAAGCAATCAATGCAAAGCCACAGGGGGAAGAAAAAGGAACAAAGCGAGAGGACCCAAGTCGGAGCCAGAAAAGAAGACGATGACTGCGTTTGGTATTAAAAGACGTTTTACTTGCCCGGAGAATTTACCCATCGAGTCTACTAACGTCGTGGCGATATGCACGTTTGGTATTCAAAGACGTTTTAAACTTGCCTGGAGAATTTAGCCCTCGTCTACTAAGGTGGAGATATGCTCTGTGTGCTTTATTTATTTGCTCTTTGTCACATAGTCATCATCACCATTATGCATGCACCCTTCCATTAAGTAAGTATGTAAGTACCAGTGTTGTTGGATTCTTTGATTTTGAAAAGAACCTTCAGTTCTGGTTTTTGTTTGGGGTTTCACAGAAGACAGAACCTCCTTTGCAGTTGAAACATAACCTCTGCTTCTAGAGTCTTCTCCAAAAAATAAAATAAAAATAAAAATGGGAGATCGATTTGGTTGAAGACAGGGTTGATTCCATTTCCATTGCAACCCTGTCTTCAATTACATTTACAGGAAATGCCCATGATCAAGAGAAAATTTGGAAGGCATCTTTCTTTGTTCATCTACCTACAACATATAAAATGTCCAAAAAGGTAATGAATGAGGATTGGTACGCAATGGAAGTTGTAGTTACTCCGATGACTACTACATGCTTGAGAATAGTGGGGGCTTGTAACTATCACCTTTTGTCTAAGGGAAGTTGTTAGGATTGAAATGGGGACTTTCCAAGCCTTTCATTCACCCACAAATTATTCACACCAACTTGTAGAAAATAGTCAACTTGTTTTATGCCAACAATTGAAGATTTCTTTCATTAGGAAAAACTGATAGCTTAGATGGTGATTTTAGCAACTTTGTTCTTTTGATTCGTCTTTGATATTGTGAAACCTTGTGGAGAGGATTCTCAAGACAAAAGATTTGCATGGGTTGGATAAAAGATTACAATGTTTCCAAGCATTCAAACCTTGCACATGGAAAGGGCAATGTCAACATGGCATTTTGATGTTTGAGATGTGGAAGGAAGAACATGTAGTTGTTCTTGAGCCACATGAAGACCAACTTCCTTTGCAATTGATGCAAAGACATCAATAATGGCATCATTTGTATGTGTGCATTCATTGCCATGGGTGCACATCATTATAGATGGATACTAAAAAGGTCGATGGGATGAATGCATACACAACAAAGGAGGCATATGACTAAAGGATTGGCTAGTTGGAGTTGGATTGGTAAGGCTATGGGAAAAAAAATGTTACTAATCAAACCAAACATCAATAGGATTGGTTGAAATGTTAGCCAAGCCCTTAATTTTTGGTGTGAACATGAGGTGTTGAGAGTTCAACGAACATTGGAAATCCCATCAAAAAAAATGTTGGAAAGGGTGTGATGGTGCAAATGTTTTGAAATTAAATCGTTAAAGATCCAAGCCATGTTAAAGAAAGCCTCTTAACCCAAGGTAAAAAAGGTTTTTTTTAAAAAATTTTAAAAAATCATCTAGCTTTCACATATTAAACAAATTTTCCCAATATTAGATGTGTTTCAATGTTTAGGGAATTTGATGTCGAAACAACAAATAACATGTATTTTTTAATGAACTATAGTACCAAAATTTGCATTAAATATCATGATTTGTGGTACTTTCACAATTGGGGTACACAAAAGGAATGTCTCACCTCAAAATCACTTTCAAAACATTACTTTGAATGACCATTACACTTACAAAATACAATTTTCAATAGATTATTATTATTCATTAATATTCACATACTTTTTGATTAAAATGGTGGTGATTTTTTTGTGATTTGGATGATTAAAATATGTTTTTAAGTGTCCTGAAAAATGGTTTAGAAATTGTGTCCCATTATGCAATTTTATTAAAAAAGACTCAACATGATTAACAATATTTGTTCAATTGCTCCATATTTTAACCATAAATATAGTAATATATGTTTTATACAATGACATAGAATTCCACAAAAATAATGTAGATGTAATTTTATTAATTTAGAAACATTCTCCACCAAACCAAATTACATTTCAATTTTTAAAACTCATGTAATTCATTTTCAAAGTCATGAGGTGGAAGATTTTCAAAATCATCACAATCATGAACTCTTTTGTACATGCTTGGACCTTGAAATTGTTTGATTTGTTTCCCAATGAGGTGTTCAAAAGATGGAAAACACTTGCTTGCCATGAGGGGCAAGAGGTTCAAAGTTGCCTTCAATTGCCATTGGAAAAGGAAAGTACCAAAATCAATGCGAACCAAAACTTCCAATAAAAAAATGTTGGTTAAACAAAAATTAGAAGCCCAAGGATGAAGCAACAAATGCCCAACTCTCTAAGTATGTTGTGAGAATGGTGATGACATTAGAAATAAAATTAATGCCCCTTAATGAGATGGGAGAATAGTTTGGTGATAGGCTGAATCTTCAATAAGATCATCAAAAGACCCTAGACCTATAAAACACTCAAGCACATGAAATAAAGCTAACATCCCTTTAATTTCACAAACTTACTAAACTTTATAAGTTCATCCCATGTTCGCATAAATTTGTTGCTCATAGGTTTGTATAATATCAATTCAATTTTAAACCAATTGATGCACTAAAATCATGTGAAAGCAACACAAAGCTTTGCATACATATACATGTTATGCAAATTTTCACTTTGATTGCAAAAAAATCATGGAAAAAAGTCGTAACAATTTCATTATGATAACAATAAATTTGTATGTTATATTATGAAAAAATGGGGTGATTTGTAACTAGCGTTGCAACTAGGATTTTGAGTTGCAATGACCATTTGTAATTCAACATATTTCTATGAGCATAAGTGTTATCAAATAAGTTGCATGAGTTGTAATAGATGCAATTCACCAATATGCAATTTATGCAACTTAGTTACAATTATGTAGGAACAACTATTATGCAATTATAATCCAATTAATTTGCAACTACAATGGTAATGTCATGATGATGTTATTTTTGGTTGATCCACCCAAAATTTGACATGTGGCACTATGGGGATTTTTTAGTGAAAATTATTTTCTTTTTGAAATATTAATCTCCACCATCCATTATGATTGTTCATTTTATATGGTCTTATATTATGACACGTGGTGTAATTGAAAGTTATCACATGATGTATTCATTGAATTTTGAAAAAAATTGAAAATTGAAAATTTAAATATCTAGGTAAGTTCATACATAAACATAGGTAGGTAGGTTGGTAGGTCCTACCTAACTACCTAAATACATAGGTAAAACTAAGTAGGTAAGTAAAATTAGCTAAGTAGGACACTTACATAACTGGGTTACATACCTACCTACTTACTTACATAAGTAGGTAGGACTTACCTACATTACATACCTACTTACTTGCCTAAATACCCAAATAGGTAGGAAGGTAGAAGGATAGGTAAGTTAAAAAGTAACCATTTAAATATTTGTATTTTATTTTATGTTTTGTTTTTGGGTTTAAACACTTTTAGTTCATCCAAAATTAACACATGTATTTTAATTTGAACACATAAGAAATGACATCTTTTATAGTTTGTGAGATAAGATTAAAAAACAAAACATATGAGTTGAATTCATTAGTTGTAAATTGGGTTACAATTAAAAAAACATTTCTCACATTCTTGTGTTCATTTTTTATTTTATAAATTGTACAACTTAATAGGTAATTATATGATGATATATACATGAATTAATTATCAAAATCAGTTATCTGAAATAATAATTTGACTTAGTTTTTTGAATTAATCAGTTTAGTTCAATTAATTAATTATTTTAGATTGGATAATTAATTGGTGAGTGAATTTAAATAATGAATTCTCAGATATTTAATTTAGATAATTAATCATTTATTATCTTAATTAAAATAATTAATTTAGAATAATAATGTATTATTTCATAATAATTAAGTAAATTAATATTAACTAATAGTTAATGGTGAATAGATTATTGAAAAATAATTCAGTTTTAAATATGAATTTAGGTAAAAGACGCAACTATCAAATATTAATTATCAGAATTAATCGATCTAATTCATCTAATTTGTTTGTTGGTTATTTTAGATAATTATACATTTGACTTTAGGTAGTTTCTTATCACATAATTAATTAATTAAAATAAATAATTATTTTTTTATCTGATCTAAAAAAATCCTTATTAAATATCTAAATATGAAATAATGAAATATCTGAATTTTTGATTTGATAATTATTTATTAGAACTAATTATTTTTATTAATAAATCTAATCTAGAATATGACTTAGTTGGTTAATTATTAAAATTTAATCATTTGATTGAATTAATAGCCAAGTTGTTTGAATTAGACAAAATATTTCAATTTTTAATTAATTATTTCATAATAAATAAGTAAATTAAATCTAATTAATATATAATAGTGAATATGTTATTGAAAAATGAATTCATTATTAAAAGTAAATAATGATAATTCTTTAATGTCAACAAAGTGGCACACTTAGGTATATGAATGAAGTCATGGTTAACAACTAGTTGTAAGTGTTATATTTAATGGATAGTGAAAATGTGTACATGTGACATGGTCATATGTGTTGACACTATATAGTAATTGCAGTTTAATTATTCATTGGGTTTTATATTTATATTAATTGCAATGTAGTTGGCACACTCAATCAATTAAAGTGCAACTTTCAAAAAAATCAAACATAATTTACTATGTCCATATGTACAATGTGTGCATTACATTGTATAGGTGTCCCATTTGCAATTACATTACAATTCCTTGATTTCCTAACATGACATTTTATTTATTAATTGTTCATATTTCCATGCTTTAATTGTAATGTAATTATATAATAATTGTTTTGGAGCTTTAGTTGTAGGGTAGTGTGGTTTCGACAAATAAAATTTTTCATAGTGTTATTTGTGTAATTATGGCCCCAAATTTCTGCCCTTGCCATTAGCCTAGGCAAAAATGGCGACAAATAGTTTTGGAAATAAAAATTTCATGCAATTAATTGGAAGGCGCAAACATGGATTCATGATGGGCCTTGTTTCATTCCTTTTGGGGGTGGGGTGGGGGAAGTTTTTTGTTTTTCTTCGTTGACCCTAGTGTGTTCACAACATCTTATCGTAATGTTCCCTTGAGGTTCCTCAAGTTCCCAAGTTGTTCTTTAAAGCGTTCCCAATAACACTTCAATTTTATCCCATATGATTTGCCCAAAGTTTAACTCTCATGTATATAAACTGAAAAGGTAGGTTGTTGGGGAATACATTTGTTTTTACTTTGCAATTGAGGGTTTGAAGAGGTGTTTCTAGTGGGAGTGCTCCATGTTCCAAAAAAATTGATGATGGGTCAATGAATATGGATCTTTCCAAAAATAAAATAAAATTTATGAACGCACCCATGAACTAATTAATATAATCATACTACAAATCAATTTTCCATTAATTTCACAATGATTTAATTATCATCTAACACAACAAATGCGATAATACTACATACAAATTGTAGATAACAAATCTGTACAAAAACATTTGATTTTTTGGTATCTAGGACTTTTGTCATGATGCCAAAGAATCACAAAAGATTCAAGAATTTAGAGCTAGCAATGATGCATCGAAGTAGGTTTGATGGGTGTTGCATCAAATATCAATAAATAGAATCCCAAAAACTATTTGTACATCACCCATTCTAGGGACTAAATCAACATGCTTAAAATCTTTTGGTAGGAATCCTCAATGAAAGAAGTTGTCACATGAAGGTGATCCCTTGGGAACACCCATAACTTTTAACCATGTTCCAAAGACATGTGTGATGCGTCAATGATTTTTCATTATTCACATATTTGAATGTGGCCTTAATGAATTTTTGGGGGGTAAGTGTACCTTTTATTAATGGGTAATTTTTTTGGATTTAAAAAAAATAGTAATTTAAAGTGTACCAAAAAATCCTATACCCACATAACATTGTATTTTTTTGCTTTAAATCATTATGCATAAGCTTAATTTGGAATGCTATAAAAAAATAACAATAAATATGAAATTATGTATCAACCCATCATTCTTGTTATTTGTGTCCAAGGATCCTCTCCATTCCTTTAAATAATCTTTTATGTATTTATAAGGGGGTTGAGGACGAACCAATACATAATATTGCCACAATCAAATTTGCCCCTTGCTAAGGGAGAACAAATAAAAAACTTTGCATATCTTGTTTGACAAAACAAGGGATCATAAGGACATTTCAAACCAATTGGTGTGGCATATGCCCTTGGCTCAATTGAATGATTTTGAAAGGGAAAATAGTGCACCCTCAACCTAAGTTTGAAATTTAATTTTCATTAAAAATTTTAAAAATTAATTTCTATTCAATTTCAATTTCAATTGAAAAATAATAATCAAAATTGAATATTTTTCACACCTAGGTCTAGAAATTAGGAAATTAGTTCCATAAGATCCTACCTTTTGAGGCCTTTAAAAATAGAAATGGCATGCCCTAATTTCTTTAAAAAAATAGTTTTGATTCTATTGAACTTTTAGTGACAAATTTTTTTTCAATATTCAATAATTCTTGCAAGATAGGTCTTAACATTATGAAAGTGCTACAGTTCATCAATGGCTTTCCAATAGTACCAACAGCGTGAGAGGGGATGTTGTGGTTTAAGAGATCTCAATGTTATAGGGAACAAGAAAAAAAGAAAAAAGGAAAACAAACTACCTTACTTAATAGATAGATGATTAAGTAAACTTCATGAAATTGCTTTAAAATAAAGTAATTCCCCAACCAATTTAATTGATAATTCTAAAGTTTCCATTATATTGCAAAGTTAGGGATGCTGTAATTGGTATGAAAAATATTGTGAATAAAATGATGACTCAACAAGGTTCAGTTTCTAAGAAATAGGCAAAACACATTAGAAAAGCATGCCCATTATTTGATCCAACTAATAGTTTGTTCAATCTTGAATTTCAACAATTTTCTTTGCAGATTGGAGCAACCTAACCTAAAGTGAGTCCCAAATGAATACCCATTTAATGTACAATTGCAACAAGATCACACCTTGTTATAGAAATTTCAAACAAAATTGAGTGGACTGAGTCTTTGGTTTTCATTGTGATTTCCTTTCATACGTTGTTGGTGTTGCCTCCTCTTGAAAATGGCTTCAAAAATAATATTGGTTGGTCTCTTACCCAAATTCAATGAAGTTATTTAACTTTAGAGTTCAAACTCGGCCAATATGGACAAATTGTCCCCCTACCTCCCCTCCACAAGGTGATTACCTTGCACAATTTGTTGTTATTGTGCATTATAGACTTGAACCTATCTTGTTGGTGGAACCTCTAAAATATTGATTCATAAAATATTTTGACTAGTCCTTTTTCCCCTAAAAATCTAGTAGGAGGAGGCTTATAGGAGAATTTGGGCAAAGTCTTGGTATTTTTTGAAAGCCCTCAGTGGGTGGGATTTAATGAAAGAGATTTAAAAATTTTATGACACAAGGTGTGGAAGATGTTGGATTTTGAGTAACTTTTGTCATTAAAATTCAATTAAAAATTGATTTTGGAAGGAAAAATTAGTCGTGTAACCAGTTCACACTTGGGCAAATGGCACAGGCTAACACGGTAGCAGGGCATCCTTGAAATAAGTGATAACTTCAAGTTCATTGGGTATGAACTCGACTAAAAAATAAGTAAACTTTCTTCCTTTTCAGTTAGTTGACAACACAAAGGTCTAAAATTATTGGCCACTAACTTAGGGACCCATGTGGTTCAATGCTTATATTTGTTTTAAGCCTAGATTGCTTTGCAATTCCCTTTCTTTTATTAACCCCATAGACCTTGTATTGCTTACGTCTTCACTCATATGTCATCCCCCTTTACATATATGGCCTCTTGTAACATCAGCATTTCCTTGTTTGTAATTTGAGAACATGGGGTGGGGGGTGGCCTCAAAACATAGAAGAGCGAGCCTCTAGGGCTTGCCATTATCATATACACAAGAGTGGAACTAGAGGGAATTTTGATGAAGCCTATGAACACATGGACCTCAAAACATGGAATTCCCCGTAGGGTTGCCATTATCCCGTGTAAACTGAATGGGGCATTTTTTTTCATTCATTTCAACATATTTTCATCCATAAACTTCTTTTTTTTATAAATGCTCTGCTGAACCTTACACATCCTAAGAATTCTTTCACCATATTCAAATACAAAGGAAAAAAATTTGCCTCTTCGTTACTTAAAACACACACTAGTAGCCCATGAGTTATATATATATATATATGGGTTTTGAACTCTCTTTATACTACAGTATTTTTTTTCATCTAATCCAAAGGTAGGCACTTTAGGGTAGGTATGCTATTAGAGTAAGTAAGAAGTATTTATGTCTGGTTGGTTGGTGCCTGGGATATATGGTAAGGGTGGACTTACCATCAGACGTGGCTACCTGTTAAGGATTGAGGGTAGGAAAATATGTAACACATATTATACTATTAATAGTCTAATACTTAAAAGATTTGATATTGATAATTTATAAGACTTGCAAAATTTAATTAGTACGAATCTTCACATAAAAAATTTAGTGTTTATAAAAATAATTAATCGAGCAATGTTATAGTTTCTTTCATTTCCTTGAACCTCACAATGAATCTTTTTCAAGCATTTGAAAAAATCCTTGGTTACAAAATGAAGTAATCATATACAACTTGAAATAATCTTCCCACAAGTAGTAGAGTTCTTAAGTTAAAGCCCGACAACAAATCATAAGCTTTCTTTAAGTACATTCACAAACAATATTCTTGCGTAAACACAATCATGTTTTTGACCAAACCATGCCCAATTGATTAGATGATCAGTTAAGTTTGTGGAAATGGTCACAATCTTTGACCAAGCTATGCACGATTGATTAGATATTACGTTAAGTTTGTGGAAATGGTCTTTGGGAGACAATGAAATTCATTGTTAGGACTTAGGATTGGTTGGTGGTTTTAGTAAAGAAATTGTGATAACATTAATATTAAAAGATGATATGGATTTTTATTGATGTATTTCAAATAAGCCTTGTTAGGATTTGAATTCATTATTTTCAACTTAAAAATTTATTCGAATCGTTTTGACAAGAAAGAAAGAGAGTACAAGTTTTGTAAGGCTTAAATGCTTAACACTTGTTAGTTTATTTTTTGTGAGAATAAAACTTTTCATATCATATATGCTATTTCAGCACTCATAGAAATAACTCTTAACCAGGTTTCACTTTACATATGAACTAGGTGCTAATGTAGATGCACAAAGTCTGACTCTCTTTGTTCCTTGCTACTGCAGGTCAGCTCATTTTGTTGAAGGAATCATGAGTACAGCCAAAGGCGTGATTTCAATCAGGAAAGTCGCCCCCTATTTCAGGGGATGGCTGTGAATTCCCATTTTGAAGTCTGGGTCCATCCTCCTAGTCTTCATCAAAAGTCACAATAAAGTTCTTCCTGGCTCCCAAAATTCAAAACACAAGCCTCATAATATGTTAGTACTTAGCCAAAAATTCCTATCAAACAAGGTTGAGTGTTCATCAAATCTCATTTTTGTATTGCATCCTCTTTGAACCAGACTCCAAATGGTCCAGTTCATAAGCTGTTATCATACACCATCTCTTTGGAACAAAGTATATCTGACAATTTTAGTTGTCTTTTTCATAATCAGCTGGTGAAATCAGTAAGGAATCTCCAAGTATGTTTCTTGGTATCTGGCAAGCAACAAACATTGCATCTCCTGGAGTTGTGGCTTAGGGTGCCCTGTTCTGCCTGATACTTTGGTTTGTAGGATTTAATTTCTATAAAGAAAGGAGTATAATTGCTAGAAGCCAACAATTGAGATAGATCATAAAAATCAAGTTGTGGAATGCATGCGAGCTTAGAAGGAAATAGGTTTGCTGGTTGGTTAACTCACCCATTTCTATAGCCATTTGTAGTGTTGACCACTTTGACAAGGGGGGGCCATGATGCTGCAACTATCACCAAACCTGCAGAACTTGGTGATATGTGTAGGGTAATACCCTCAGCTATGGGCATTACCAGAATAAGGGCCTGTGTGAGGTAGGTCTGATTCCAGTAATGCCTGTGGCCAAGGGCATTACACAGCGTAAAATCAACGATTTTGATCATTTTTCCCCCATATAGTTGGCAGGTATCCAGTGGATATCACAGAAAAAAAGGCAGAGCATTTCAGAAAATGGAATGCCCACAGGTGTGGGCGTTTCATTTTCCAAAATGCCCTGCAGGTTCTTCTGCTCTGTAAGATTGTGTGCACATACACTAAAATCTGGGCAGAGGTTTTCATGTCTACCCACAGGAAGAAAATCATTATAGCTAATCCCCATCTGCCAGCAGGAAGAAACTTATCACAACAACCAATTACGAAAGATAACTCTCAGTTTGAGAATGAAGCTGATTAGCTTCAGCTGGAGACACCTTATACACATTAGATTTTACCTACAACTTAAAGAACCGGTAGAATTTTTCTAGTGTAACATGCACAAGACTACAATCAGCCAGGACCCAAAACACAGGTCCCAAGGAAATATAAACAGAGAATACACTGCTAAGCTACAGATAGTAGCTGCTCCTTTCTTGGTTCCTCATGGATTAGTTTAAGCTCCAGCCGCTGCACAAGTGTTTTTCTCTCTAGCCTTAATAAATCTCCTAAAACCTTAGGGTTACATCCAAGCACAACACAATCACTTGCTTAGGGAATCTAGAGATGAAGAGGCCAAGGCAAACCTGAGTTCACTGGCATGTGGATGGAGAAGTTTGTCACAATTGTGCCTTGGCCTTCCATTGAGACATAGGGAATGGTGGTACTCCCTCATATTCAAACACTGCGCAGATTGCACCATTTCATTCAAGAAGAGGCATTCCTTGTTCAACAACACCTTTGTGACATTGACTTATATTATATGAATGATCTCTGACCATCAAGGGAAATGCTGGCTCATGGTGGATACATGTATGTATGCAATTGGAAAATATAGTCTTACTGAAACTGGCAGAAATGCTACCCCACAAGGTAGCTGTTGAAAGGTCATGAGTCTTGTACCAGCCTGCAAGGAAGCCACCACAAAATGTATTGCCACAAGCTCTTGGGTCCAAAATCTTCTTACATTTACTTCCTTGATCCTGAGTGTTGTTTCCTCCATGGCTGATGTTTCATCATGAGCCTTCTCATGATCACCAAATAAAGTGTGAAAATCTGGCACCTCCCAGGTTTCTTTTGTATCACTCTTGTTGACACACTCAACAAATATTGCAGTAAGTTGAAATTTCGCAATTAAGTTCAGTAGGTCAGGCAATTTCCAAATCTACCCTCATGTCCTGTTGTACATACTAGGTTCTGAACTTGGACAAGTCAATCAATTGTTCAAGCATTACTCCCATGCAAAACTTGACTGACTTCATCATCCACTCACTGACAGTGAGTGTAAATGACTGTATAATAATCTGCTCAAACTTCAGGGAAACAATCATACAAAAATCTGCGTTCTCTGTCACATCTCCAGAGGCAAAAGGAAGACTCAGTCATGATATTGGCTAACGTTCAAAACTTAAGGTATACCATAAGTGACACATGCATACAAACAGCACACTAGAGTTTACTCTCCAAAAATCAAGTCTAGTGCCCAAACTCTGGTTTTTCTGGTGCACAAAGCATTTGCAGCCCAGAAGCAATGCCATTTGGTGGGTGCCTAGGCATTTGCAAGTTTGAATTCAAAATTTTTAGCAGATGTAGAGCATGAAATAACATTTTTTTCACCAGATATAATTTGTCACCCACATTAAACAAAAGATGAACATGGTCATGAAAACCCAAATCCATGGGATATGATTGAATGAAAGTAACAAACAAAAAGTGAACGTTCACTTGAGGTGCAACCAGAACTTCTCATCACAAATGCACAAAAAAGGTCAATTGAAAATCCAATAGAAGCAAAACTAGCACTCCCTTTGGGGTTTTCCCTGGTTGAAGGCTAGATGCTTACTTTTAGGGAAGAAAAAGGCCACCCGTTTCAGGTCATAGTATTCCCCAAACCTCATCTCCCACAGCCACCCTCCAAACCTGTTTATAACTCCAAGGACAAACCTTCAGACCAAGAATTCCCAGAGAACCATCAGATGTGTGTCATCTTTGCCAACATATGAAAACAGTACATTTGGGACCTTTGGGCATATAAAGCATGAAGATATGAGAAATGCTTAGACCATCAACTTCCACCCATCTATTAATCGAAGAACTCTGTACACTCATCAAACAATCTGGGATGTCTTGAAAAACACAGCACATGTCAAGAACGGTGCTCAGGAATGCTTTCCTGTGGAACACTCAAATTTGTATAGAACATAAACTGACATTGCACAAAATAACCCTAAAATGAGAGCAAAATAGCACCTGTGTCTGCAGTCCATTGTCCAGTATCTGCAATGAAGATCCACCACCCAGTTCAGAGGAAAAATGCTGAAATAGTGAGCTGTTATGCAAAACCCAGCAACAAGAAATCTGGCACAAGAATTTTTCCAAAAACTACCAATCAAAAGGAGATGAGGGATTGGCATCACATAAAAGTTGTGTGGAGCATCAATCTGGAGAGAAGAGCAAGTGAATACAAAGATTCAGTTTGTACAAAGTGTCTGAACACATTTAGAAAGACAAAGATAATCAAGAAGGTTGGAGTGAACTCACTGGACCTGCCAAGCTCTGAGAGTAGAAAGGGGCCACTGCAAAAGACCCAGTGTATCAATGCCAATCTCCTCCAGCCATGTCCTACAGGGATTCTGGAAAGTCTGCTCATGTTCCTGATGCTAGCCCCACTCTACAACAAAGTTTCTAATTTACCCACAGAAAATGTCAAAATCAAGCCTCTATCCCCTCAACACCTTGTGAGTCTTTTTGGTGACTCATGACCTATCCAAGATGATGGGCTTTTCACATCACAAAATCTGAAAATTTCTGAGGCAAAAATTGTAGGTCCCTAATTTTACAACTTATTGTTTGAAGAAGAAATCGCTCCATGGCTGCTATTATACCACTACTCATTGTCTACAGTAGAGAGACTTTGCTTACATATCTATCCAAGATCTTCCCATCACAATCTTCATCAGAATCTGAAGATCCCATCAAAATCTCCACAACAACAATTTGAAGACAACACGACAATGAGTGCAGTCATCACCGTATGAAAGTGACATGAGTGTCAATATGCATGTAGCTTGGACACTACACTTGATCAGACCTTTCCTGGGTTTAGTGAGCATTTTCACAGCTTAGGGTTTATGGACGAAGTCTTTAAGTCTTCAGAATCAAAGTCTAGGGTGGTTTCCTGGGCGTCCAGAGTTCATTCCTCTCAGAGGGTCAGCAAGGTTATTCAGCATTTGTAGAGAGTTTTTTCGTCTCCAAAGGATATGCAAGATCATTCAGCATTTGTTCACTATCTGTTGCATTCATCTGCTTTGCTCATTGACATCAAGCAATCACAGTTTGATTGTCAAATGTCATGGTGATCAAAGACAGTTTTATGATATCTCCTTATACAAGAAATGTATGGGATTGCAGAGAAATCTTCACCTCAACACTTTGAAAGATAAACAAACATGACAATATTGCCCAAGCAAATTTCTTCCCAAATTTGTGTTTCTTTGTCTTGTCATTGGCATTCTCTTGCAGTGATGTGATTAGGAGATGTACCTCTTGTCATCAGTAAAAACCAGAGCTTTGCTCCAAAAATGCAGTTTGTGGGCCCCCCCTGCACTCCACGAACATTGAATTCCTCAGATCCAAAGCTTACAAAACCTCCAGGGCAACTGAAAGAAGCAATTTTCTGGTGCACAATTACAATGCAGAAATCATATTGGCCTCTACCGGAATGCACATCATCAGGCATGGAAGTCAAATCTCAAATCCAAATCAAAACCGCCTGCAGCCAATTCTGCCACCTACCTGGTTTTTGAGCCACTACCCACCTCCTTCTAAGGCACCCACCTGCTTTCTTTCCACCAACTTTGCCTCTTTCTCACACTTGTAAGGCCAAGAAGGTTTCCATCTCCAAAACCAACTGACTCAAGAGACTTTGGTTCTGCTCCCTATTGCTCTATTATGATCTCCACTCCAAATGAGAAATTCTCGAGTGGCCATATTTTTTGGCCTGTACGAATCATCCTTGTGATTATTGTAGCTAAAGCTGAGCAAAATTTTCTCAACCAGAAATGCTTTGAGGACTATTTTAGCCAATGTCAAGAATAAGATGGTAGTCAAGTCTAAACCTGGACTTTAAAATGTAGCTACTTGAACATGCCAAGGCACTTCACATTGTTTGACAAATGCTACAATGCAATCATGAGCATACACATATGTACCTGGTCTTTGCAGTCCTTGAGAGGGATTAAGCTTGTAGCTTCTCACTTTGCTGGGTCAGTGTTAAAGCGTCTTGTGGAATGCAACCTGCAGGAAATAGGATGTTATTTTTCTCTTCTTCCTTCAAGGGTGATGTTTATTGCAAACTGAGGCCAATGAGCATGAATGGAAAATTGCATTTCAACTTGATATGTCTGTTGGAAGGGATTTACGCTTTGCACAGGATCTATGAGGAGCTGTGAATTTTAGCACAAAGTGTAAGAAAGGAAAACCCACTGATGTGGATGTTTGCAAAAGCTCCCGCATAGCCATTGTTGCATAGCAGGATACAAGTGGGGTGAAGCTCAATTGCATAGTTGTAGGAACATTGAGGTTGTGAGGGTATCTTGTTTGTTGTGTTAAATTCAGGGGTTCAGGTTCTTGTGACTTGAACCCAAATTCACACTCTTTTGTTGAAACTGTCACACAAGAATGAACTGCGGAATTAGTCTTTTGCTTGATCCGGAACTGAAACCAAAATTGTGAAAAAACATTCTTGAACACAAAGTTAAGTTCTTTAGGTAGGCAAGTTGATTTGTTATAAAAAGTTGATAAGTAGGCTGAAATTTAGAATTAAATAATTTTAATTAGTTGTTGAATTCTGTATCTATATAGATCCCTATTCTAAATTGTTGCAAAACTTTGTACCCAAGATCTCTAACATTGGGGAGTGTGTAGTGTGTACATGAAACCAGACCCAGTTTTCGAACTTGGCTCAAAGGTTCTTGAATTTAAAAAACTTGTGCTAGAACTGAAACCAAACGGTGCAAAAATTGGAGGAACCAGGCTTAAACCCCACCCAGAGAACCTCCAAATAAGTTTGAAATGTCAAAACTGAGACCAGATTTCTCTTAAAAAGGAAGAACTGCACACCACTGGTATGACCAATGGTATGAATGTATGGACTCCCACTGAATATCCCTCCAATGGTGTTGAATTAATCAAAACTCCGGCTGAATCTGCTGCCTTGGCCACATTCTTGCAAGGCTCTTCCTGATTGACTATAGTGGAAGGTCTATCATTCAAAATTAGTTCTGAAGCCTTCGTCCCATCCACATGAGATTCTCCTACATTCCCACTAACTGAAATTGAGCTAGCTGTAGCCTGTTCTGAATCTGCTGGTTCAGGGACAGACTTCACCTCTGGAGTATCCAGAAGACTTGGATGCCCAAAAAACCAACTTGCACTGTGGTTAATTCCAGTTTGTGGTTTCTTTCTGAAGGGAATTACCATAACTTTGTGTATGATGACTGGCTGCATGGTTCCACAGATAGCTCTGGTAGCTGTGCGCATACCTGCTCCCTCATCCATCCCTTTCTTGTCACACCCATGCTGTAGATCCTGCTCATAAGATGGCTCAGAAACAGCCAGGAAACAAAACTTCAAAAATGCAATTATAGCAAGTGAGATCTTGTTTTCTTGAAAAATCGTACATAAGCCACATGGGTAGTTCTTGGAATGCAGTTGATGGCCTGCAAATAGTTAGAAGTGTCTTGCTTGAAGCTCACCAGCTGCTCTGACCCCATACCACATCACGAACAAAGGATCAATGCACTGTGAATTTCCACACCATAAAATCATAGGCATAAACTTCTGTGACCCACTCCTGCCACACGTCATGGTATATAGCCCTACTGTGTTATAGCCACCCTCTACTCCCACAGCTACATACAAGGGCATTTGTTGGTTGCCTCATCACCCATCAACACTTAGTTCACAAATAAAATGAATACACTGGCCAAGATATATTGATGGCCACTCATCACCTTCAATTTCAAGTACAGCAGAAGATCATTGAGAGCCTTACAGGAGCCTGCTCAGCAGTCAAATAGTGCGGCATGCAATGCAAGGCTGCATCAGCATCCCATGTTCTCTTGTAGTACTCGCATGCTTTCTGATAGCTCTCTCTGCTGTGAGCTTCATATTCGCCCAATTCAAGATCCAAATTAATGCCATACTCACAAAGAAAAAAGAGATAGTAACAAATAAACCTAGCATTTTCAAAGCAGTCAATAGTATTAGAGAAAAAAATCATAACGCTGAACCCCTTAGGCTAGAAGTATATCCTGAACTGAGAATAATCAAATATAGTTGATTCTAGAAGCTATGCTAGAGACATTCTCAAGCACAAAACATTGACTTGAGCACTGAAGCAATGTTTGATCCTACTTCTCAGCAGCCTTCTCATGCTCTGAAGTTGTTGGGCCTTTTTTGATTCAACAAACCAATATTCAGATACCCGAGGATGCAAATATTGACAAGTATAGGTATAGTCTTCCCACAAAATCACAGAAAAACTATTCCCAGGGAGTTGCCCAAGGAGCAGTGATTTATCAACAGAACTGTAGAACAAAATGGTTGGCACCCATAAACTTTGAAGGCAAGAAAGTTTTGTACATGCTTGAGCTACTTGAATAGAGAATGCAGTTGATTTGAGACTAATACAATCCTAGCCATGACACTTTGATACTGAAAATCTGGATATATCCACTTGGAAAGTTCCATTGGATTAGCAACTTGCTTGAAATTGCCAATTCTCATGTCAAACATTGCTCAATGTCCAAAGCTGCCAGTTTTTCTGCAGGCTGTTTGAACGCTGTAACTTGTGCCCACCCACAGCTAGTCATGATAAGAAATCTAGTTTGCTTCCCAAACACCCCAAAATTGTTGACAAAGCAAGAGTGCCCAGTACATAAAAAAATTGCAGAGTCCAGAACCTGCAAAAAAAAGAAGAGGAAAAAATAACAAAGAAATACATTAATGTAGAAACAATGAAAGGTTGACTGATGTCCAGACTGAGACATCCATAAACCAAAGAACAAGGGTTTCAAAGAAGATGATTTGGAAGCTACATCAAAGGCAATACCCAGACGTGATACTAGTTCATCTTATGGTTTGTTTGTAGACAGACATCAAAGATGTGGGGTTGAATTCACGTGTTTCATCCAGCCATTGATAATCAGGAGAGAGATGCCCATGCTTTTGTGCTTAAGGGTCTCATGTCAGTAACCAGCCCTAAACCCCAGACCATGACCCCAAATCTGGCAATGGGAAGAAGAAGAATATGAACTGTGAGACAAACTTTTATGCACTTCCTGACTTCCCCCCAAAAAACTCCTTCTGCTGGTATGCATGAATTTTCTTCAGCACCATAACAATCAGATCTATGAGATTGCAGAGGAAACTCTACAATAGTAAATTGAAGGTGACCATTTTGCCAACTCCAGCAAAACCAAAACTAACACAATAAGATCAGCACATCTTAGTCTGCAACTTGCCATTCAATGTGTTACCAGTGCTTGTGAAATCCTAAAATTGGATGGATACAAACAATGCAGTTTAGGTCTGCCTCATTTGCTAAGGCCACATGTGCAAGCCCTAAGTATTGCTTAATCAAGGAGGAGGCAGATCACTTGCTGTATGGTGACTTTTGTCAGAATCTGGAGATAAGAAACAAGGTTGACAGCTTCCAAATTACCACCCACAAATTTGAGCAAGCAGTTTCTTCAGCAATTCACTATTACCTTCTCCAGCAATAGGCTTTGAATGCCTCTATATCTGCTGCATGGTCAATTGTCTTAGAGGATCTCCAATCAGCTGAATAAAACATCATAGGCACTTGAAGAAAAACAGAAATCTATTTAAGTCAGATGAACATGAGTAATAATACTCACATTGCCATGAAGGTGCAAAATAAGTAATCCGGAAGCATGCTATTTTATGGTGTGCTTGGTGTAGGACCTTCTTTTAGTTCAAGAATGGATGCAAGGATTTAGCTAATGTTTGTTCTGAATCTTGTTTGGCTACATTTTCTTGGCTGCTGTGTGTGTGTGTGTACCACAAAAAAGATTCTGCATGCTTGACACAAAAGAATTGTCCACTCTACCCTTCAAACAGTTAAAACACTGCTAAAAGTGTATGACAAGAAAGATGCTGTGAGAAGAGACATTCACTCATGGAACCATGAGAAGTTGAAAAAGGGGTACAGAGAGTATTACCTCAACTGTTGTTTGTTGTACAGAGAGTATTACCTCAATTGCTGCTTGTCATGAGCAGGAACTAGATTCTGGTGGTTGCTGGATGAGCATCATATCCACTTCACATGCTTGAGAGGGCTTTGCAATTGGGTCTACTTTGGATGCTCTTCTCATGTAAATTGGATTGTGAAAGCAAGACAAATTGCCAAACAGTTTTTCTTTCTTCACCATCCTTGTCTTGAAAGGGAGAAAGGGATGTAGGTTCTTTTATGTGTTCTTGAGGTGTTGCCTTTGCACCATGTGGTTTAGGTCCTCATTATTTTTGTGTTTTTCTATCAAGTGTGGTGTAATGTGGGAATATATGGCTGAGACGTATGTGCTTGCAATGCTTTTTGGAGCTCGAGGTGGAATTGGGACCCAATGATGACATTGAGGCCACTCAGATGTGGATTTTGATAACATAGATCTCAGCTGACAGCAGGTGGACTGTGCAATGGTGATAGAGAAAAAATATCACTGGCACCTGTGTAATCCCCAAGGCCATTGCCAAAGCAGGCATTGAGCAAGCACAAGTTGAAAACTATCAAATCAATGAAGCCTTCTCTGTATGACATCTGAACATGTCTTCCCTGATTCAGAGTGTTCTTTGGGCTTTCTTTGCGTTTCGAAAATGTGTGTCAACAGTCATGGACTTTGGGTACAGCTTGTTTTTTATCAATAAGGAAACACTCGCACAAAGAAGTCTTGGCTGGGCAGAAATGGTTCAAAGAAGCTATGTAAGACCAGTACTTTGACTATCCTTCAGTTTGATTGCGCACCATGCAGTAACTTGGAGTTTTAATCTTGTTTGTGATGTCTCCAACCCCAAGATCATCAGGGACTGGAGATGGAGGTAAGAGGGGTAGAAAAAATATACTAGATTTAGGCCCTTGGAGTTGCTGGTTGCCAAAGTGTCATGATTTTGGGCTTAAAAATGCATGGAGAGATTTTACAAGTCTCTCAAGTCATATTTTGAACTTTGAATGTAATGTGTATATCGGTCTTCTGGTTTTGGCAGGTGATGGGATTGTCAAATTGACTCTGGAAAGCCAAGTATAGGTGTGAGAAAGTTTGAAAGGATAATATATCTGAGTGTGTGGAGTGAATGCTTATCTTGGGTTGAGATTTGAGAATGACGCATGCATGAAAGTAAGGGAGAGTAAAGAATTTATTCAGCATTTGTTCAAAACTTTCCAATGCCTAACTTCAATCCTATTCTATCTTGTCCCGAGGTCTAGAGTGCATGCCTCTGTAAAAATGGATTTGTAAGCGAATTGGTGTAGGATTGGATACTGCCACATCTCAACTTGGTGGGAGTAGGCTATGTTGTTGTAGGTATACAATTCCATATGAAGAGAGAGTGCATAGACTCGAGAGTTTGAAAATTGATTGGAGGGTCTCATTTGGATGTGCATTTGGTCAGTAGCAAGGAATTGATGCTCTAAGATTTGGATCCATGCAAGGCTTTGCAAGAGCTAGAGGATGAGGCCTTGTAGTGAGTGAATTTAAGTTAGGTATTGTGGTCATGGGAAAGAAACCAAATATATTAGCAAGTGTCCTTACCCCCAATTTTTTGGTTACACATGTTCTATCCCTACCTTTTTGTTCAGTCTTAGATAGAAATAAACCTGTTACAACTTAGTGAACTATTATTAATTCAATGCAGTAGCATCAGGTGGATTCATTGGTTCCCTCCTTTCCAAAAGAAAAACCACAAAAAATTCCTCCCTCACCCGACCTCACATCCCCTAGACAAAAGGAAAAAAAAAAAAGTCTCTTCATTACATGTTGCCTAGTTTAATATTTGATTGGCATAGTTTTATTTTTTTGAATTATGTTCATCCCTAATTTCCTCCCACACTAATACCCACTTCATAAATGTGAGTACCTATTTAGTGAACTTATAAATTTTAATTGGGTCCAACATAGATGGAAATGAACTTCATCTTAAACTAAATCAAACTCTAAATGTTTTGGGAAGCCTTTGGAACCAAAGGTCATATAAATTTCAAAAACTATTTAAAACCCACACTAGAGGCAATATCAAATTTCAAACAACCTAAAACCTGAAATTGAATGTTCCTTTTGAAATCAAGAACAGACAACGTTAAAGTGAACCAACAATGAGCACCACCCACCAACCTTTACCTATGCATAAATCAATGTTCTTCAGTTCTCAATTTCAAAAGGAATCTTCAATCTCAGTGTTAATTTTAATTTCATAAAGTCTCCAGTTCGGTCTTGAGATTGATCCTTTGGATTTTAAAGAACCTGTAGTTCTGATCATAAATAATTTAAAATTAATTCGATTCCATCCCCATTACACACAACTAAACAATTTTTTTTATTAGTTCGTTTAACCAAAGCACACAATTCAAGATACATATGATGTATCATTAGTTATGTATAACTAATCAAATGCAATAACTTGCTTTAAATCTAAAGTTTACCTTACAAAACTTGAACATATTTAAAACGAGGCAGCACCCTCCCTTGATTCAAGTTCTAATTCTAGTTGCCCAGTTAAGTTCCATTGACAATTCCAACAAAATTTGAACCTCTTATCTAGGGACCTAGCTAGAATTGGACCTACCAACACTGATATAAACCATCTATTCACCAAATACTTTCCTACCTATCTACCTACATATAGGACTTTCTTCTTATATAATAGGTTGCCATGGTGAAAATAGATATTATTTTCATTTGGTTTATTAAAAATGAACCTCCATCATAAGGGGCATCTTGCTTATAGTTTGCTAGTTGGTTCTGGTTCACTCTGGCCCTGTATCTCCCAATAACCCAACCTAAACCCTAACTCAGCCATTTGAGCACCCCAGTGTGGATGCTTGTAGAATATTTCTGATTTGTTAAAAGCCTCTGGAGTTTTTGGAGTGTAAATGGAGGACACATTACCTGCTGTAATTAGGCATCAGCTGCAAGCGAGCATTTCAAATAGAAAAATGCCCAAATAGGAGAAGTATTTCCCTTTTTGAAATCCCCATATTACTTTAGATAAAAAAAATTTCAGGTGGTTTGAAAATCTGGGTGGTACCCATCCGTATCACACTGAAAAATCAAAATAATACTCTTATTGATTTTTACACCATGCAACACCCTCAGACTGGGGTATTCCGGAAATAATGGCCTCTCAGCCTTGGGTCTCAAGGGCCCATTATTTCAGGAACATCCTCCAGCCCTCGGGCAATATAGAATCAGCTAAGTATTTCCAACCCGTCCTATGGATTGAGTCAGAAATTGCGTTTGAATCTATAGACTATAGACTAGACATAAACTTATGTTTGAAGTTTCAGGGTTTAAGTATGTGCAAAAAATATTGGTGAGGTGCTGGAGTGAAACCTGGGCCAATTCATGAAATTGTTGATTTAAGCTGCTTGCAGCTCACACTTCAAAACTATCACTCAAGGATAGAATGTATTCAGCTTCCATAAGGGGTTAAGATCAATAGTTAAGGTTCTAAAAAGTAATTCTCACATCAAAGAAATTGCCCCTTGGACAATCAATACATAGCATCCTAATTCTCTTCCATGTGGTAAAACCATTGATTATCCACCCAAGCCTAAGTAAACCTAGGGACCTGTGAGGCCTTTTAGTAACCCAGAAATCTTAATTTTGGACTGTGATACCTTGATTTAGTCTTAGGACAGGATAATGTTTACCATAGTTAGAATCAAGCTAAGTAGATTCAGGTGACAGTGCCAGTGCTTGTTCACCCAAGCCAAAATGCCCGTCTGGTTTTACCTTATGACGCGGTGTTCTCCAAGTGCTTGTTAGCCGGAACATAACTATGTTTGTCATATACAGTAGAACCTCCCTATAAGGTACAGCCTATATAAAGTACACCTTCGCAAATAGTACAAATTTTTTAAAATAGTGCAAACCTTTTTATTTATCTATATTCAAACCTCTCTACAAGAAATACACCTCCATTAGGTACTGACAGTACACCAACCTGAGGTCACGGAGTGGTCATGTAGTTTTGTATAAGGTGCATCTGTCTCTCTTTGGCACTGATTGTTCTTGCCGGCAATGGAGCCTGAGAAGAAGAAGCGGAAGGTGGTGGATCTGAATACGAAACTGACCGTCGTCAAGCATCTTGATGAGGGACATAGCATCATAGCTACTGCTGATAAGTTCAACGTTTCCAAAGGAACACTCCAGGCTGCTAAGGAGAACAAAGACTTGATACTAAAGGAAGCAGAAAGCAATTGTTCCTTATCAAAAATAAGAATTGTTAAGCTGAGTGACGTTAATGTTGTCTTATGGAGATGGTTCACAACAATTCGTGCGAGAGGATATCCGATAAGCGGACCAATTTTGTAGGGGAAGGCCAAGCAAGTTGCTAATGAATTGGGAGTTGAAGGTGGTGACTTCTCAGCTTCGGAAGGGTGGATGTAAAAATGGAAACAACGTAACAATGTCCGATCGTATAAGATCAGTGGAGAATATGGAAATGTCGACCTTGAGCGCGTTGAACAATGGAAATCGTCTTTAAAAACTCTTTTGATGGATATGATTTGAAAAAAGTGTTCAATATGGATGAAACAGGTTTCTTCTTTCATGCGCTGCTACATTCAACTTTAAGTCATGTCAAGCAAGGGTGGAAAACAAGGAAAGGATGGGATCATAGTGGTCCTAACATGTTCTGCACTGGATGAAAAATTGCCGCCATGGATAATCGGCAAATCCAACAACCCAAGAGCATTTTGCGGACAAGACATGAGCAAATTGAAAATCAAGTATACAAACAGTGCGAAAGCTTGATGACAAATCCGATCTTTAACCAGTACCTAAAGGAGCTTGATGAATACTACAAGAAAAAGGGTGCAAGATTATGTTTTTTCTGGATAACACTCTAGTGCATATTGTTGATGAGGCCACCAATCTGACAAACGTTGAGTTACGCTATTTTCTGCCAAATCTCACCTTAGTTCTCTAGCCCCTTGACGTTGGCATCATTTGAAGTCTAAAAGCGTTGTCCCGGAAATTTGAAGTCCTGGACAACATCAATGATTCACTACATGCATCGGACCTTGTCAGAAAGCTGACTGTTTTAGATGCAATCAAATTCATTGACAAATCATGGTCAATGGTGAAAGCTGAGATAATCCAAAAGTGCTTCTCTAAATGCGGCTTTGTTATCAATGGAAAAGAGGTTCAAAAGCTCAACGAGATTGTTACATAAGCAGAAGTGCTCACAAAGCTTGTAGTTAGAATCGACATCCCAAAACCCAATCTTGTCATTGAAGAGTAGTTACCAAAGTTCGAGATTGTTGAGGAACAAAACCTTATCCATCAATTGGTTGAAGAGCACACTGACGTAGCTGATGACGATGAAATAGAAGAAGTAACGATCGAATTGGAAGACTTGAAGCAACCTGAAGTTCCAAAAGTCGTTTCTATCGCAGAAGCAAGAGACATGGTAATTCAATTGATTTCGTTCATGAAAGCACATTCAATTTTCAGTGTGGAGCTCAATTTACTTAGCTTGAATGTGACTCTTAAAGACCTTTATAATTATGCTTTAAAGCAATCAAAGATACATCAATATTTTCAATGATCGAATAAACTTAGAGAACTACAATTACAAGAAAGCATGAGTTTCAGATTTTGGGTTGAAGGTTAGGGATTCTTCCTAGGGTTAGGGTTTTTCTACATAAAGTACACCTACTCTATAAGGTACAAGAGGATTTTTTTTGGAGCAAATAAGGTGTACTTTATACAGAGGTCCTATTGTATATTGGCCTTTATGACTTATCACTGAAATAACAACGTTGGAATATTTGTGGGCTAGTCAATTACATTTGTACCAAACTTAGGTTTATTACTTTGGAAAACAAGGTTTATTACTTTGGAGGTAAAGTTTATAGATAAATTTAGAAAATAAACTAAATCCCCCAAAAATCTTGATAGATTTGTGCAATATGCAAAAGCATTTACAAAATAAATTTGAAATTTCAAAGCTAAAGTTTATGTTTTGCTATTTATCAATTGCCAAAAACTACCATATTATAAATAAACCAAGGTAGAATAGCAACATTTATTCCATTTATAATTAATGAGCCAAACAATATCCTCCCAATCAGCAGTTTTTTGAGGTGAATTTTCATACTGTGGCATAAAAAAAATTTGGTTTAAGAAAAATAAAATTGTTTCTCTAGTGTAAAGTCAGAAAAAAAATTCCAAAAAAATTGAATTTTTTTGCCTAACTTTCTTAACCACAAAATTGGAAAAAGAAAAAAAAACCCCCTCTCTTCCCAATGCAGGGGTTACCCAGAAAATAAAAAGAGTGAAACCCCCCACCCACGACACCTCAACCCACCGCACCCACCCCCCCAAAGCCTATACCTTGAAGACGGAGCAATCATGCAAGGCATAGCACTCAAGTTTCCTAAAGTCAGATGTATATATAGCTCAAATACATTACAAGGTCACTATCATACAGGCATGTAGCTGAAGAAAAGCCAAAGGGCAATTTCTGAACAAACAATTGATCTAAATAGTTTCATGTACACAAATAAAAATACTCAGGTCATGAACTAGTCTACTGTACACCACCGTGCGAATATAAAATTACTGACCTTGAGTAAACTGCAAATAGGTGATAAATGAAATACTAGCCTAGTTCCAAATAACTGTAATAACTACGAGGTTCGTGATTGGAACAACAGTAGATCTAATGAGACAGCAACCGTAGCACGTACACAAGTTTGCTGGAATAAAATTCTTTTTGTATGGTTGATGAATTGGTGTTAAAATACGAAGTTATTATGAAGAAAAACAAATTGACACGTAAAGAAACGAAGTTTAGGTAATTTGTACAGACGTAGTTAGAAGCCATTTTCATTTTTCTTATGAGATGAGACTCTTTTGTTTGGCCCTGCCCCCACAGGGACAGGGACTATGGCATTCCATCCAACTTTTGGAAGTTTTACATTATTAGAACCGGTTTTTTTGGTGAAAGTGTTTAGATTGTTTAGCTTTGAAACGGAATTTGTTGGTGTTCCGAGTGTGGACACAGTGCGTAGATGTACAACATCTTATCTATTGGAAGGGCCAGCGTGTTTGTGATGCCTTGTTTGTTGCTGCAAATTAGTTGCTGACGAAAGGCAATCTGACAAGTTCAGTGTCTCATGGACCAGAATGTAGAGTTGGGCTTGACGCGCTGCACACGATAGAGGGCAAACTCTGGGCGCACGTCCCCTGTAACTGTCACCCTCCGTGTCCACTGGTCAGTCGTCACCACCTCAGCACCTGTAAAACAAACAACGCATAAAGATTCGTTACAGTTCCAGTCCCATGCAATGAATTGAGCACATAGAAGATCAAGTTGAGAGGCTTTTTTTCAAATTTTTTTTTGTGATGTAAACATAATGGGAACCATCCACAACAGGAAAGAGTCAAATTCGGCTACAGGTCAGAGAGGATAATAGACATTTTCTGGAATCCTGCTATGTTAATATTGCCACCTCCAAGAACCCGCCCAGTCTCTAAATATGGTGACTTTCATGTTTTCTCCTATGAATGTGGCGAACTTGAAAATCATATAATTATTTTTTTGCAATAGTCAAAGAAAAAAAAAGTGTGTCGTGTAAATGCGAAGTTTGGCACCGAAAAGAATTGGCTGATCAGGTTAGGTGAGGACGGAATTTCAGACTATGGCAGCAGACGTTCAAATGATATTCATGAGGCGGGCAAAAGATAACATGTATATTCTTACCTTCCATATCTTCCAATTGTTCCCTGACTCTCCTCTCACACTTGTCGCAGCACATCGGCACCCACAACTCAACCGTCTGTGCACACAAGATCGACAAATACATTTGAGAATGTTCGTGACAGCAAGAAATTTGTTTCCATCTATCGGCACTAATGTACGTACCATGAATAATTTCAATTACAAGCCGATAAGATCAGGACGGTAAGCTTGTTCGACTGGTGGATTCGCTGCTACGAAGCTGATCGGCCGACTACCACCACGACACGAGGGATATCCGTGCTACATGCACCTATGCGATCAAACTGTAGTTCCATGACGTCATGGCAACCCAATACTACAAATATTTCTCTTATAAAAAGTTTCAATTCAAGGTTTAAAGCACACATATATAATGCAAAACAACAACAACAACAACAACCACCCGGTGCTAATTTGTTGAGGTGCTTACAATCCGCCATGGTCTGTCCATGTCATCTTTTCTGTGGTGATGATGGGGACTATAGTAGTTGCCTTGCATCCAGAGAGGAGTTCCAGGTCCTGGACCTGCAAATACCTGGACACGTGAACAGAAAAAAAGATCAGATAACATATAACCCAGACCGGACACATGAAGCCATGAAACCATGGTTTTTCTAGTTAGTTTTTCATGGCGCTTAGACCAGTCTATCGATAACTAGAGAATTCAAAAACTCTCGAAAATATACCATTCTCCCACAATCTAAGAGAAAATTCAGTAAGGTAATGATTCTGATCATTTAGTACCTCTTCCACTGGAACAAGTGGTCCATCGTATCTCCCGTTATAGTTATGTGGCCTCCAATATTGGCTGCCTTCGTAGCCGAAGTTCCTCGGTTCCTCCACAGGTCCATAAACAGGAGGTGATCTGAAATCATTCCACCGACTGTGATCATGCGCCGTCCCGTAAATTTCCTCATGGAAACCAGGCCATCTTGGGTCGTAGTTCATGTAATAATTGTTTCCAGCCATGGTGCCTAGTGTTCAACGTCTGTTTCTCTCGAGTAAATTTATATGTAGAAGATTCGCTGGTCGACTATTCCGCGCGCGTAGACTCGAAAACCGAAATTAGCACTCACTGCTGCAAATTTCGTTTCCCAACAATTATTAATATCTCTTCTGAGCTCTTACAGCAAGAATGGAATTCTGTCACTCTCTCGATCTCTCTCTCTTGAGTGCACCTATTGAACCTCGACAACGAGATTGATTGCAGACAATTATCCGCCTTGACGTCTGCTCTATGAAATGTATCCTTCCGTAACAAAAGTATGATCCGTGGTCGCTCGGTCAGTTGGCGACGCGTACAGAGACGCTTTGTGGGCATTTCCTCGATGCCTTCCAAAGGAGACGTGACAGGCAGCGGTGAGACAGAAAGCGGCGCAGACAAAATCCCGGCGATGGATGCGTCCTTGGGGGTTGTCGGGTTTTCTCCCGCCCACGTTGTCTCCCTCATTACGCCTCCCCTTTCCCAACATGGCTAACGAATGTCTTCCGAGCAGGACGCCACTGGCGTTCGTCCCAAGGGGGCAGGGGATTTATTTATTTATTTATTTATTTTTTCTCTCAAATTCCTGAAATAGGTTCCCCAGCATTAATTAGCATTCAACGCCGACTGTCTTATGCGGATTGTAGCATTCTTACAAAAGTGCTGCTACAAGTGGCGACTTATTAGGAAGTGCCTAAATCTAGATGCGACTAATTTAATTATTTTTATTTTAAAAAAACAGCGCAAAACTCCTCAAAAATTACAATTTTTTCGTTTTGTTTTCATTTTCTGGAAAAACAATACCGCCAAGTTACGAAAATTTGCCACCAAAAAAACATTTCAAGAGGGATTTAGCATTAAATGGGGTGACACGTTTTAAGAACCTGTATAAATAATAAATGAACTAATATTTAAAATGCTACCTAACTAAAGTCACTCATCCAAATGTGGTGAAAATATTTCCAAATTTTGCAAAGATAATAAGGACGTTTTATAGTGGTTTTTTTTCCTTCAATTTTCTGATGTAACATTCAGTTCCTTTGGGGGGTTGGGGGCAAATGTTTTTCAAATGGTGAAAATCTAGTGTTTTTAATGGGTTTTAAGTCACTGAATTCCCCATTTTAAAAAGAAAACTGCCAGATTCTATATATACTAAGTTCTAGTAGGTAGGTAAAAATACAGAAACATCTTTAAATTTCAAAATGGCGAAAATGTAGTGTTTTTGGGGTCTTTAGTCAGAAAATCTCAAAAATAAAATAAAATAAAAAATCTCGAGGGATACATTCCAAGTTCCAGTAAATAAATATACTAGGGTAGCCAAATTTATAGAAGGATCCTTAAATTTTTAACTTTTTTTTTTGTGACCAAATCTGGCTAAATCATCCTGCAGATGATCACCACTTCATGACCACCACAAAATTGGAGAAAAAAACACTGGTAGCATTGTTCACAATCATCCAAACAATTGGGAATGTCAACATTTTGAAAATTTTGTAGAAAACTCTGAAAAAATGGCGGAAAACTGGCGAGAAAGTTTGAGGAGTACTCTAAAAATTGTGTCAACATGTGGAAAGATTTTCACTTTTGCAAAATTAAAAAATTAAAGAAAAAACATTGCTTGACGCTAGTGTAAAATGAATCCAGGTTCTGGAACGTACTGGAGTTCTTTCCAAATCTCCTACCACTGCCCACTTCTAAGTAATGGGATTCAACACACAAGACTGGTGTGAAACCCTTCTGAGATTGACGCCAACATGTTCACACAAACCACACTACATGTGAAGAGATTAAGCATCAAATGCATAGGTAATGTGCCTCCATTACTGCTAATCTCTTCAAAAATTGCAAGCAACTTATCAAGATCCAAACATAGGATCAACTTATCAGCAATGATTTGAACCAGGGCATTTACCAAAATGTATTTTCAAAAGGACACCAGCTTGTCCATTACTTGAGGAATGATAACATGTTAAATAATGGTTTTGAGATGTAGCAAAAATGAAACCTTGGTTACAACTTCTTTAGAACAATATGATTAACACTTAGAAAACACCAAGACCAAATCTAGTAGCAACTTAAGTTGATAGAGTCAGGTATTGGGTATTTTCTTATACACAATGACTTTGATCTAACTAGACTAAGCTAGCCCATGACCATAACAATATTGGTTGCATGTTTGGCTTTTGTGTGCATGCAAACTGGTACACCTGTCTATAGTTTACAAAACACATTTGAAAAATGAAGCTTAACTTCATGGTTTTCTTAGGAGTATATTGAAACTTAAGTGTATGGTTTGCTTTCGAGTAAATTAAAGGTTTTTCAATTTGGGGGAGAAGAAACCCTTTCAACAGAATAAATCTTTAATCCAACCATTCTGCAATCCACCAATGTATCATGCGTGCTATGACAAAGCCCCAAGGCAATTGTTTGCCGCCACCTAAGAGCAAACTGGCCAACCCTACTGCAAAAGAAAACAAGGGTCCCAATTAAAAACTACTAGAAACTAGGACAGAAGTGAAAGAAGTGTAACTGCACTATTGGGCCTACAAAGTCTTACAATACACTCTTTCTACTCAAGTGTACTCATCTAACTTAAAAAACCAAACATAGTCTGTGAAGGATTTACTGTCTTCACGGCACCTTCACCAATGTATTACCCAACATTCCTCTTTTCTAATAATAAAGGTGTAAAATACAGAAGCTCCACCATCTGGGTCATGATATTTATAGCAATTTTACTTAGTTTCAAAAACAATTGCAGTTCAAATTGCACCATTCACTCTATATATAACAAGGTTAAAAACACAATTAAATCAAAAATTTCACATGAAAGAAATAAAACGATATGCATGTTAACAGTGGAGTAGATCCTTGAAATAAGTTGAATATCAAATAATTTCTCTTCCCTAACCTACATTTAGAGCTTTAAGTCCAAAGTATATAGTCTTATAAGGTAGTTTGAATGTAGTACGAATTTTATATAAGTGTGCTTGGAGATCACATATTTCTATCCATGAGGTTCAATCTACTTCTAGCAACAATGTGTTGTAGACCCAATTAAGTGAATGGATAGTCATTTTCTAAAGGCTTTGCAAAGGAAACCTTGGCAGCTAACAGAATCAACCAAGTCTCTCCCAATGGTCGGTAATCAACCCAAGATGAGCATGATGTCTTGCCTTGAATACAAGGCCTGCAAACCATGGTTAAGGTATGACATTGCTAAATATGCATGGGATTAAGGCATCATAAATCCAAACCCTTTGTCACAAGGCTGGCATGGTGGCTCACATTTTCAATTCAACATTTTATTCATCACAAGAATTATGAAATTTTATTGGGTTTACAAAATTCAGGATACTCATTGATCATTTTTCTAGACTCTTGTTAAAAATCACTATGCACATTTTAAAACAAATCTACAACCATCAACCATATTGCTGTTGGAATTTTGCATCTAGTCAAAGAGGGATGCTTGTACACATATCTGGACAGTGTTATAAACTAACAAATGTCAACGAACATTTGCAGGAAAATTCAGCTAGTTTAAGCACCTTTAAGTAACTATATTAAAGTACCTATTGTCAAATTGTAATATGTGGATGTGTGTAACGCTACAGAAATTTGGAAACCCATATGCTTTATTATTGGGGTTTGCAACTTCGCATATTTCAAACATTATTTGTCCTAGAAAATTCAGAAGTCTTTGTTCAGTTTTTTGCATGATTTTTATTTTTCTTAACAAAATGTGTGGTTGAGAAGCACAAGGCTAAATGCACCATAACTGTTTTGCAAAATATGTGGGATTGGATGTACAGGGTGAATAGGGTACACGGTTTTGACAAATGCATATACAGTCAATAAATAAATGCAATTGGCTTACGCTGTAATAAATTTTCGTAATGAAAACAGAGTCTGCGGCTCCCACTCAAAGGGTTTTGTGATAGTTATCTGATGATTTGGGTAGAAATGTACTGAAAATGTATGAAAAGCTGGAGGGTTTTTATCAAATCAAATGGATCATTTCATCTGTGCACCATTCCAATCTTCAATAATGTATTATCTTATCCTGACAATCCTAACTAGATTATCTTCATTGAAGGTCTTTTCTACCACCCGCTTCTACTGACCAAAATGTGTCTGTTGAACATGATTTTGTTTTAAATCATTGAATCTGACTCCGCAGGCCATAATGTCATAGAATGGCCTCACCCTTGCCCATTAGATTGCATGTGTGACCTAGCTTGCCCTACCAGGCTTGCTGTCGCCTTAGTACATAATGGGCAGTGGCTCAACCGTTCTGTATTACATTAAGGTAGTTATGAAGCACATTTCAAGGAATATAATTACCTGCTAAACCATTGAGCAGGAAGCTTTGGTGTATTATGCTTGAATCTGAGAATGAAGAAACAGCCAAGAGCAGCTCTGGTGTAGGACTGGAAGGAGAGTTGCAGCTCTGTTTGCTGGATTGCTTGGAATCCAGCAAAGAATTATGTGATGGTGGCTACAGGGTACAGTGTGGAATCCAGAATCAAAGGTGTTTTGACTTTGTTTTGGACTCTCTGTTGTTGCTTGGGTAATACTAAGCTCTGATCTGGTGGAGATGGAGGAGGTGCAACAGTTCCAGACCCCAAATTTTGACATGAGTCCAGAGAGGGTGATAAGGGAAATTCAGATTCACCCTTTTGAGTTGCCATAGTTTCAGATGTGGAAAATGTTCCCGATCTAGCCATGTTGCTAGCAGAATTTGCTACCGAATGAAACCTGGATCAATTTTGATCCTTGGTAAATTCACTAAGAGCATAAGAAGAGCTGTACTGTGATTGTTGTAGGAGTCCTGCAGCAGCTCCAGAAGCCAAATTTGGACATATGTTAATGATTAGCTGCAGGTGTAATAATTGAGAATCAATATGATTTGGATGTTGTTTGGGCTGCTTTGTGGCCCCATTCAAAGATTTGAGGAAGAGAATTGATGACCAAATGAGAATAGATGAAGTGAGAAGGGCTGGTTTTGTGGTGAGTACACACGACCCATAATAATTCTACTGGTTCAGGTGACCCGACACAAAGCACTTGTGGATTGGAGTTCCTGGAATTTCTAGACATGGAAAGCCACTGTGCATTACCATGCACCACAACAGAATATTGTTGAGCTCCATTGGAAATGAAAAGAGGGTTGATGATTCGAACAATATACACATGAATCATCACATAGCTCTACGACCAACATGTGTCCGTCCGTTTGATCTCTGACCAACTTGAGTGGCTAACATTTTTGCATGTTTCCAGTCTGATGAAGGGAATAGTAACTGAGCTTAGACCCAGGAACAAAACCTTGGAATCAGATGTGAAGACAGAACAAAGGATTCTTACAATGTTCAGTGCTCTTACAAACATGATTTCTTAGTGTAAGGATGAAAGAAAAAGATAGCAATGAATTCACCTTCAACACTAAACCCTAAAGTTCACCAACTCTTTCTCTTCTTTCTCCTCCTCATCTTCCTCTTCTTCTTCTTTTTCCTTTTGATTTTCCAAAATCACATTGCTTGCCTACAAAAAATATTATGTTCCTTAAATCCCAACACCACTCCATTCCTTTACACTCAATTGTTGTTGTGTGAGCGAGAACTGCAAAAAGGCTCAATTCTCAACAGAGACAAGCGACAAAAACCACCACAACCATGACCTCTTGAAGGTTTGTTTTTCCCATATGTATTGCATTCGGAAGTCGACATTTAATGATACTTATATTGTTCTCCAGACCCATTTTTCTTCCAATCTGCATGCTCAGCTCACAGCGAATTATTCTTTCGCCTTTTACTAAAGAATACCGTGAGCAGAGTACAAATAGCGGAATACTCCAATTTTTTGGATGCCTCTCACGAGGCTCACAAATAATCTCAAGCAGGAATCTCTCAATTTGGCCTTGTTTGGCAGGGTTATTGTACCTGGACGTGCTGCTAAGTTGAACCGGGGGCCATGATATGCAATTGATTACATGCATAAAGGCCATTCTCGCCTTCAAACTCAAAACATAATTAATAGTAGTTAATGGGCAAATGTGGCATACCACGCAGATACCATGAGCATAGGAAATTTAAAGAGGTCTTATTTAATTTATGCAAAACTAATTTCAACAAGTTGTTTGTTATATTTAAACAATAGAAAAATTTATATTCGAGCCAATTTATGTTAGAAAGTTCAAAGTAACAAATAAGCATAGAAAAAACATGAACATTTTCATGTTAACAAACTTAACACCTATAATGAAGAGTATTGCCAGAATTTGAAAATTATATGTCAATGATATCAATAATTACTAGTAGGATTGGAACATTTTGAGAATTTTCTATACTCAAGCAAGTTTTGAAATTTTCATGAATTCAAAGCCTAGAAAACAATACAAAACTTGTTTTCTAACTAACATGAAGCATCATGGATTTCATTGTGCTAAACTAGCCATGCTACACTTTTGGGGCAAGGAGAACAATTGCAAACCAAATGATCCTCAAAATTCTTTGCTAAATGACAACCAATTATGAGCCCTACATCCATCCCAATGTGCCTAGCTCCTTGACAATTCTCTCTTGAAATGAATTTAGTATGGTTAATATGGATACCCACTAAGTTTAAGCCACAACCTTCAATTATTGTTCTGGGTCCTTAACTCTAAAACCCTAACCCTAACATGGTCTGAAAATAATCCAAGGCATTGAGTGCTATCCATCAAGGGTTACCATCCATAGAGATGATAACCGTCCCTACATCATTTCCAAATATTCCAATGTTGGGCAGTTCCCACCTTTTTTTTTTTTTAGAATTTTTTATTTTGATTTTTAAAATGCGTTTTTAGGAATTGCCTCAATTTTCTTTTTTCTTTTTTAAAATTTCAGTTGTAGAGAACTAATTGGTTTTCAAAAAATTGACAAAAGCTAATGATCACATTTCAACCAAATCTGGTTTCAACAGGTTTTCATTTCAAGGGAGTTTGATCCAGGACCTTCTAGCAGTGCTTTTTTTTGGGCCAAAATTTCACCAAATTTCTACCTGAAAAATATGATTTTGACCCATGGAAAAAATGGCCCAAATTTTCCAGATTTCTTTCCAGATCACTAGATTTTTATGATAAGTTCCACTAAGTTTTATAGAATATAGAAGGATTCTTATTTTTTTCTATTTTCATGTCTAGTCTGTAGCCAAATCTGCCTAAATCATCTTATGGATGATCATCACTTCAACTACATCACAAAATCAACACAAAAAAAAACCCTACCTTCTAGGGAGGATCATGACTTTTACCACTAGATTACAATCCCATGTGCAAAAGGATAGTCATCACTCATTTTATGTGAAAAGAATGTATGCACCAATTCTTTTAAAGCTAAAGGCATTCAATGCACATTCAAATTTTAAATAAAATTATGATATATTATTTTGCACAATGAATGGTGTGGCCTAGTGATAAATCGACTTCTAAACCTCAAGGAGGCCTTTGGGGGTTTGAATTTTTTTTTTCGATTCCCTAATGGAGCAAAAGTGGCAAGCATCCCTAGGCAAATTTTGATTTAACTAGTGATTCTTTTTCAAAGAACTCATAAATGTGTAGTAGTATACATGTTTAATTCTAGATTACAAAATTGTTAAGTGGGTGTTATAGGTGTGTTTGCATTAGGACCCCTAACATCACGTGTGATTCAATTCCTAAAGGTGGCTTGAGAAGGTAGCAACTATTATTTTTTCATTATTGAGAAAACACATAGTTGTCAACTTAGGTATTGATAACTTGGGTAAGGTCCCCAAAACTTGTAGTCATGAAAATTATTTTGCAACATTTGATTTTTTCTTAAATGCATTTTCACACATGAAATTATTTTTGTGAATTTTGATGAGATTTTATTAATTTGGAAATTGGACTAACCATTTCTAAAAAGAAAATTATTAAATCATGAAGATTTTTAAAACTATGAGTATAATTATCACAAAATTATATACATTACAAAGTATGAAAAATTATAAATGTGTTTCAAAAGTGGGGTTGTAGGGGGTATTTTTTCATGAAACCGTAGGTGGTGAATCATATTGATTCAAACTATTAGATTCCATTTATATTAACGAGTTTCTCAAATTTATCTAATGTATGTCATTCATTAACATGTTTCTTTTCTATCCATAAGTAATGAAGGCGTTATGATTTTATTTTTATTTTTAAAAACCACCTTATGAAAAAAAAACACAATATGAAAAAAACATTGTGTTTTATTTTCATTTAACTTTTGTTCATGAACATGTCATGGAACCAAAAATATGTTTGTCCTAGCATCACAAAACCAAAGACCCCATATTATAGGTACAATATGAAATATATATTGTATGTACAACCATTTTAAATCTTGACTATTGAATCAAAATAAAGGTAGTTGCAAATCATTACTACAAAATGTGGGTGCAGTTCACTAGTCCTTGTTCACTAGACTAGTGAATTCACTACTTCCCCACTAAGTTTTGTTCACTACAACTAGTGAATGCATTTAAAATGCAATGAAATCACTTGATGTAAAGGGTCACCTTTTGTTGGAACTCAATTTACATCTTGACCATTTGTTTACATTTTGACCATTGGATTGGGATGGAACACTTTAAAACATTTGCATAAAATAATATGTCAAATAAAAAAACCCTATAGATATTAAAATTATTTTAAACACTTCACAACTAAACCTTAAATGAAGTAACCATAATGTGTTTTTACCCACCTATTGGTTGATTTTTTTTAAAATGTAAATAACCTACTTGCTTGGTGTATATCATTCTAAAAACCAACATAATCATTATAATTGGCTAACTATTGAATGTTTTAAATTTAACAACCTACCCAAATGATTGAAATTCCATCCAAGTTGTTTATCAATCTTAAAACTTAAAAGAAATTATGATTGAGAATAATAATAATAATAAATAAAATTTAAAAACCCTATAATGTCTTACCCTACCTAGGTAATATATTAACCAATGGTTCTCAAGGTGGGTATTTTAGACCATTATGCATAATTGAAGGTTATTACTGAAAAATAATCAAGTAAATTAATAATCAAAAGTATTATTTTGATAGTGAAATTGATAGCCAACATGTTAAAAATTTCCTAGAAAATTGATATCAATAATTTGAAATTGAAAAAATTCCAATACTAACCTACTTGACCAATTATGGAAAAAGAAAAAAACCAACCGACATTGGTGGCAACCTTCTTAAGTATAATATTTTCAAAAAGTGTATTAATTTGCCATTGACACCATTTGACAAACCTAAGAGTGCATCAAAAGTTAAAACTCATGTTGGAATGAATAAGAAAATACATTCATTTGAACAACTTTTACAATGTTTGCAAGCTCCCAACAAGTGTAGAGCTTGAGGTTGAAAATGCAAGGTATAATGGTATGAGAACCTTAGGAAAATACTTCACCTTGCGTTAAAATCTAGAATCTATATTTACTTTAGATTTTTTCAAATTAATAGTTAGTAATTAAATACACAATTGAAAATAGGCAAACATGGTTTGGGTGATCATTATTAAATGATACAATGTGTTATATAAGGATTTTACAATGTGATAGTTTTCATAGTGGAGTTGAATTAGAGCTCGACATGAGAGTCTATGATTGTGTCTTTTAAGGTCATTAAACAAAAGAAAAACAAAAAAAATCTCAATGTTTTCATGTTCCAATTAGTACTCTAATGCAATGAACAATAACCTATAACTTTGATAAAATACCTTTCTCACAAGCTAGACCTATTGCAAATGAAGGTACTTGGGAAAAGGCCACATACCTTCTACCACGCCACCATGCATCATTAGTTGAAAAGCTAAGTTGGGTAAAAATGCCAATGAGTTGTAAAAAAAAAGGAAGAGGTAGAAGGTTAATAGAGGCAATGGGGGTGAATGCACTGTTGTGGTCCACAAATTACAAGCAACCATTTTATTAGAAATTGTGCTAATCAAAATAGACCACCCTCTTTTCCTTAGATTTTTTTCTTACACCTAAAGAAGCCATTTGAGCTTTGAAGCTACCTTCATTCGAGCTTTGAACCTCATAGGAGGCAAATCATCTTTTGTAATCTTATATAGTTTCATTTCTTCCCCCATCATCTTTCTCAATCTCTCTTATAGAACTCTCACTAAATACTATTGAACAATGCAGATTGTCACTAGGAGTTGTGTACACCCTTTGGACAAATATGTGATTTGTGAGACCTAAAGATTTCAAGTGTTATGCAAAAATGTTGCATCATGTTTATAGCCCATACTTACATGCATGTATTCTACTTGTCATAAGTTAGTTTTTACTATCATGCAAAAGTTCGCATGATCACCAATACTCCATGAACATGAGGACTCCTTTGACTACCCACATTCAAGAAAATCTTTTGTTTAATAAGGTCAAACTACATTAGCAAGTTCCCACAAAAATCCATCCATGGGTTTTCAACTATTCCCAAAAGTCTCAAAATAAGTTTTAAAATGTGGTGTGGATTTACTAATTTTTCTTCAAATTTGTAATCTTTCATTTGAATCCACATAGACTACCAAGGATTTAGGCACATAATGCACTCCAAGAAATTTCCTAGTGTATTTGAAAGGTATCTTATATCTATGAACATTCCTCTTAGAAAAGAAGAGGGCTATTATGCCGACAAAGGAGCATTTGGAAAGTTTCTTTTGTAACAAAATTTCCTTTTTAACAAACAATCATGACTTACTCTCCCTTCATGAAAAGTGGTGTGAAAGGAAAGGCATTTTTTCATGTTGGAATGCATTCGTAATCATTAAGAAATATGAATGATATCTTTCATTTTGAAAGTTCTTTTTGTAACAAAGTGGCAATCACACATGTTTCTCTTTTCTAAAAAGTGGTGTAAAAGGTAAATCAACTTTTTCTTTTAACATACATTCCTAATTGTTAAGACATGAATAATATTTCCCATTTGGAAGATTCCCTTTGTAGCAAAACAAGAATCATGCCTATTTGTCTTCTATGAAATGTGCAATGCTTGCATCTTTGGGCCTCATCATTAAGTGAACAATTCAATGCAACCTCTTGGAGTGCATGCAATAAAAATTGATACCTTCCCTTGCATGACCAAGCTCCCATTTAAGTGCAATCTTGCAAATAGTTTATAGGAACCTAGGATGACAAATTATACCTTTTGAATCCCCAATTCGATATATTTGAAATTCTAATTATGAATTTTTCTGAATTATCAAATTTTGATATCTAATAAATATATATATATTTTAATTATGTCATTTGTATGATGTTGACCAAATTAGGGTTATATAGTTTTAATTAGCTTATTGAAAAGTTTGAAAAGTGGTACCAAAAAGGTCTTGGTTAATGAGTAAAAAAGGTTTAAACTTCATTGCCACTATAAAAGATGGGCTTTTGTGCACATTTTCCCAAATATGAAAAATAAATTGCATGCAATATTTTTAATTGACTTTTCCTTTTCTTTTCAAGATTGTCAATATGCAACAAGTGTTAAACTCTAATACATGCTCACCACAAAATCACAAAAAAACACATAAAATCATATGTGCCACAATTAGGCAAGATGTCTGAGGTATGTCCCAAGGTGGGATGTTGACCTGGGGCATTCAAAATATGGGCATCCTTGGTAATTTTTAAGTTCAACCAACAAGATTTTTTGGTTTAGCCCAATGGTGGGGATGATGAATGATAAGAAGACAAGGGAGTTGGTAGGCAACAACAAATGATGGTGGGAAAAACTATGTGTTATTTGTAATAATCAATTATATCACCATGTGATGTGGTGGTTGGATGGTAAAGGCTTTGGTTTGTGGCCAAGGAGGTGAAGGTTCAAACCTTATTGTGGGCATGTTGTGTTTGTGACATCATCATGAGAAATCGTTCACACCAAACTTGAAGAAGAAGAAATAAATAAATAAAATAAAATTCAACAATATAATCATAAGTCAAATGTGTTTTTGGATTTGTCCATAGTTCAATTTGGAATTGTTTTATAAAAACATAATATGAATTTTAAATTAAATTAAATTTGCCACATTAATTAATAGTTTCAATCATTTTGGTCATTTCATACAACCATTTCAACTGGTACATTTAATCATTTTAGTCAAAAAAATAGTCAAGCTTTTGGCATAAACAATTGGTTTGATTTGACTAAAGACAATATTGTCCCTTGTTTGTTTTGATTAAAATTTCAATTGTAATAACCAACGTAAAACAAATATTTGTAATAATGAAGATTGTCTATGTAGGGGAGATGTCTATGCATATTACTTAAGTTATGAGAACACAAGATGTGGACCCAATTGAGCTTTTCATTTGGTTTCCAAGCCTTTGCCACAAGATGGAAACTTTGTATGCCATTATAAAGGGAAAATCATGCACTAGTTTAAAAACCTACTACAACTTTTTTTTTTGGCAAGTTTTTACAACTAAACAATAGTGTTAAAGTGTAAGGATTGACTACATGATGAGTTTTTCCACACTTGAAAATTGTGCATAATAGTATTGCAACAATGTTGCAAAGATGTATTGGCATGTATCACAAGTGCTTGATTGTTGGGGTGTTGAAGGAAGCACAACAAATTAGTCTATGACTACAAGCTATTACCAACATGATTACCATCCATTCTTGACCAAGACACTAATGGATTTAAAGCCATTTCCCCCTCTTTTGCTACCATTAAATCTTGTTTACATTAATATTGTTGTGTATATAATATAAACAATTTCACAAAATATTAGGAAAGCATTGGCTTGCAACTAAGATGTTGAAAATTGCTACCAGTGCTCTAATGCTACTATTAGTAATGGTTGAATGTAATTGCAATTTGTTTTTCAATCTAGCTACAATGGGTTCAAAAAGAATGAGTATTGTGCCTAGTTTGTCAAATTGTGTTTCCTTGTGGGTCACTTGGTTGTTTTAGTCTAAATTTCAACCATTTTCTTTTTCAAAATGTATGTGGTTTGATTTTGTGAAAAATGAAAACATTGATAGAATTGCCATGAAGTGTTATTGCAAAACTTGAGCTTGTCTAACATTACATTTATATTCACCAAATTTCATATTATTGAAAAAACCATGACTATAGTTTGGAGTTTTTATTAAGCATGATCAATTGGTTGGCAAGGAGTTGGCAAGAAGAGGAGCCCACATGACTATGGTTGTTGTAGTAGCCCTTGATGCATCATACAAGTTGTTATTACAATCATAGCACAAATCAACTGCACAAATCAACTGCACATAAAAACAAAGAAGTTGTTGGAGATTAGAGCAATAATCAATTTGTTTCCAATTTTTTTTGCTGCAAAATAAACATTAGAAGTAACAAGTTAGGAAATTGATCATCATCTAGTTCCAACATATAAGTTATTGCTATTAAATTATTGTTGTTATTGTTGTGGTCAAAGATGGAAAAGATATCCAACTTGCAAATCCCTTTAACAGTTCTACATTCTAAGCCAAGGTTTGGAAGCCCCACCATGACCATTTTCGAAAACACAAAATTGTACTATTATTTTTTTCATTTTTTCTTTTGTTAGATCTTAAAAGATATTGAATATTGCTCCACTTGCAACTAAAAATATAGTGTGTTCTTTTACTATTTTATGCTTTTGCTTCTTCACCATTTACTTCTTGTTAAGAAATTTTATTATGTTATGCCATGGCTATCAAAATCGACATGACACACAGAAATTGCATCCATCATCATCTCAATGTTTGTTTGGACATGTTTGGATGAACAAATGCATCCAAATGTCGATCATTTTTTTTCTATGATTGAAAATTTTTAGTTATACCAGTTTTGGCGACCAAAAGCAATTGAAAATTTTTAGTCATCCAATTTTCCTATTGTTGAATTGGGTGACCGAAAAAATTCAGTTTCCCAATTTTCTTATCATTGAATTGGGAGACCAAAATTTTTTGGTTTCTCCAACTTTCGATTGCCAAATTGGGCAACTAAATTTTTTTCTAGTTTGCTCCAAAAGAAAATTTTGTGAACTACTTGAAAACTTTTAGTCATCCAATCAATAATGGCTATTGATCCATCGAATGAATGTTTTTTGTTGCCCAATAAGTTTTGGTCGTTAATTTTTGGTGGCCACACTTGGCAATTGAAAAATTTGATGATCATATTTTTTCAGCCTTGCCCAAAAAAAATTTGGTTGTTGCCCAAAAAATGTGAACTATTTGATGGACCATGGTTTAATTTCCATTGTTGATATTGAAAATTAATTTTTTAGTTCTTGCCCAAAAAAATTCAACGAGTGTTCCAAAACATTTGGTTGTTGCCTGAAAAAAAATTTAGTTGCTATCGAAATTTTTTTAATGACCACAAGACTATGGCAATTAAAAGTTTTTAAGGTCAACATAGGGTTTAGGGTGATTGAATCATGTGATTTTTAATTGCCCCTAATTATCTTTCAAGTAGCTCAACATCATTTTGACCTAGGTTGACCCTAGGTTAATTGTATTTTGATGTGATGTGGGGTTACATTTATGTCCAAATTGATGCATCATGTCATGATGGACGCCCGAATGCTGTGAAACAACCCTATGCTATGGAATTATTATGGATAAAATAAATTTGAAATTTATAAGTTAGAATTGAAATGCCATGTGATAAAACATGGGATGGATTGCCCATGTAAAACAAGGTTAAAAAGGTGCATGTTCCTTATTTCTGGTGGGAAATGGTTTTCAAATTCATCCTTTTATTGACACTTAACTTGGTCAAAAGTAATGCCAATCCCAACCAACCACACAATGCCAAATTGTGTCTTTCATGTCTTTCATGGGAAATGTTTTTTTGTATTAAATTTTTATGTTGGAATTCTCCTTGTGTGCTATAAGCTATTGTGTAAGCTTTTACATTCATCCCCACTGCAATGCAAAGTAATTTTTGAGTCCATTTTACCCAAGTTTTGTTTGTGTGATGTGATATCTTTGGACTTGTAGGTCTTGTTTATTGAGCTTGGAAGAATGTACTTTGTGACTGGAGCAAGTCAAGAAAGAGGTGTTATATGAACACCACTGGTGAAACTAAAACAAGTGGGACAGAGATATCTTTGTGAGTTGTGTGGTCTCATCTAATCACTCACACCAAAAAATGAAACGTATGATTTTGTCCTAGTTTTAATCATGTAGTCTTATTGTGTTAGAGTCATTAATTTGTGACTATGATGCAATTATGATGCACCTATATTGTAACCACATGACTACATGTCAACTTATGACTACATGACTACATGTCAACTTACGACTACGTGACTACATGTTAATTACTATTTATGAATTAACAACCTGTTGATTATGCACCCTTTTTATCCTAGTTTAAATGATACGAATTATTTTATTTCTAATTTCAATACCTTTAATATAACCTTGAAAAACATAATTAATGCAAATGTAATACCTTACCAACTTTGTCATATATTGTACAAGTTTAAAAAATACTTAATAACATGTTTGAATTTTACATTTTGATGATACAATATTCATAAAAATTCAATATTTAATTCCATATAATTTTATTCTTTTCAAATATATATTTTAAAGAAAATTTACACATTTAAAAAAATAATATAAATAGTTTCCAAGATGTTGCCAATATTTAGCAATAAAATTTTACTCATGAAATTCGGCCCAAAAAAATTGCAAATTAAATTTTTAAACATGAAGTGATTATTTTGGAGGGTTTCTCAATGTGAAGGCAAATAATAATAATAATAATTTCCAAATTTCTATAATTCGTCTTAATTTTCTTGTATTTATGGTTATAAAATGTTGATAAAAACTTATTTATTTCATATTTAATTTATAACATACTTAACTAAATTTTCTTAAGGGTGATTTCTATTTTTGAAGTACATAAATAATTCCACAAAACGCATTGTTACCAATGTTAAATACCATGATAATTGTGAATACTCTAAACAAATGCATAAAATTATTAATCATATGGCATTACTTGATAAGTTATAAATTATAAATTAATATTTAGATTAATATTAGGCATCAGAAATAATATAATTGATATAAAACGAGTATATTATTTATTTATTAAACATAAAAAATTTATGATCAATTTTAAAATATCACATATGAATAAATTATATATTATACATTAAAATAAAATTTATTACTAAAATTATGATATATTATTAAAAAAAACTTATAATGTAATATTTCAATCAAATACAAGTTTTAAGATGTGGGTAATATACCATTTATTTATTATGGTCATCATAAAATCCAAATTCCCATTTATAAATCATTTTCTCTTGATCATGAGTCTTTGTTATTGAAAAAATGGTCATTGAAATCCTATTAAATAATAAAACTTAAATGATTTTTTGTTCAAATAAATTTCCATTTTTTAAAAGAAAAGAAAACAGTATACATCATTGAAAAGAAATAAATAATGAACTTTTAATATTATCATTTGGATTTAAATATCCATAAAATATTCAATATTAAAATTGAAATTTTTGCAACATAAAATTATGTGTTATATAAAATTATTTGATATGTTGTAAATTAAAATTTCATATTTAGATTAATATTTTACATCATAAATAATATATAGATTACATTTTTTAAATTATATTTTTATTAAATGTAAAATATTTATGATCTATTGATATATATTATATTTGAAAATTATATAATATAAAATTTTAATCAAATAAAAATTTGAAATATGGGAGATATGTCGTTTAATTATTATAATGTCAGCCATAAAATCTTTTCCATTTATAAATTGTGTCCTTGAATTTCTTTTTATAAAGAATGGTCATTGAAATATTATAAAAAAACAAAATTCAAGTGTTTTTTTGTTCGATTAATTTCCCATTTTGAAAAATAAATAAATATAAAATTTTACATCATTAAGAATACATTAAGAATGAACTTTCAATTTTTTCATTTGGACAAATTATCAATTAAAGATTAAATATGAGAGTTGACATTTGTGCAACATTTCAAATGAAAAATGGGTTAACGAAATGTGTGCCCCATTATGTTTTCACAACACGTGGGGAAGTTTGTTGGCAAATAGGTTAATCTCCATCCTTGCGATCCAAGGATCAAACTTCACAAATTAAGAAAGTGGTGGTCAATGATGAAATGTTGATTGAACATTCTACCTATCTAAATTACCCAACCTATCCTAGGTAGTGACATTTGTCAAAAATTCATATGATGAAGATAATGAAATTATATAATAATTATTATTGTGATCACTCATATTAATATCTTAAAAGTTATATCAAATATATTAATTAATTAAATGTCCTTTTTGATTATGTAATCACAAAATCATAGTCATATCCATGTTTGTGATTACATGACTAAATGTCTTATGTGATTTACATGACATTTTATTTGATTAGTTAGTTGGGGTGTAAACACAATAACATGAGCCACACTCGCCTTTTTGGGACTGTTTTTGGGATTGTTTTATTCTTGGAATATTTCACAAATTTTTTTTAAAAAATATTTTAAAATCATGATAATTTTCTTTATAGTAGTTTGATAAGCCTTGCATTAAAAATTTGTCAAAATATATCATTTAGAAAAAAATTAAAGTTATTAAACATGTCTTTTTACTGTTTAAAAGTGCTTTATTAATGTTTTTTCATATTTTTTATTCATTTGACTAATTTCAAATTTAGTCACAATTCTCATGATATTTTATGAACGTTATCATAGAAGTAAATCTTATAATTTCAACATGAAATTAAATTACACTTTTAATAACATGGAACATCAAACACTAGTTACACTTGTTACGGTATGTGTTATTCATGATTGCACCCGTTATGTAGTTGTTTTTGTATATATGACTACAAATGTAGTCATGGATGTAGTCATGAAAGACACATTTTGATGTTGTGCCAACAAAGGCCAACATGAAGGTTTCTTCCTTGAATTGAAATTTTTTCTCCCTTACATTGGAGGGTATTTCTTTAGTTCATGAACCTTTCTCCCTTTCAAGCATTGATGTAAATGATGTTGAACCCATACTAGATGTTGTTAAAAAAGGTGTTGGTTTGATTGATGGGTTGCTTTTAACTCTATGTGGTGGAAAAATGACCTTTGATCACAAACCAAATCATGGAATTTCAAAAGACATGGATGAAGCAAAAACTCCAATCACACTTCAAAACAAGGTTCTAACATGAGTATTTGGTGGGTGGGCAAATGTTAGTGATGTAGTAGATTATTCATTTATGAAACTCACCCAACTACTTGCTTTCGCAGGTAGGATTAAACACATGACTAATTGATCAATTCGTTCATCCATGATGTTTTAAGAATTTTAGATAATTTATTTTTATTGGTGTGTAATGACATTGGGTGTAGGTTGAAACTCAACTAAAGTGCAAACCCCATCTTCATGGGACAAATTTTTGAAATATATGAACAATAAGGGATGACAAAACTAATGAGATGGAGTTGGGTTTCCAATGGAAAAATTGATGAAATTCACCCACCACAGTTATTGGTCCCAAGTTTTGAGGACATCTACAAAGTAACAAAAACATTAAAATTTAAATGCCTATTTGGTGTGAAGTTAGAACACAATTGTGATATATGTTGTGAGAAGTGTGTCTTTAGTCGAAAACCTTATAAGGACACCAAGTTGATATTTGACTACCTTTTATTCATCCCCTAACTTGCAAGCATCTTTTTGAAGAAAACAAATTGTTATGAATTGCTTGAAGTTTGGCAACAAAAGAATTGTTGGTTTGGGAAAGTGATTGAACAACCTTTGAACATTTATGAGTTTTGGCATGGGGCAAAGTTTAAAGAATATCAAGCTTTTTGGGATTTTCGGTCACAATGGGAATTTCCAATTAGGTGTTTGACCAATGGATGCAAATCCAAGTTTAGAACATTTTTGCAAAAATGCTTAAAGTTATCCCAAGGACAAGAACTGGTTATTAAGGAATATAAATTCATTTGCCCAAGTTGTTCAACCACGATAAAAAATGCACATCAATTTGAAAAGGTAACTTGGATCACCTTCTTATAAATTTTGTTTTAAAACTTTTCTTTAAAATAAAATAAAATTCTTGACATGTTTGACATGTTTGAACATATGAGATGTGCCTATTTACTTTCAACATGTGAACTTGTTTTCTAACCTTGTGATGGCATTTTCTTTTTTTTTTCCTTTTTTCTTCGATGTTCATTTTTTCCATGTGTTATTAATTCTTTAACACAAAAAGAAATCTTGTCCTTTTTCATTACTCAAATTCACTAGGTTTTTAGTGAAATGAGACAAAATTAGCTAATATGCAACTTGTATGGTTTTGGTAAAAAATGATTAGTTGATTAAAACATTTTTAGTGAAATGTTTTTTAGTTGTTTTAGATAGTCACATGTTGCACTAGATAATTTTTAATTTTAAAATTATGACATGGATATGTGAAGTCCCAAGTTAATATGACATGGGATTATGTGCCATGTCATCATACCCAAAAAATCATTTTTTTTTCCAAATCTTGGAATCATGGAATATATTTTAACTAGTGGTAACCCTTGCCTACAAGGCACAGATGGTTTTCAAGTGTGGCACATTTCAAGTGGTCATAAGGTTACTTCAAACTTGGAACACCCACTAAGTTGGAACTAAAATAAAAGCCCAGCTAAAATATGGAGGAAGGAGGCATCCATCCATCCATCCACTCATTCATCCATTCATCCCAAGGTTGAGGGACCCTATAAACCTTATAAGAGACCTTACAAACCCAA
>Ga0116231_10001199_pt1 | contig 52044 bp, 38 predicted proteins | sample S1TSphgellanicum_2_FD_89695 | JGI IMG/M metagenome (GOLD analysis project Ga0116231, IMG submission 89695) | Host-associated microbial communities from peat moss isolated from Minnesota, USA - S1T2_Fd - Sphagnum magellanicum MG | ecosystem: Host-associated > Plants > Peat moss > Unclassified...
CCCCCCCCCCCAAGATTTTGATTCCCAATAATATTAATGAATAAAAAAATATCAAATATTTTATAAGTACCATATTTTAGACCACTATAATTATTTTTGATACTTGAGATATTAACATTATAGGGTGAAAAACCATTCATTCATGTTTTCTTTTGAGGTATTGGAAAAAATTGCTACTTAACCATTTTCATTTGTCATTTTCTTTTTAGATGTTCAACAAACCATTACATGGGACCCAAAAAAAAAATGCACATGTTTTTTTCCCCCCCCCAATTTTGTTCATTGTAATTGAAATGGCAATCATCCACAACAACATTATACCAAATTTGATTGTAAAGAGGTGTGAAAGTAAAACAAATATTCCTTTTATATTTTTGGCTACTAGTTGATCATATTATAAAAATCTAGTGATTTTATTTTGTATTTTCAAAATATGGCAAATGTAGGTCATTGTATTCATAAAAGTCCTTTCAATAGGTTGAAGTCAAAATTTCAAGTCAAACAATTGTCAAATTTTACCAAAGAAAAAAATCACTAACAATTAAAAGCTTTTTTTTTTTGTTATTAAAAATTTGTCATTTCTTGTGAACTTTGGTTTTTATAAAATCTAAAAGGTAGTTTTTTTCCCCCATGTATATGGTATATATTTAGTAATCTCTGAAAAGTTGCGCAAGAGAAATTTTAGTTTTTTTTAATAAACACTACCTTCCATGAACTTTGTGAAAGGATTATGGCCAAGGGTTTTTTTTCTAATTTTGTAATGTAGCCACATTGTTGATCATCCATAAGAAGATTTAACCAAATTTGGCTATAGGTTAAAGAGGAAAGTAAAAAAAATTCAAGATTAATATATTTTGGCGAACTACTAGGGTCAAAATATGGAGATTTTGAAAGAACTCCTCAAAATTCAGCAACCTTGTCACATCTTTTTCACCAAAAAACCTTTGCATGAATCACAAGTTATATTTCTTTTTTAGTTGCCAAGTGGCAAAACTTTCACCCAAAAACACATAGATTATGGCTTTGTAAGTTAGCCAATCATGTTCATTTATGAATGATGTCAACCTAGTTAATGAATATATTATTCTCTTATAATTGGTTACCTAATTATTGCATATTAATTTTTTGTGCGATGACTCTTGACTCCAAAGGAGCTGTAGTCTCTTTGAAAAGAGGTCTTTTTTAAGCCATTCACAAGGCCAATTTAGTTGCTTGCAGGGTAGCTACGAGCCCGCCACTAGCCTATTAGGTTGCCGGTTTAAGGCAAAACAACAATTATGCAGGAGTTAATATAATACCACTAGACTGAACTATACATAATGTTATTCTATTCAAGAAGAGGGTACAAGAAACACCTTGTTGGGAGGAAAGAGCAATTGATGGAGAAGCTAGAGGGAGATGGGAATTGCCAGTGACAATAAGTCTTAATGTTCAAGGGAGATGGAGTTCTGTCTCCTAGATTGCCACGTCCTGGGTACAGTGAACGTGACAGCAGAGGTGGATTTGATAGAATTGGTGCTAAAGGTTCATTTGTTAACAGCGCGTGGGCACTCTCCCTTGTGTATTTTGGGTGCACAGAAATAGTTCTCACTAACAGCACCGGACTTTGACCTGAGGGAACTCCCCTATTTCTCAAGATTCTTGAATTAGGCTCTTTGCATACTTAATGCCACTTGGTTAATGGAAATCAAAGTGTATTCAGTGGGTAACTCTCGATGGTGGAATTCACGTCCACAACTGATTGACATTCGAATAAAGATCAGAGGCTCTAAAGACTTAATATTGGATCTGAATTTATTCTCTTCATGGTGTACCAGCCTGTTAGCATCTGACATGTCTTAATTGTCTTCAGAATATTGTTAATGTTGCCAAAGTGAACATTGAACTAGGTCCTGAGAGGATGTAACAAATTCCAAAGGACACTCGGGGAGTTTATTGCATTTCACTGGGTGTAGTTCACTATATGGAGCACCAGTATTGGCCGCAGATTTGAGAGCAGGAGCTGCTCTAGTCCTTGCCGGTATGGTAGCTGAGGGGACCGCACACATTGAAAGAGTAAGTCATGTTGACCGGGGCTACGAGAAATTAGATCACAAGTTGCATCTTCTTGGTGCATCAATTCAGACATTGCCTTGCCTACCATTTGACTCGACTCTCACCTTGAGCGAGAACTTTGATTCGTTGCTGGCTCTTTCCCACCTTGGTAAAATGTGAATGTTTATGTGAGTCACTCCATCGAACGTCCAATTTCAATAGAAAATGACATGTTGAAGTTAATTTCAATCTTTTTGAATCAATAGGCTCCTTAAAGGAACGCCCTCAGACAATACTGCTGCTGGTCATGAAGCCAGTTCATCTTTTTGCTGTATGGTCTACTAATCTTTTGAGAATTCTGTAAGGCTATCCTATCACAAGTCAAAATTGAAGTTGCATGAGCATTCGTGATCACAACACGGTTGTGACATTCTCCGTAGTTAAGAATAACATAACCAGTAAAAATTACAATGCCAGTTATTCTGGTAACACTAACCAGCTTTTTTGAATAATCAAGTTTGGAGTGCAGATAGAACCTGTGGATTGATCTGTAATAAATTGAGGTGAAGTAGAAGTTTAGCAAACTAAGAGATTGCAAGAATTGAAGATATGAGAAAACTCTCGGAATGGAGTCACTGAAGCATTTTCAATTTACTAAGAAAGCTCCAGGTACAAAGTGGATGAAGAAGCTGATACAATTGTGTAGATTCATAGATTTGCATTTCATGGTACATGAAAGCAAAGTAGAGGGTGCATGCTCTGTGGTGAAAAAAATGTGTCTGCAATTCAAGCTAGAGATGGATGAAAGTGCAATCCACTATTTTTCGGTCCTGCTGCAACATTGTTGGTGACCATCCCCAAAAGAATCTAGCATCAATTAGCGACAACTATACAAATTGTAGATTTTAAGGAGGCAACCTTCTATATTTCTGGTGAATGTTTTCAAATTTCTTTTGAAAAATGGCCAAAAGAACCTTAGAAAAGAATCCACACGATTTCTATAACATCATTGTTAAGAAAAAGATGATCTTTGAATACATTATTTGAGTGGTGAGTTGATTCCTTGTTATCTTCCCCAGATTTTTGGCAAATTTTTTAACCATATATGCACTGGTGTTGAACTGAATGCAGGGACACAGCAGGGCAAGAACGATTTAGAAATCTTATTCCGAACTACATTCATGATTCATTAATGGCTGTCATAGTGTTTGATGTTGCTAGTAAGTGCCTCCTATTTTTTTCTTATCCAGCTTGAATGGTCAAATGCTTTTCTGTGGACTTATTATGTCCTATTACCTATTACTCCAATTCCTCTTGACCACATGGATAAAGCAAACCTTTAATTTTGAATTGACCATTTTCTGGTTGATTTGGCTACACGATGGTCTCTAGTTGGAGATCCAACGGTTGGATCTCCACATGGCCAATACAATAGAAAGTAGGACTTGAAATTATGTATCAAATACTGCTATCAGATCTAAAGTCTAGTTGGATCTCCAGTTAGATTGAAATACATCAGTGAGCCCCTTGACCACCGATCCACCCTTTGTTGCAGAGGCAAGACTTTTAGCACATGTTCTGTGAATTAGTGGTGGACTGGCCCACTAATGGTCTTGACAGAAACTGAAAGGAGAATTGAGCTACCCACCTTCGATCTAGAAGTGTGCATGATCCCATTGTTTACAACATCCATTGTTTCTCTGTGGCGGGGACATATGAATTCTTGTAAGTTTTTCTAAACTGTTCATCTAGTTTTTAAGGGTGAAGTGATTTTTGCTTCACCCCGAAGATGTGGCGATCTTCTGATGTTTTGTTTGAGGTGTGGGTGGACACCTCGAGACCCCCTTTTTACCTCGCTTTACCCCCCTTTGCCTTAAATCTTTCTTCCCTACGTTCTTTTACCTCCTCCCCATCTTGCCCCCCTCGCCCTTGCCCTCGTTTTTTCGCTTGCCCTTTCTCTGCCCCGCTCCGCCACCCTCGCACTTTTCGCCCTTTTTATTTCCCCCGCTCCCTTTTCTTCCCCGCTTCTCGCTTCCGCCTGCACCTTAAATCCTCCTCCCTTTTCCTTTTCCCTTTAACCCTCAACCCCAACTTTCGCCCCTATCTTCCCTGCCCTCCCCTCCCTTTATCCTAAACCCTGCTTTTATCCCTCTCCCCTCCTATTTCTTTCTTTCTTCTCTACCTTCTTCCCCCTCGCTTCCCTTGCCCACCTTTTCTTCCCCTTTCGCTTTCCACGCCCCTTCTTTATTTTCTATTACCCTTTTTCTTTTCCTTCTTCCGCCTATTCATTTATTTACCTTTCGCCCCCCCCTTCCTTCTACCGCTATCTATATAACCCTCCACCCCGCCTTTTCCCTACTCCTGCCCCGTAATTCTCTTCTCCTTCTCCCCTTTTGCCCTTCCGCCTTCCGCCCTTTTCTCCGCCTCGCCTCCTTTCCTTCGCCGCCTCGCCTTTCCTTCCCTTCCTCGCTCCCCGCCCTTCTTCGCTTACCTTTTGCCTCCCTTTTCTTCCCTTCCATTATATTTTTCCCCTCTTTTGCCTTTCCTTCCCTATAAATTCCCCGCTTCTTTTTGCCCTTCTCTTCCCCTCAACCCCAAACTATCCCCCCTATCCCTAATTTTTTGCCCTTACGCCCCCCTCCCCCACCCCCTTCTCCCCTTATGTCCCCTTATGCCCGCCCTTCCGTTTTTGCCCCCCTTATGCACTGTAAACCCGCTCCCCCCCCCGCGCTTATGCCAAACTTCCCCTTTCCCCCCCCCCACCTCTAATGGGTTCTACCTCCCATCACATTATGGATTCTGGATAGATATAGTCAAGCAATTGTGGTGTGGTTAGATTACGATTATTATTGGTCTCTTGTTGCTCCTCCTCTGTCCAACAACTGCATGGTTCTCGGAGGCATCATTATCCAGAAATTCTTCGGTGTTTGTTGTTAACTGGTTTTTCTTTTCTTGTTCCGTGTTTCTCTTTCAGTTGTCACCTGGTGGCTAGACTGTGTGAAGTTCAAATTTTCGCTATGCTAACATAGACAACTTGTCAATGTTTGTCCTTTCAATTCTATTCGGATTGACTCAAGTCGTAGTATGGAGAAAGTTTCCATACTTATGCAATTCTTCACATCATTGTTGTCTACAATGTTATTTCAAAATAGGGGTATAACAATGGAAAGCCCCAAATTTCCATTTTTCATCACTTTCACTTTTATTGCACATGTTGGTCACATGACCCTCAACATGTATTTAATTAATTTTGAACTTTAAAAAAATTCAAAACTAACCACGAAATTTTTGGAAAGTTTTGTTACGGAGTGAAAAAGAATTGAATTAGAATCTAATGGCCACTTGATCAATCACAATCCTTTTATGAAGTGAAAAAAAGTTGAATTAGAATATGGTGGCCACCTAGTGGATCACAATATTTCTATAGAGTGAGAAAGAGTTGAATTAAAACCTAGTAGCCATGTGATGGATCACAATCCTTTTATAGAGTGAGAATGGGTTGAATTAGAACTTAATGGCCACATGATGGATTGCAATCCTTTAATAGAGTGAGATAAAGTTGAATTAAAATTCGGTGGCCACCTAATGGATCACAATCTATTTAAGAAGTGAGAAAGAGTGGAATGAATTTTTTATTAAGAAATATTAGATATAAAGCATTGAAAACTTAATAGGCCAAAAGTCAATGATCCAAATAAACAAAACACATATACATACATTGAGTTTCTATAATGTGTTTGTGTCATTTGAACAAAAAACTAAGAAACTTGAATTTGCGAGTTTGGAAATTCTAAGGATTTCACATATTGCTAACATACATTTAAAACATTCATCATCGTAGAGTAGTTAGATATGCAATTACATCAACATTGTTTTGAAACATAAAATCCCATTAGACAACATCGTTTTCTACCTTTCATAGCTACAAACATCTTCACATGGTCTACAAATAATAATTCAAATTGAGTATAAACAAAACTCAATGACTGAATATTATAACAATAAATAATTTAAAAATGAACCATCACAACATGATGTCAAATAAATTTCAAGATTATAAGGTTCAAAGTGCATACCTAAAGGAAATAGAATAATTTTAACATCCCCATTATCACTTTTCATCTATTACATGAACCAAAAATAATTTGTTGAATAATAATTCAAATGTAGCTTTGAATATTTGACAATGATTTCATAATGGATACTAATTGGACTAATTGCCAATGGTAATCCAATCAACGTTAATCACAAAGGAAATGCAAGGTCCAACCACTAGACTTTAGTTAATTTTGACAACTTTTGTCCTCTAAAGGATTCAATGGAAAGACTATTACAATGGGAATTTCAAAAGGCCTTGTTTGGCTCATTGTCAATGAACAATGTTTAATTTTTTTTTCCCATAGGGAAGTTCTTGACAAGCAAAATACATAGATCTGAAATCTAAAAGGTAATAATGTGTTTTTATGTTGAGTTGACATGATGTCATGTAGAATTGTTCACATCCCCAAGTGAAAAAAAGTTGTTCAACAAATATTTGTGGCATTGACATAAAAAGAAGTTCCATAACATCCTCTAGCAACATACAAGACCAAATTGTAATAGAATTATTTTTTATGCTCAAAAAAATAAATGTTGCATTTAAACTTTTAGTTCCAATTTGTTGATGTCAATATTTTTCCCCCTCACACACTAATGCCCTTGCAAAATAACATTTTGTGGAAAGTAACACATAACACCATTCACATTGATAACAATTTTGTGGGGGTATAATGAAGTGAATGAAAATGCACTAGTGGACATGTTGTTGATGCAAATGGACACAAAGGAACAACTTACCAAAACTAGGAAATGTTAGCATAACCAATTTCCATTAGATAGAAAGGCCATGAGACCTTATATCAAATAGTGGGAAGGTATTTTAAAGCGCTTCTTGAAACCACTTTTAAAGCAAAATCCAATCTTGTTAGAGGGTATTTGGCCATCTAGCAATTGGAAGGTTAATTATGTGCAATTTTCTTTTTCAACTCCACCTATCCTTGAGGATCAAGAAGATCTAGTTATCCATTTGTATTGTGGGTTTAAAAACATGAAGCCATCCTTGAGTTTGACATATGACACTTCATGTAAAGATTTACAAAGAGGAAATTTTATTTTTGCTTGTCCATCTAATTTTGAAATGTACTTCATATGGATGGGAAAAGTGCACAATAATGTTGTCAAGGATGGGAATGATGAGCATTATAATTTCATTCTCATTTTTTGCTAGGAAAAATACAACCATGAACAACACCATAACAATTAGTGATGTGAATGGTAGTCAAACTAGAACAAACATTGATGTGATGAATGAAATCAACCATATATAATACATTAAGTTTGATCATCATGACAATTAGAACAATTTATTGCTTGATTAATGTTTTAGTCTTGTGGAATCTGGTGACTAAACTTCCAATTACAAGTCTTCCTGATGAATGTTGTTGGTGATATTAATGGATTCTAATGGCCACTAGATACTAGACTTGTATTATATGATGATGACTTTAGTTCTCAATTTTTTTTGTAATTAAGATGAATAAGTAAACTAGATGTCTCAATAACTTTGAATAAAATTTTGTAATATTAGTAGATTTTGGTGGCCACCAAATACTAGATGTGTAATATGGGCATGACTTCAATTACCAATTGTTTTTATAACTAAGATTAATAAGTAAGTTAGAATTTTCAATATTTTTGAATAACATTTTGTAATAATAATAGGTTTTAGTGGTCACCGGACACTAATGTACTATGGTGATGCCTTCAATTACCAATTTTTAAAATATAATTAAGATTAATAAATAAGTTAGATGTATCAATATCTTTGATTTAAAGGTTATAATAAGTAGACTACTAGCATTTCATGGCCACTAGATAGTAAGTCTATTGTAAATTTACCATAATATTAATTTCAACTATTAAATTTTAAAAATAAATAACTTTAGTAAGTTACTAGAGGTGTCAAAGTCTTTGAATTAGAGATTTAAAATGATATAATTTGAACAACATGCAATACCTTGGATTTTGAGACTTGAAAATATATTAATTTGTAGTCTACTACTGGAAAAAATATATTAATGAGGATTGCTTGAAATTTTAAAAATGAGAACCATGTATAATTGTATGTTTTTCATTTATTACTTTGTATGTTTGACTCTACTTCAAATGTAAATTATCTATGCTATTATGTGCAGGAGTTGTGTAGAACAATGATAATTTTGTTCGAGTTTTGTTGATCAACATCCATTTTGGGAATAAGTAACCTCACAAGTAAAGAAAAAAACTGCAATTTTGTCTAAAAATCTTAAAGTATGTGGTGGCTATCACAAGGATTTGTGACCATCTTACAAGTTAAGTCCAAAACTAACATTTAAATCCACCATTAAGTAACTGTTCTTCCCCCCCACAATTGCCACATTGGGATGTTGCTTCACACTTAGTCATTACCTTATGACATGTGTGCCAAGAGCCTTTTGTCATCTTAGATTTCAAACAATTTTGTAATCCTTTGTTACACTCTAGTACAAGAATGTTGCAACTCAAAATTGCCACACTCTGTGCAGGCTTTTTGTCTAAAAGGGTTGTTCTAATGCTAAAAGCAAAGTCTAATATTTTACAAAATCAAGGGCACATAACCATTGAGGTGAAAGAGCTTCTTGACCCAACACTTTAGTCATTGGGTTTTGACATAAAAAGAATGTTTCTTGACAAATGTTTAGTACCTGATGCTGATATTGAGCTTGTCGAAGGCTCAATATTTCACTAAGTGTACATGTCTTGGATAGCTTATAATACATAAACAGATGTCAATGAATGACTTCGTATACAAAACATATGGTCAACAATATGATGGCAGTGCAAATTGTGTGAAGATTGGTTCTTTTGTGTAGTTATCAAGCAGAATCAGAAAGTCCTTGATGATGACAGCCAGTAGTAGAACAATAGAATAACGAGAGTTTCAAACTGGAACAAAACAATTAAAAAGAGCACATTATCATGGGGCTTTCAAAGACAACAGACATACCCACAAAGGCAATTGTTACCAAGGAAAGTTGCAACTTGCAACATGGATCCTGGATAAAAATTGCATGCAAACATTTTGCATGGCCTTTGCTTTCAAGTTAGGTCTGCAACTGAAGTTTACAGCATTTCCGCCCCAATGCTCAAGTCAACAGGATGCTAAATGACCATTGCCAAAAGGGGAAAATGACCATTGGTTTGATTTTTCCTAAGAGATGAACTCTATACCTTGGAAGTATGTATTAAGGTGAAACCCGGTGTTGGCCACTTCAAAGTATCAGGCAGGTTCTCTGACAGGTTCTTGATCAGGTTTTGAGGTTCTAGGTATCAAGGAGGCTCTTTGATAGATTCTTGGTCAGATTCTCAGGTTAATAATTTTACTGAAATTGGATTTTGGATCCAAACTGTGCAATTCACCTTTTGCTGAAACTGAAATTAAAATCCAAACTCGGATCAGGGTGCTGTACCTTTTTAGAGAGGTCCCAATTCTCTCACTATATAAGATTAAGTTCTTTAAAAGGGCAACAATCAAACTCTGATTGAAGCCCGAGTGATGTAAGAATGAGAAAACATCCAGGAACCAACAAAACTAAGAAACAGAGGCCCAGGACATACCATGGTTATTTAGACATTTTTGCAGATAGCTCACGAACTAGCTTGGCAGCAACCATGGCTGTCATTCCATCTACAGTGTCACGTTGGGGGTTGAACTCCACAACATCACCGCCCACAATGTCACCCCTAAGATTTTGAAGGATGTTCATCACATCTCGAAATGAAAGGCCACCAGGTTCTATGTGGGACACTCCAGGAGCAAATGCTGGATCGAGGCAATCCACATCAATTGAAACATAGACCCCTTTAACTCCGTGTCCAAGCTCCTACAAGCAAGAGATAGACAGTGATGAGCTTATGGAACCTGCTATCAAAAAGAATCCTTGAAAATTCCCCTTACAGAAGAAATTCACAGATAGAAAAATGTTGTCAGGTGGATTTTGGAAGCAGGATGCAGATATTTTTGTTGGGTTCTGGAGATTTACTGATTAACATGCAAAAGTAAAATGAAAAAGTTCCGCACAAAGCATGAGATGGACGAACCAGGTTCTCGAGATGCTCACGATCACGGCTGAATGTTCGCATCTCATACTGCTCAACGCCAAACTTCTTGCCTTGCTCTCGGCCTTCCTTGTTTATTGACCTCAGCCCAACCTTCATAAACCATGAGCAAGCTGAAATGTCAAATCATAATAATGAATCCTAATATTCCTTCTCCTACACCTTGTCTTTGAAACACACCAAACCTTCAAAGCCAAGATGGTGCAGGAGCAGCAACACACACCTGAACAAGGCGCCTTGCATAGCCACCCTCCATGATGCGTGCAAAAGAGGATGCATGTGAATAGTGGTTCCCTTCAAAGGCATGATAGATATCTGGGTGTGCATCTAGGTGAAGAATGTCAAGTGGCCCCCCCAGATACTCTGAAACAGCCTGAACTACTGGGTAGGAAATTGAGTGGTCCCCTCCTAAAACGAGTGGTCGCAGAGGTGACTGATGTAACCAGATCGTGTGCAGGAACACCAATGGTGGATATTCAACAAGACAGAATGGTCAGAAATCTGGATGAGACAAAGCTAACAATAAAGAACAAAAGTCAAATGGAGCAGATAACACCACTAATACACCCAAGAATCACAATCTAAACATTGGACATCAAGTTCATCTGAGCAATTCCATCCATTTGCAATTGCCTTGCTTGCTGCTCAAATCTCTCTAGTGTATGAGAGTCGGGAGAAAAAGCTGCTCATCTAGGTGTGCAATTCACAGACCACCATTTACAGACATCTGAACAAGATTATGGACAAGGACTACATGTTAGCACCAAACCTCATCCATTATGAGCTTAACAGATTTTGTGATAGTGTGCATCAGATGCTTATCATCCAAGCCACAGTCACGCATCTCTTGGATGGGCACATCGCCTACATCTGTCAGTATTCGCACATCCTGGAGGTCCTTCCCTGCAAACCCCCCCCCCACCCCCAAGTCACCTTGAGTACAGTTTTCGACTGATCAAACTGCAAACTTTTGGACTGAAGATAAGCCTGCCTGTCTTGAGGCAGAGGTGACATGCCCAGAGAACAAGGACAACGAACCTGTATGGCAGAAGGCACTTAATCACACCTGTTTCCGTGGTAGAATTGGTACTCCCACACCAAATTGCCTCCCGGATACGGGGTGGGGAGAATGCAGGTCCTTGCAGAAATGATGAGTTGTGACCGAGTGGCACCCCCAGAAGACATGAGGTGGCTATTGCTCCACCCTTGGACCGAACATGCTCACCCTGCAAACCCATTTCACATGCTTGAGCATGAAATCTTGTGACAGCAGCGACATCCTGAGGGCATCTTGATTCTTTATGTTCACGGCAGCAGAAAAAAAACTGGCAGCTTGAGAGATGCAGATAGAAGATTTCCTTTGGAAAAATCTTTGCCTTGCCATGGGCTCTGAATGCAACCAGTATGCTAAACCAATAACACCAATTAGCATACTGGTTGTCTCAGTGTCGATGCAAGGAGTTCCTTGTGGGTTTTGTACAAGAGAACCTGTGGAGATTATTCCAATTCTGCTCTTGTTATGTACTATTCCACATATGCTGGAAGTGCACAATCTTCTTCCCACAGTCGGAAAACAAAACTGAAGAAGGAACAGAAAGAAAGGATTCATGTCACAATCATGCACTGGATGCTATGTCACAATCTTGGCAAATTGTGATTGTAAGAATGGGTATTTGATTCTTTCTGATCTTCCAACACCATCATCTTTACAGCACAAGATAGGAAGTAAACCAATCACACCTTCAGGCGGGCTCGTTCTCGAATAAGTGTGAGAGATGCTTCTACTACCCTCTTCTGGCCCTCCTCCACCGATGATGAAGCTGGTGGTGTTGTTGTTGTTCCCGCATAACTCCGTGCTTGGCACCCTGCTTGGTACCATAGTCTCCCCAAAGCTTTCTTCATCCCTTCCCAATTGCTGCCAACTCCCACGCTCTGACACTACTGCTTCTGGGAAATTGATCACTTCATGCATAAACATTAGGGTTAGGGTTAGGGTTTTCTTCTTTCCTCAGTTTTTCCCCCTCCTCATCGCGCCCAAGGCTTCCTTTTTCTCCTCGCAGCAGCAACAACACTTGCTTTCTGTACACAAAGCCCATTCTTGCTTGCCAGCCATCGTAGTTCCGGATTAAGGCATTTATTATCCGACGTTATCAGATCATAGAAAGGGATCTGTGGATTTGCTCCTATATCCTGCGATTTCCAAGAATCCCGGCCGAGCTTTTTCACCTGGCCAAGGAACGAGGGTTTGTATTTGGGGACGACGATGGACGTGAGCGAGATTGCCGAAGAAGCGCCGCCTGAAGCGCCGTCCGAAGCACCGGCTTCCACGACACAGGAGGTCGAAGAATCCGAAATTCCTCAGGCAACAACCTCCATCTCCCTTCCCTGTAGTAGTACCAGATTAGACTTTTCGTCCCTTTTTTCTATTCAGTTTTTCCGCCCGTAAGTCGAGCATGTTGGTTCTTCTCCAGTGTTTTTCTGCTGCATGTGCAGCATTTGTTGGCTGATTTTTGAAGCTCAGTAGTCGCAGCATCAACTTCTGGTTGTGTTGATCGAGATTCTTAACAGAAAATAGGCAGTTTGTCTTGGAATTTAGACTGACATCAGCTTGAGGAACCCTGCAGGTTGTAAGTGAGGAGGAGGAGGAAGAGACAGAAGAGGAAGTTCAAGAGATACGTCTTCCGGTATTTGTTTCCATTGCAGTAGGTTGTTTCTTGAGTTATATCACAATTTCTATCTCCATGTGATCTGAATCTCTTCTATAGAAGCCTACATACAAATCTGCATTACAGAAGCTTTCCATCTGTCGCAAAATGTCCATGATCTGTTCTTCCAAACACTATTGCAGAATCAAGCTTTCTCTGTGCTTGAATGTAATTGGAAATGTCTGAATCTCTTTGGAATATCACCAAGGTTTGTTGGATCTCTCATGACTGATGTATCTGTGGCCTTTTTTGTGTAACAGGATCTAGCCAAGGAAGAAGCTCCTAAGAAAGCGTTGAGCTTCAATGTTCCAGTATGTGTCATTATCCAGTAGGAAGCTTGAGTTATCAAGCATGCAATGTGCCGACAGTCTGCAGGAATGATAGTATTGTACATCTCTGGTGTTGAGTTGAACTTTTTCCATTCTGGCATTTTGTGGGGTGATTTTTTGCATTGGTTTCTCTTCTTGATCTGCAGCAACAATGTTTTGCCATGAGAATGATCACTGTATGTCCTGGGGAATCTAGACTAACATGAACACAGTTGACTTTGTTGAGGTCAAGATGCTGTTCAATAATGTTTGACATATGGATGGTTAGTATTTCAGGCTCTGGCTGAGGAACAGATGTCAATCTGTACGGAGAAACAACATCAACCTTCCGTAAGTTTTTTCCCTCTGTTGAGCATCAACATCATTGAGAGTTGGGAAACTGCCTGATAATGTGACTACTTCCATATATCCAAAAATGGTGACTACATCTGGATGGCCTTCGTCTATCTTCCCAAAGTGTTCTTCAACCAAGTACTGTAGTAGTTAATCCTTTGAATTGGGTGTGCAGTTTGTGGAGATCTCAGGGCCAGATGGAATGAAGAAGCGGTTTGCAACAGGGACAAAGGCGTCTTTTGCTGTTGATAGGTTCAATAGCGTACTCAAAGATCCAAACTTGCCGGTTGTCTGCATTGCTGCTGTCAAAGAGGGGGAGGATCCTATTGAATTTGGGCCTGATGTTGAGCTCATCCTATTCGATGCAACTTGGACACTGCAAATTGTGCAAGAAGGTTTGATTTTCCTTCTGCTTCCTGGACTGCATTGCCTTTATCCGAGCTTCAGTTGATAAACTGAAAATCAGCCAGTTCTTTCCTGAGGTTAGTCTTTAGAAACAGTGCAAATTACCATACAGTTGATGTTTGTGCTGCCTTAAACATTGATGTCAACATGTTTGGATCTGGTTGGGGAGGCTGAACATAAATGAAAACCAATGATGAAGTTCATGAATCAATATGCATAAATGAATTCAACATTTTTTACCTTAAATGAAATGCATCCAAATAATCACCAGTGGTGTGCTTAAAAGAAAACATTCAGGATGTGGGAGGCCTTGAAATTCTACCCTTTATGTAGGCCTCTCCATGTCTTTGGAATAGATGCTTGCATGCACAGTGGCAATCTGGAATAAAATGAAGGTAACAAGCATTTGCTGGGTTGAATGAGGATACCAATTACTTTTTAAATTAGCTATGCCCTGAGTGCTAGTCAACATCAAGGCAGTCTTACAATTGCTTCTGGTAACACAACAGAAGCTCAGGATGCAGATTTTTGTATATGTATTTTCCCTCAGTTTTGAGCAGATTCTTATGCACTTATTACAACCTTCTATCAGGAGCTGATTAAGTCAGCAGGGAGTGATGGCAGCTAGTCGCTGGCATTAATGGTGAAGGTTATGATCTTATACTTTGTGAGTGACACTCACAAGGCTATGCTTTCATGCCTCATTTTGTGTCATGTGATTTTTTGTTTGCCCAAAAATGAAACATCATTTAGTAAGTTATCTTACATGTTTTTGTGGAATTTCTTTCTGCAATTGCATTGATATATTTGTGAACTTAATCCAAGAATTGCTAAGAGGTAGATGTTGCAGGTGTCAGAGTCTCAAAATTGAGAAATGTAAGTGACATTTTCAGATCATGGCATCTGAGAGTAGCTAAATGACACACTTCTGCAGAAGTAGACTGATTCACTTGCTTGCTGAATATTTGGGCTATTCTACTACCAGTCAGGTCCCAGCATGGATTACCCTGCTTTAGGTCTGGCATTTAGCCACCCACTATCACTCTCACTGTCTGCACAATGGAAATGAAAGGATGTCACACTGTGGACTTAAATGGCTCAGGTGTTAACTATGTCACATTCAAGGCTGAGAATTGAGACGCACCTTGTCATGAAACCTATTACTTCTCTGGCAGGAGTGGATGAAGAATAAGCATGTTGAGTTTGGAAAACTGGCATTGATTTACAACCCATCCTGGAGCCTCTAAATGTGGAAGGTTTTGCCTCAACAGTGCTTGATTTTATTCCAAAGGAAGAACACAGAGAAGAACTAATTGGCTTTTTGTTTACACTTCTGTGTCAACTCAAGATGGAGTTTCTCCCAAAGAATTAAGCATGGAACCATATAGTTATGATGTCAGAAGAGTGATGAAGGTTTTGATTTTTTTCTAATCAGCTCATATTTTTCTGGAGCCAGCTGTTGCTCCTTTGCAGAGTGATGATGCAGCAGCTGAAGAATTCACTGAGACAAATCCTGAGGTTGAAGTCCAAGGTTTTGTGGGTGATGAGCGATTTGCATGGAGTTCTTCCAGCAAAGCTCCTTGGGTACCACTTGGTCCAGGTAAGGTTTTTTGCCACCTACAATAGTGGATGACTGTTTGTGTTTGAGTCTAGAGAATACTCATCTGGATTTTTTGTTGGAGTTCAAAGGTAAGCTGTCTTTTTATTTCCTGCTGTCTCATTTACAGCATTTCAGTGATTGGCCTTATACTTTTATGCTGGGAGTATCACCAAATACATGTTTTTGTGTTTGTATGGTCTCTTATGGTTCCTGTGACATTTTTGACAAATGCTCTCAACCAGAGTATTCAAGTATTTAAATGATTAGAATGCCTCATGTTCATTCCAATATCTCAATTACTGCGAAGCTGGGGGTTATCAATAATCAATTTTACAGGTTCTTGAGGCTTTGTATTTGTAAGAAGTTTTTTGTCTTTCAGATGGTCAGTCTTATTGTCCTCTGAAGTTAAAAGGCTACCCTTTAAAGATTCTTCTAAAGAGAACTAGAGGGTTGCTTAATAAAGAAAAATTCCTTTTTGGAATTTCAGCTTTTGGAGTTTGCAGAATGATTTTGTTTTGAGTCTGGTAAGTGGGGAGCTTCTTGTAAGCCCACTTGTTCATTGTTTGTTCCTGCTGTTCTTTCCTTTAGGTTCTTCTCTTACCTTTCTGTCAGTCTTTTTTTATCATGTTCTTGCGTTATGGCCTGTTGCTGGCCAGTAGTATGGCCAAGTCTTCCCGTTGCTTCCAGATTTGCAGCAGAAACTCAGTTCAGAGGTTGGTGCTTTTCACTGGCCTTTACCCACTGGAGGGAGCTGATGAAGTCAGTGGGGAAGTTGTGATAGATAAGTCACTATCATACATACTACTGTTAGTGGTCCCTGAAAAGGTGTGAGGCTGGAACTATTGTTCATACTGTTGTTTTTGTTTTTTTTTGTTTGTTTTGTCTTTCCTGGTTTGGAACTTTCTGTGGCTTCTTCAAGTGTTAACCTTGCTGTGTTTTTTCTTCATTGTGACAATTGAGATTTCTCTATTCTTATGAAAGATATCTCTTATGGTTCCTGCATGTGCAACAGAAGCACGAATGAAGGTGGAAAATGACCCAAAAAAAGTTGGGCCCAAGAAGTTGAAAGATCTGGATCCCATGCAATACTTTGGTGTACAGGTAATGGAGTTTTTTTGTTGATTATTACAAGCATTCCTTTCTCTAATTAAATCTGTTGCTTGTTAAAGGGCTATCATCTATTAATTGAAGTGTGCTCAATTTCTGTTTGTGGCAGAATTGGGAAGATCTGTATCCAGGAGGGAAGTTGCCTGAGGGAGGCCAGCAGGAGTGCACACCCTTGTATGTTGGTAAAATAGTTTTGGTGTTCATCTTCATCTTTGCATTTGCTGGGGGCTTGAGTTACATGTTGGAGAGGTTGCCAGAGGTTACACAAGCTGTAACCTGATTTTTCAGTGCTTTCTTTCACCAACTCACTTGATGCTTTTTTCTTCACCAGGTTGTGTGTACTTCTCTCTCTCTGTATGTAAACCTGTCAAGTTCACGAGGAAAAAGATTTTCATCTGTAGCTTACTTTCTAGTGATGTTTGTACCTAGCAAACCTGCTTGCACTGTACAGTATATTTGCATTTTTGCTTTTCAATAGATTTTCTGGCTCCAAGAGGGTTTGTATATCATTCTCCTGGAAGTTGTACAATTTCCTTGGCCTCTGGTTGCAAGGTGCTTCATTCTTTTGTTATTGTCCCTTTTGTTTCCAGAACACACAACTTTAAGAATAATATATCTACCTATGCGGGAGTTATATCAAGATGCAAACTTATAGATATTATTTTTCATGGTAGCTATTTCTGCATATTATTGACCAAAAGCAAACACACCCCCCTCTTGTAGTAGTGCAAATGCAACTAAATACGCTTATAGTCAAACAACTTCAACATAAGCATAATTTGTGTACTTAAGTTTTTGACAACTGAAACTTAAACTGAAGCTCAATTTCACTCTTTATGTATTTTTCAAATGGGGATGAAATGGGGATTAGAGGGTCAAACTAGGGTTTCAAAGATTGTGTGACTTCTTTTCGAGCTTTACCTCTGACAAGGCTTGAGGAGAGTTTTTTGAACCCTAGTTCAAAAGATAACTCTCTTCAAGCCTTGTCACAGAAAAAGATCCTGCAAATTTTCTGAACTCAAGCAATTTCACTCACTTAGGAAACTTTCAAGTTGGGGATGAACTAGAGACTAGAGAGTTAGAACCAGGGCTCAAAGAGAGGGTGACTTTATGAATAACACTATTATTGATTCCCATTAATTTTGCTTAGCTAATATGCAATGTGCACTATTTTCACATCCCCAAAAGGAGCAATTAAGGATTTTCCATTTACTAGCTTAAGAAGTGTGATATGTGTGTGTACATTTGCTTCACCTGGTTTATTTGTGCTCTTGTAACAATAACAAGGTGCATTATACACAATGGCCCTGCCATAAATTTAATATCAACAATTGGTATTGTATGATAAATTGGTCATAACTAGGGGATTTAAATTTTTATTTTATTTTAATGTATAACATCATGTTGATGTAAAAGGAAAATTTAATGATTTTAAATTTTAAAAAAATATCACGTAAGTTATGAGGAACCCAAAAGGGATCTCACATTAAATGATGACATGTTCTAAGAACCTATTTAAACATTTAAAAAATTGATACTAAACCAATAGCCAAATGTCACAACATGATTTTTAATTTTTAAAAATCTAATGAGTTTTTCTTTAAAAAAATGATCAAATATTCTCTTTTCATATTTATTTTTCACATCTGTGCAAAATTTCAAACCAAAAAAAAAACTCATCGTGACATGTGTATTTGAATGTTTTCAATCACATTGTCACATTTTGTAAGGATTACATGAATTTTTGTGTATGATGGGTGCCATAATCATTTTTGAAAAAAAATAGTTTCATCTTTAGTTTTGTGGGTGTAGTTAATCGAGGCTGGGTGCACATTTGAGGAGGGGGCAAAGGAAATAAAATGTTGAAAGATGAATGTGAATTTTCTTACAAACAAATTAAGATGAATCATCTCACTTTGTCTCTAGGGGGCAAAATCCCTTGAAGCTACTATACTCTATAATGATTCTCAACACAATATCCCTGCCTTACAAGGCAAGGCCAATAAACCATTTTCTAAGACTCTTCATCCTAAGTGGTGCACCTTAAAATATTTTGATGCTGCAATAATAAAAGATGGTAGTGTCATTCAAATGTATTGCTTAAAAATTAAACCTTGGCTTTCATTTTTATTTTTAAAATTATATTGGTCACCTAAGAAAACTTGGACAGATTTAAGAAGGCTTAGCAACCTGGTTCACATTGAAGTTCCAATTTGAAAATAATGATGATTTCAAGGGTTGATTCTAGACTTGATTCTAAAAAAATTATGATATGCCCTAGAACTTGACTTGGAACCTATACACTTAGACATGAACTTGCCAATACCCCCCTCTCAACTTGATAACAATGATTGAAACCAAAATGTCAAAGTTCACTACAAAGAAAACCACGTTATTACTTTTTGTCTGGAAAAAAACACATTAAAAACAACAAGAGGTGGACCCAAAAGGGATCCATACCAATGTTATAGTTGCCTGCATTGGTTGTAAACATCTGGCTTGAATGTCTTTAAAAGTGTTATTACAGGAGGCCCACCTTTTATTGCCTGTGCAAGATTGCCTCCTTCCAAAGAAAAGGTCCCTTTTGCTCTGTAGAGCATTTCCCCTTGGGTGCCATTCCCAATATTCTTATGACAAAGGATAGTCAAGCTTATGTCACTTTGGGTTAATAAGTTGGCATCAATATATGTGCACAAGTTTCAATGCATGTGCTTACACAACATAATAAACTCTTTTTAATTGGTCAACTAGAGTGATCAATTCACATGGTTTTATTTAAATAATCTTTCACATTTTATTGTTCTTGTTTTCATGTTTATGGATGGGAATTGCGAAAACAATAAGCCATCTTGGATGTGAGAAACATTATTGGAAGCCTCAATAAATGGTATGGGTGGAGATGCTAAGGTATCCTTTCAAAAAGGTTGATTAAATTGTGCTTACCATTCTAAATTGTTTCATCACTTGAAAAGGGGAAGAACCTTATAGAGAAGGTTGATTAGATTTTTAGAATTTCATATCTGGTTTATCGCCAGATTTGGCTAAATTTTCATAAGGATGATTGCCACTTTGCCTACATAATAAAATTCCTGAAAATTTGCACCCACCTTGCAAGGAGCTCCTGCTTTGTTCTTTACTGAGTAAGGCTCTTGGATGAAAGCATGATTCTTGAATTGTAAGGCTAGGTTCAACTTGAAATAAGTAAGGCTTTGCACGTAGCCCCTGCCTTAGGGCCGGCCCTTCTCCCCCTTTTTGTAGAACGCCCACACCAGCCTTGGCGCTGACCCTACAACAAAATGAAAACTCTCCAGTGAAACTCTATAAAAGCTTTTAATTATGTAAAATTGTTTTCACTCAAGCATGTGTGTTGTGCCAAGAATAATTTTGTTAACCCACATTTCTTAGGACCTCTCACATTTCTTGAGACCTTGCACACATTTCTTGGGACCTCTCACATTTCTTGAGACCTTGCACACATTGCTTGGGACCTCATACACATTTCTTGGGGAAGACCTCACACCCAATTTCTTGAAACCTTGCACACATGTCTAGAGACCTCGACATCCACATTTCTTGGGGAGACCTCCCACACATTTCTTGGAATCTCAAACATTGAACGAACAGTCTTTCGAGAACTGCGGGTGGGTTTGGCGGGGATGGTGAAGGAATCTTTGAGGATCCGTGCGGGAAACATGAGGTCACACGATGCACAGATCCCCCCTGAATATTCCCCATGTGGGCTCAAATGATTCTAGTATCCTTCCCGGAAGCATAAAGAGGAACCTGCACTCATCAGCAGCTCTCACTGTTTGAAGCAAGCAATTGTTGTGTGCAAGCAAGCAAGCAAGCAAGCTCGTGCATGTAAGTACCATCTCAGTTCCGACTTCAGAATCTTTAGCATTTTTCTTTCTTTGCCTACATTTTTCGAAAAAGAAAGGAAGTTGGTCCAACATGACGGACGACACATGACCAGAGATGTAACTAAAATTTGTTTACTTTATTCAACAACATTCATTGAGTCCAAATTAGGTGGAGAGAGAGAGAGAGATATCTAGAACTGTTGAGGCAATTTTTTTAGAGGTGAAGCGCAAAAGCAGCAACCGACGAGCAGTTTTTTATATTAAGCCATCATGAGTTCCTTGTTTCAAGGCATCAGTTGCGGCTGAATCTTTGGCGATGGATGGACTAACGAGCTCACCCAGTCAATGAATTTGTACTAAATAATAATTGCTGTCTAGAGCTGCATGTCCCACCAAAAGAAAAAGAAATAGTAGTACAATGTCCTGTCCAGAGCTTTTAATAAGTAGTGATCTGACCCGTTGTGCCGCGGCGGCTACTACTCTCTCACCCCTATTTCACAGAAAAATTTCGGCTGCAAAGTTCGATGAGGAGTGTTTAATTAACGTTGTTCGTCCACAAAGTTTGATGAGGGATGTTTAACGTTCTTCTTCATTTTGAAGATGAAGGTGGATGAGCCGGAAGCATGGATGTTCTTGGCTTTCAACGTAGGTTTTCGCAAAATTGACATAGTTCTTGGTGATGATCTCAACGGACATATGTTTTTGCCAAATGAATTTAGCCTCTTCATCATCTGGAATTTTGACCGTAGGTTTTTGCAAAATGGATGTAACTCATTATCATCATCATTGGGAATTTTGATGCGTTGAGTCCCTATATGATGACAAACTGACGACTGCGGGAAAAAAAAGGCTTTGGAAAATTACATTCGAACCCAGTGTTTGGAAATTTCAAATGGAATTTGTCTTCATGACGTCCGGATCAAGCGGAGGACAAAGCTACTTCAAGACCAAGTTGCATGTGGAGAGAGATTGCAAGAATATCTTAAGGTCCACTTTTAGTACTGGGTCTGCTGCTGCAGAGCTTGCACTTGCCCCACTTGCAATCTATAGTCCAATTCTTTGATCTAGTCTAGTGCTTCTCGCCTCATGATCGACTAGGCCATCTCCTTCGGCACTTTTGCTGACTCAGGAGATTATTTTCAGAGCTGTGGTCTGGACTTGGACGTATAGTGCATCTCTCTACTCTAGTGTTGGATCCTCTTGCAGCGTGCAGCAGCTTCCTCTTGGACGGACCGGCAGCTCTGTCTGTCTTTGCTGACTCGTCAGGAATTTTGGAGCGAGCAGCGTTGCACACAACCATCATGGAACAACTGTTGTTGTCTTCCAAGTATAAAGCTGCACGCTCAGCTGCAGATGCTTTAATGTGGTGTACTTTTGAAGCAGCAGTTGCGGTTGTAGTACTGAGATCATCTGATACGAGGTGGAAAAGAAATAGGTGGGAATATTTAGAAAAAGAAGAAGAAGATGGCGGGGTCATACAATGACGGACAGGTATGGGTGGCGGAGTTGGTGGGGACGACAGTCTTGTGCGTGCTTGGTCTCGGGGGCATCGCAAATGCTGTTCTCCCCGGGACTAAGGGCCATGGGATTGGGTTTCTGGGCATCGCTTTCTGCTTCGGGTGGGGCGTCTTCCTGTCCCTGCAATTCGTGGGTCACATCTCTGGTACGTACCGCAATGTCAAGCATGTGTGCGAGGAAGAAACTGGGTTTGATATTTTCCTGAAACTGGGTTTATAATATTAAGCTGCCGTTTGCAATATCGATGCAGGAGGAGTTTGCTACACTTGCAAGCTCCTCAAAATCTTGCTTTGAAACTTTCTTGAGGACAAACCGGCTGTAGATCTGACATAGAGTAACCCTGGTGGAATATATGAATTCATATTGTGCAGGTTTTTACAATCCAGCAGTCGCATTGGCGGGGGCAGTGGTGGGGGACATTGGGTGGAAGCGGATGCTTGTGTGCATCAGTGCGGAGATGCTTGGCGGGTTCCTTGCAGCCATTCTGGTGTGGTTCACTTACATCCCCCACTTCCAGCCCTTGGAAGTTGTGCAGCAGACTGATGACAATTTGTGCAATTGCTGTGACCTTGAGACGGGTGGCGTTGCTATCATCAAACAGGAGCTGAGTGCACCTGCACACAGGTACAGTACTCGCCACCAGCTTACAACTTCAAAATTCCTCTCTTATACACATAGCTGCTGCAGATCACCGTCTCGTCATAGTGAATCCGTAATATTATTACCAAGTCAGATTCTCAATAACGGGAACTAGAATCATCAAGAGATCTGAATATCGCTATCTTTGTTTGTTGGTGATGAGCAGGTATGTGTCTGCTGGGACAAGAGGTGAACAAATGAGAATGAATAAGGTCCAACCAAGCGATGCTGAGCAACAGCTTCCTGCGCATACCTTTTGGCAAACTCTCAGAAACAAGATGGTACTATAATCATTTGCAATCAGTTGCGATTTGACAATCTCCAGAAGTCTTTCACAATTGATATGATCATTCATGAGTTTACGAGTGCTGACTAGGATTCATGACCGACTATATAATGATCTATCAAGGAGAATATTGATGATCATCTTCTAGATAACTCTTTCCGAGCTGAAAGATCTGGAAGCAGTCTTTTTTTTTGATGATCAAGCTGCTCATGAATGTGGTCTGTGTCTGGATTGACTGCAGATCTTGATGACAGGCGTCTGTACACAGGACTCCAACGATGATGCCAATGAAGGATCTGTGAACAAATTACATCCTGGAGCCAGGGTAAGCAAATCCATGAAGATCTAGAACTCCAGATACAGGGCTTGATTGTTTCCTAGATTTTCTGGTTGTAGGCTTGGTCTGCAGTCTAATACTCCAAATCCATCATATGTGCACAGAAGTCATGGAATACTTCATTATATCAATAACTTGACAATTGAACAGCATTCTAGGCTTCTTTGAGATTTTCTGGTTGTCAGCATGGTCTGCAGTCTAGTACTCCAGATCGATCGAAATGGGCACCCAAATCACCGAATACTTAATTACAATAATATCTTGATAGTTGATAACAATCTAGACCGCTTTGAGATTTTCTGGTTGTTGGCATGGTCTGCAATCTAGTACTCCAGATCCATCATATGTGCGCACCCAAGTCACCATATAATTTTTTACAATAACAAGTTGATAGTTGATCAACAATCTAGACCTCTTTGAGATTTTCTGGTTGTCAGCATAGTTTGCGATCTAGTACTCCATCCATCGGTATGCACCCAAATATGAATCTAATATCTTATACATTAATAATTGATCGACAATCTAAACCTCTTTGGGTTGGTTTTTATGTGCTGTACAATTGCAAATGTGGCTTCTTTTTTGGTACACCGGCTTAGCTTAAGAGTGTACACACCCCATATTTGTTTGAATGTTCATTCTAGAAACAATGCAAAGCTTGGTCATGAACTAGTACCTCCCAAGCTTAATAAAACATACTCGGTTCCTCAATGATGTGTAGGTGAAGGCAAAGAGCCAAGCATGTGGGCCAAGTGTGAGACAACGGATTGAAGAAGACCAAGAAGTGAAATTGACAGTGTTCTGCACACGTCCATCTGTGAGAAAGCATTATTGGTTGTATTGCTTCTGGGCAGAGTGTTTCCTCACCTTTCTGCTCACGTATGGAGCCTTCTCCATATCCAACCAGGGGAGTCTGGCCATCAGCGATGCAGCAGAAACCTCTCTCTACAAAACAGGCTTGCAGCCACTCCTTATTGGCTTCCTTGTCTTTGGGTAAGCCCAGTGCCTTAAATTTCAATGCTGCAATTAACATGCATACATTCGTTTCATGGCCTGTACACTGTACTTTGGAGGAAGTACATGCTTTCAGTTAAGGCAAATTGAGTATGAACGTGTAAATTTGCAGACAAGGATACAGTGAACTCCACAAGGCCTAGTAAAGAAAAATCATTGTGTCTAATTGGTCAGCCATAATGATTAGCCCAAGTGGTGGCATTTGAATAGTCTCTCAGGTCTTATGTTGTCCAATTTTCATATTGATGGGTGGGGCTGGTGAAACAATTAACACTCTAGAATGTTGGATGAGATAAATACTGGTAGAGGCCCAAATAGGGGGTTTGGGTGGATGTGTTCTTAGCCTATAAAAAACTACACTTTCTTGAGGAGTTCCAAGTTTTGGGCCACTTGATGCTGTGGCAACAGATTTGTCTACTCCAAGTACCATAAATTGTGGTTTTCGCTGTTTTTGGTTTCTCTAGAGCTAGACAATGTCTTACAACATGTTTGTTTGTTTCTTGTTTGATTCACTGTGCAGGCTTATCTTGTGTGGGGGTGGAACAACAGGGCCTGCATTGAATCCAGCACGGGATTTGGCACCCAGAATTGCCCATTGGATACTCCCTATTCCCGGGAAAGGCCCATCTGAATGGTGGTACTCATGGGTCCCAGTATTTGCACCCTGTGTTGGTGCAGTATTAGGTGGTTTATTTGCCAAGTCCATGAAGCATATGTTGGTTGCAGGTCTTTGATCACCTCTTCTTTTGTGTTGATCTGCATTTACATCCAACAATAATTGTCTAGAAAAAGATTGGCACACATCTCAGGATTAGATTTATAATTATTCTTCATTTAACATTCCGCTAAATTCAGCCTCCTCTGGAGAATCGGTTAAGAATTAGTCTGCTCTGCCGAGGTATCAAGATCAAATATGTTAAATTGCATTGCTGCATTTCAGGGGTTACAAGTCAACATGAAAATTCATTCAACTTAGGTCAGAGATCTTTTAAGAAACTTACAAACAATTCAGAAGAAACTTGTGTACACACATTGGAACATCAATGAACTTAGTAGGAAGGTTGATGATAGGCACTATGCAAGTGATTAGCATGTACATAATTGCCTCTTTTGAGATACTATCGGTCTTCTCAGGTACCGTAAGAAATCCGTTTTTATCTGGATCATGTCTACATAATATTGCAATTTGCCATTTGAGAGGGGCTTGAGCCTTGAGGGACCTCAACAAATTTACAGCTAGCTGGGCAGGGTGAAGGTTTTCTAAAATTTGATATATTATGCATATCTAGGTGGCATAACTAGGAGAAATTTCCTAAGGCGTTGGGAGAGCACCTTATATATATGAATACACCCTCTTAAAAATGAGGAAGGATATAAGGCCTACTCCTTAAGAATGAGAGGGAGGTGTGAAATTCCTCCCATTCTTAAGGAGTAGGTGGAACAACCTTTCCCCTCCTCTGTCACCTTATGAATACACCCTCTTAAAAATGAGGAAGGATATAAGGCCTACTCCTTAAGAATGAGAGGGAGCTGTCAAATTCCTCCCATTCTTAAGGAGTAGGTGGAACAACCTTTCCCCTCCACTGTCACCTTATGAATACACCCTCTTAAAAATGAGGAAGGATATAAGGCCTACTCCTTAAGAATGAGAGGGAGGTGTCAAATCCCGTTCTTAAGGAGTAGGCAGAACAACGTTTCCCCTCCTCTGTCACCTTATGATTTACATATGTGTAGGTTCACTAAAACCTTTAGGTGCCTCATGCTTTATGATGGGTAAAAGCTCACAGGTGAGGGACATTCCCAAAGCGTGGGCCCGGACTCAACTACTGACTAGTCCTCAGCCCCTTGTTTGATGAATGCCCCCCACCTGGGGGTTTAAAACTCCACATAATAATATAGTTAGTCATAGTACTAGCATCGGATGGCACATCTGAGGTTGAGCTCTTGAACTTTGTGAGATTGGGTCTTTGGGTCTTGGATTCAAATTGGTCAACTAATTCATAGTCTTGCACAGAGTGTGGATTTCTCAATTCATCTTTGGTTTGTTGTTCTTAACTTACAATGTCCAATTCCAAAGGGATTGTGGTTCAGGCTGTCACTGCACAAGCTTGCTTCCACAGGTTGTTGATGCTTTTTTGCCTTTTATTTTTGTTTCCTTTCTCTAATTCATTTGTTGTTACTCCTACCATCTCCCTTTTCTGAAAGGTTGTGGCTCAGCTGAAGAGGCAGTTGATATTGATAGTAATGTTGATATCCATATTCGTGAATCAATTTGGCTCATTTTGAAGATTGAAATGTATTATATATGGGGTAATAATTGGTGTTTCTTTTCGTGGCAAATTTTCACACGAAGCACACACACACACACCAAACCTATAGTATTTTGAGCAGATGCTCAATTTTTAAACCAAAAATTGAAGGAAATTTTAGTTTTCGAAGAAATGTCCCAACTTTTTGATAGCCCCAAAAGTTTTTTGCCACTTTGTTCCTATTTGTAGAAAACTTTGGATGGTTTTTAAAAAGTTGTCATCAATAAATGCTAAATCTATTTGGGATGCTTGCCACATACTCCTTATTTGAAAAAAATTGAGAAAAAGGACAGTACTAGGAATGATACAATGATCATCACAATTTAACTAAAATGAAATTTCAAAGCAGTAGAACCTTGTGACAGGGGAGAAAAGCATTAAATTAATCCAAGGTTATATAATGTCAATTCAAAATTCTATAATTACATAGTAATGTTACTCAATTTTTTAATCAAAAGTATTTGTATGAAGATGAAAAAAATTATCATTCTCAAATTTACAAATAAATGCAAAATGTGATTTAATGTTTCGCCAATTTTCCAAAAAAATCGAAAATCATTTAAAGGGTAATTTAGGTAAATTTAAATTAATCTTATTAAATTTCAATTTTATGATTGAATTCTAATTTTTAAAATAAAAATGATCATGTAGCTTCACTTTGAAAAGAAAGCTTTCAAAGGGTATGTAAGAAAAAGGCAAAGATAATGATGAAGGAGGTGAAGGTTTTGAAAAGGTATTTAAAAAATAGATCTTATAGATACAAACTTTTTTTTCACATTTGCCCTGGGGGATCCTTGAGGTAGATTTGTGGTTCCATTAACTTTCTTGTACCCTTACCCTACTCCTTCATTTTCAAAGTTTGGTAATATCATACATATCCTCTGCCTTTAAGGTAATTTCAATAAAAGAAGGAAACCATTTACCTTGAGGGTGATTATGGAAAGAAAAATTTATGTATTTTGTTATCGTGAAGATAGCTCATGATACCAACAACAAACTATTGCTACTTGTTAATTTTCATAATTTGACTTGTTACTCATTGGAGCATCAACATGATCCACTGACCTGATTTCAATACTCACAGCACAAGGTCGCATGTGATAGGAAGAGCTTACTTACACCCATCCAGGATTTGAGGTGCATGATGAGAGGCTGATAGGTTCAGGGGCCAAGGAGGTTGAGTGCAGCAGAACTCAAAAATTCTGGGTATATGTCAAGATAGACCCTTCTCCTGCTTAAAATCATGTCATATGAAGATGTCAGTCAGCCTGTCTAGGGCCTTACAAAACATCTGAAGCCATGGACAGTGGAGCAGGGATTTCTAATTTCTTGGGCGTTATAAGCTGTCATCATAATACATTTAGTGAAAGATAAGAGGATCCTAAGTGTCAGCTTCAGTGTTGAATGGTTATTAGAAACAGGGCTGGCTTTGCATTTCAAAAGGAATCTTCAGTTCTATTTTAATTCTTTTTTTTCCTTTTGGATGGAACCTCCTGTCCTGTCTCAAGATTGATTTTCTTAATGCATTTACGGTTTTACTCATTTTATTGCTGGTTTAATTTTTTTTGATTTCTGTTGTGTTCAAGAAATATGATTTCAGATTAAGTTCAGTTTCATGTCCATTAGACAGAATTAAATGATTTATTTTATATTATATTATTAATTTATTCAACTAATGCACATAATGCAAGAATAAAAAAAAAGTGATATTAATAATGTATAATGAATCAAATTTAATAACTTGCTTAAAATGGAGGGTTATGTTTATATATTTTTAATAAAGTTGTATTTATTTACCTAGGGAACTTGGTTAAAATGAGGTAACATTCTTGACTCAGATTCTAATTCATTTTTGAAAAGGGATTGATTTCTTGCTTAAGTTCCAAGGGCAGTTCTAACAAAACTCAAAATCTTCAATCTGCAAACTTAAAAATTTGACTCGTAACTTGAACCCAAACTTGCCAACACAAGAAGAGATCCTCAACTGTTATCAGGATGGCTCCTCTTATTCATTATCATGATTCTAAACAAATTCCAAGACCCAGTTTTGATAAATAGTCATGATTTTCAAATTTTTGACAAAATCAAGTACCTAGCCATAAAATCACCAATTCGTTGAATTCTTTGCCCGGTGTTCCATGAAAAAATGCTGGTTTTTTAAGGTTTTGGGTATGACTGAGATTGGTGCTTCTTTGATTTTGAAGTTTTTTCCCAGTCTCAGAATTGGTGGTTCTCTGATTCTGAAATAATTTAAAAGTTGAAATCACAATTCTTTATGAAATTGAATAACCATACAACACAGGTCAATTTCCATGTGGCCCATGGTCTACCCAGTCAATACACCCAACACCAATAACTAAGGACTAAGTGAAAAAACAGTCACAACAGGTTGCATGTTGCTCCGATCTGTTTCTACCACATCACAATGTACTGGCCTTTACCCTTGTAGAGCCCTTAGACCGTATGAAATCCAAGAGCGCCGAAAGAGAGTGCCATTGGCAGAAGTAGGTGGCCCAGTCATTTACCGGGCATGTGTTAATAAATAGGAAATAGTTCAGAGGCTACTGGAATGGTGGGTTGTTAGGAAAATCAACTTGAACGCCAAGGAACCTAAAAATAATAATACTTGAATAGTAGTGGCACTAATGACACAGTGTAATTACTACTTATTAAAGAATAATTGTGTCATGGGCCACATGGAAACTGACCCTAAGTGGCCTTAAGAGATCATAAGCCAGTAAGCAACATAAAAGGCCGAAAGAGCTTGATAACACTCATCTTACTAGTCAGTGGAAGGGTTTCCCATCCAGGATCATTCTACACACACTACACAGAACATTGAACCTGGCGAAACCCCCCATGAAGGTGATGTCAAGTCGAGTAAGAACTAGGCCTGAAACTGATATGATGAGCAATTTAGGTGAGAAAACAGTTTGATGGACTCTTTGTTTTTTTTCCCTATGTACTGTTTTCATCCTAACTTTTGATTTCATCCTAGTACTCTCAGTTTGGGTACTTTACAGATAACTCCAGTACAAGGAAAAACCCCCATGGATTGGAATATCTGGTGAGGCCACCAGCATGTCTCTGCAGGTTAAGAAGTCTATAATCTGACAATGAGCCAGTTTATTGTCATTATAGAGTAGTTGGTTTAGTGATGTGCAGAAGATGATAGAAAGCAGAGTTGTGCAGCTTTAGCTGGCATGTGAAATTGTTATGGAAGTTGTCAATTTCCAAATGAGTTGACAAGTTATGACTAACAATTTATGACTACCGCTACTGCTCATCACAGTTCCAGTAATTCGTTTTTCCAGTTTGCTGATGCAGCATTTTTAGTGATCATCTCACAGAGGATATCTGGTCAACTGGTGGAAAGCTTGCACAAAACTGTTGAAATTGTAGAACACTGGTGAAAAATTGTGATGAAACTGAAAAGTGTGTTGAAATGTGGCCAAATTTTCCCCCAGGATAAGTTTTTTCTTGAAATTTTTGGCAGATCTTTTCACAGAAACAAAAAATTTATAGCAGAATATTCCATTGAAGAAACACTACAACAAAATGTGGTTTTTGCTACGATAGAAGGCCATGGCTCCTCACATATGTGTGAGGAAAGCTTTGTGATTTCATGTGTTTATTGTGACACATACTATGCTTATATTATACTTTGACATTAGTTTAACGTTAGTGTAATATGTGCCACAAATTGATGTCAAACCATAACATAAGTTGAATATGTCACATATTAAATACTACTTATTTTACAATGTGATGGATGAAATGACAAAGTTTATGTCCCACATGTGTCATGCATATCATTGTTAAAAACCCACATTTGGTGTAGTAAAAACAAATATTTCTTGGAACCAAATAGACAAGTCAAGTTCAGAATTTTGCTTGCTCAAATGTCACACCAACAAATTGTGGAATTCGAAATCGTATACCATATCTAAAGTCCCCTTTATTTTTTGTGGACTTGACTTAGGTTTGATAATTTTAATTGCCTTGGTGAATAATATGAAAATCAATGTACATTCAAAGTTCAATTACAAACTACAGTATCATAATGATTTGACCTTGGGGAGTTGTTTGTTGATTCAAAACTGAATTCAGAAATAATATATTTTTTCATTTTCAGAAAGCAAATGCATGGGTTGAAAATACGACTTGTTCACATTATTGAAAATTTCAATTTTTCACATGGATGAAATTAAAACAAATGATTTTGGATGAAAATTCAAGAAAGATAGTGCTCATGATGATCTCAATCATTGTAATGATAGAGATAAATTTGATCACCATTCCTTTTTCATTGCTTTATAGTGCAAATTTAAGATTGCATTTAAAATGCAATCCTAGAGATTTCTTGAAAAAACAACATTCAGGAAAAATTACCTATATTCCTTATCTCTGTGGTTTCAACTAGCTTCTATAGCTTGGTAGTTTAGGGCTGATTTTTAGCTTCACACCCATCAATGGTTTGCAAAAGAAATTTCAATATGAAATACATTTTATTGTAGATGTTAGATTTTGTCAATAGAGATTCAATTTTAGGATATGGACTTGGATACATACAGAGGCCAATTCATCGTGATGCTTAAAAACAAAAATTACAAAATCTATTGATTTTTGCAATCGAATTTAAGGGGTGTAATGTTGACAAAAAAAAGTCATTGGTCCACTTTGATTAGCATTAATGATTTCATTTAAAATTTGTTTGGGACTTGGTCTTTAAAATAAATTTAATAAAAAAAAAATTGAATTATTTTGCATCATATTAAGGGTGCAAGCACACCATCATGAGGCACACTCCATCTAGGCCATTGCTTTTAATAGTTTTTCATGAAGAATGTTTAAGAATTTTTTCAATACATATTTTTGAAATAAAAAATTTCAAAGTTTCTTTTAGAATATCATGTTAATGTTTATATTTTTAGAAATTCAAGAATATGCCATTTTCAAATCTTTCTTTGGTGTTCTTATTGTAAAAAAATTAATTACAACTATTTAAAAAATTCTTTTGGATAATTTGAGATGACTTGAAATTATAATCATTTTGTAAGATGAAACATAAAATCTACAAAGAATTTGCACGGTTTTAAAAATTCATATTTATTCAAGATTTTTTTTTAAAAAATTAAATTTATTGAGACAAGGCTAAGCATTTTTCATAACAAGTTGCAAAACAACTCATTGAAAAATTCATTTGTATCAAAAAAAATCATTTTGGGTGCAAAAGGACTTGCAATCCTCATTTAAAGCAATGATAGCAACTTTTTTGAGGGTATTTTGACCCATTCATGTTAAGATTTTGTGCACTTGTCTTTCTCAACGACCTTTAGATGTGGTAAACTTTCAATGTAAAAAAACTTGAAATTTCTAATTGTGGTATCCTTATGCATGGCATCACAATGTAAAAATGCATTATGAAATATACTTTAGTGAATGTCTTTTTTTTGCTGCTCTTTGGTCCACCCAACCACCCACTTGCCCTTCAGTTGAAATATTGCGCTTGGATTCTTACATCTCTGTTTGGCACTTACATACCTTCCCTGGAACTAATGTTTGGCAGTAATTAATCCTTTGGTGTGCCAGCCAACCCATAAGACCATGTGGAGAGGGAAAATTCCTTATTTTTTTGAGGTGTTCAGTTGAAATATTGCACTTGGATTCTTACATAGGTAGCAATGAAACCATGTGTGTGTTTTTCACTCAAATCATGTCTTTGTTTTTTTCAGTAAAGTGTAGTGTAATTGTGAATTAGACAATTACATCACAAACCAATTTCAATGTTATTTGGTTGATTCAGCTTTCACTGTTGTTTTCAGATGGTTTGAAAACAATTGATGGCATCTTGGATTCCAATCTGCTTCTTATTATTAACACTCCAGATGGGAGTCTGGAGTCTGGACACCCATCTGAAATCACCCAACAGGAAGAAGATTTCAGATAGGTAATGTGGGCCCCTGATAGAATGCTGGCTGTTCCCCAACTTAACCGAGCAAATAGCATTATTAAGAGACCCTAATTAATACCTACATCTCTGCTGGACATTGTTTATTGTGCACATTATGGCAACATGTGCTCAAGTTTGACTATGTTATACTGATTTCAGGTCAGATTAGACATGGAGTATACTGGCTACTAGTTCATGGGAAAGGTTGAAACTGGTCCAACATGTTATGGAATCCAGCAAGTTATTACTTGTTACCATCTAAAGAGTTGTTTTGCTTTGCAATTCTAAGCCTAGAGCAAGTTCCCAGGGTGAGGGCATTCTCAAAATAAGGGGTTTAGGTGACGCGGTTGGTTCTAGCTGTGTCTGGTCCCACTTTTAGGGGATGTTCCAGTGTGGGGGGTGAGGACTAGTTTTTTTTCCCTTCATAGTTGCGTCTGGGCATTTGAAAAAAAAAAATTCAAAGAATCAATTGAGTTCAGTTCATTTATTTTAGGAGATTTAAAGAATCGCTTGGGTCCAGGTCTTAGAAACCCAAAGAGGGGGAGGTTATGAGGTGAGGGTTATGGCATGTGATTAATGGGGTATAAGGCTCGGTTTTTTAATAGAAATTCAAACAAGTACAAAAAAAAGTTTTTTTATCATGGTTTTCGGAAGACTACTTTAAAAACATATGATAGGTCTTTAACAATGTCCTACAAGGCTGGGTTTTTGCTGCCTTTTTAAGTCTTTGACAAACAGTCTTAAAATTTTTAAGCTACAAGGCAAGTTCCTAACAATCTAAGACAACACTAATGTTCTACCTTCGTATTGAAAAGTAAAAAAAGTTCTTCAAATTCTTTTAGTTGTTTCAAATAATCAATAAGCATTCTCAATTGTGATTCAGGTTCAGGGTTTTTGAGAGACACCTCACATTGTTATTCTTCCCATGTTAGATCTGGTTATGAATATTTGAGATTTTAAAATCATTGATTATGAGGCAGGGATGTATGTCAACTTTTTGAAAATGCTGAGTAAGATGGGGATTCGGGTTTTTGAAAAAGTAAGATTTGACAGGCATACATGCATATCTCCTGTCTGCTACCTGGTTAATACTTAGAGAAAAAACAAATATTCGCCCCCACACTGGACGTTCCGCACCTGTGGACCTTAAAAATTGTAAGGCATGAGACAAATTTTATCATACATCTGAACATACATAGATCACAAGATGGTAAGAGTGAGACACACCTTATGCCTCCGAGAGTGGTAAGTTGCCTCCTGTTTTTGAGCTGGCATTACTAATGTGCATAAGGTGTCATCCAAATATGGTAGCAAAATTCTCTAAATGCTTTAAGGGCCAATACAAGACCCCCAATATTTGTACCATCAAGGACCTACCTACCTAAGGATGAAGGAGCCGCCAGCTTTAGTAGTGGGTTCCATTGCAAGCTAAAGATCAGGGTGGGCCCTTTTCTACCAGCTTGCTTTTTTATCCATGCCCGGGTTAGGTTGGGTATTTTGGATAATAATTCACAAGAGCCGGCTTTGTGGGTTCCAGATTGCCTGCTTAATTTGCTTGCTCTGTGGGTCTAGGGCAGTGTGACTATTCAAGACCTAGTTAGTAGTAAAGCGCAAGATGCTTCCTGGCAGGCCAGTCAGGAGGTCCTTCCCATTTGCTGGTGGGATTTCATTTGAATCAGGTCAGGACAAGATGCGGATCAGCAGACCTAACCTCTTTCCATTAGGTCGCTCCGATCACAGATTCTGCACTAATAGCAGCTTTTCATTATGTTTGTTGCATGTCGCTAGCTCATAGTCACGTCACAGCTCTATAATTCAAACATTGGACAACGACAAAGCTATGTCAGTTGTGAGTTTACGAGTACGTCACTAGAATGTCACATCTATCATTATTTCTGGGAATAAGTGTTCTTTTAAAAGTTCTCTAGAGAGTTACCTACATATGAAATGTTCCGAACATTCCTAACAATAATTACTTCGGGATTTCCAGTCAGGGTTTTGTTTTCATTTTTGTGATGTCGCTGAAGTGGCAATCATCCAGAAGACAGTTTAGCCAACAAGATGTGAAAGTTAAAAAGAATGAAGCATCCTTCACATTTTTGGCTACATGCTAGAACCTTGGTGATTGTCAACTACATGCATAGAACTTCTTTGAGAAAGAATGTCGAAATTTGGTGACTGAAAACCCAATTTTTAAAACTCTGATCCATTTTTTAAAAAAAGAATCCAATTGACTAAATTTAGGCTAAAAGAAAAAGGATGTTTCCAGCCCAGTTGCAGCTATCCAATGGAAATTGCTTGATCATGAAGCAAAAAACAGGGCCCCAATTCAGTGACTTTCCATTAGGCTGCTGTGATCACAAAGGTGGCCTGCATGTGTAACTGTGATCACAGCAGCCTAATGGAAGAGACCCTTTAAACTCTCATTTGAAAGTAGTGTTTCTTTTTCTGGTGAAAAATTCCCCTAATTTTTTTGGGCCAACCACTTGTAAGCTTGGATTTAAAAGGAAAAGAAAAGGAATTTTTGCGTAAAACTTATGGCAATGGATTCCATCGCCAGAATCAGTACCTCACTCTGTGCCTTGTTGCCTTCAAAGTGATCATGCCTTTGCATTGTTAGATCACCAAATCTTGCCGCCCTAATGGCCCTCCATGTTGCCATCTTCTCCTTCAACATTTGTAAACTTTCACCACAACACACCTCTCAATTTTAGTCATTCGACAACTTGATCCTATCGACTTTGGTTCCTTTTGCCACTCATTCTCCCACTTGCAAAAGGAAGTTGCCAAAACCTAAACCTTATTTGAACGTTGTGTGTATAGTGTAAATTGTAATGTGCATTGTGCATTGTTTGCAACTTGTGAACAGTGAGCACTAAAGTTTGTGGTGAAATTGTGAAGTTCGAAGTTATGAGTATGATCATGCAATGTATTATGGCATTGAATGGAAGCCCATTAGGAACAGGTTTCAAAAGATTCTGTGCAATATGGTGCCACTATAGTTGCCTTGGAAGTTGGAACTTGAAGCTTGGATTTGATTTGATCTTTGATGCACGACTCAACAATGAACATTGAATAGGTGAATCAAGATTCAACTTTCAACAAATTCAAGTTGGTATGCACATGTACCAGGTACTTTTGATCTTAAGCTCTTTGCATATGGTATTTTAGTCTAAACTTTGGAGTTTGGATTTTGTTACAACTGACCTCAAACTTTAACTCAAGTAGTTGTTACAGTAACTTATAAATTAAAAACTTTTCTTTCTATGTTGGTGAGTTCGATGTACTTAAATTATTCAACTCTATTCAAGGCTTAAGCTTGAAGGTTCTAGATTTTAGATGTGCTTTGAGCTTTCAAGTTGTGTCACACTCATGCATGCATGAATCATGGTTGTTTGTTGTGTTTTTTTAAAGTTGGCCATTATCATCACATCTTGAGTTCTTGAGCGGCGTCCACTCAACACTGTCATTGTGTTGAAGAGTTTTACGTTTGGGTTTGGAGTCCGGACTTTGGACACTAGGAGTGTTGCAAGATTCTAAATCAAGAAAATGCTTCCTTTTTGTTCACCACCGAACTTCAAGTTCAAGTATTTTTATTCTTTCCACAACTTTAGTAATTTTACCCCACTTGTCATGTTTCATGATGTGAATTCGGGTAGCAATAGTGCAACTACATCCACATTGTGTAACCTTCTAGGACCTTTGTGTGCATTGCCTATTCAAAATGTTGTGCTAGTTATCTATCATAGTCACTTGAGAGGTACAAATTCAAAGGCATCCCCATTGGGTTCACTTATAGACTTTATTAATGATTTTCCAAATCTAGAATTCATCATTCCTCTTGAACAACCTAATCCTGTGTTCCATCAGAAGCAAAGAAAAAAAAACCATCTTATGAATCTACTTGCAAATTCCAAGTTTCATGGGGGGCAAAATTGCCTTAGGTTGAACTATAAATAAAGTTTGATAGTTGTGTGCATACTATCAAAGGCAAAGTTTGCTAAGAGGTAAGCAGAAAAATAAATTATTAACACTTAATTGGGATTCACTATAAAAGCACATTTGTTGTAAAAAAGCAAAAAAAACTTTGAGAGGGGTGAAGAAAGCAAAGTGGTATGCTAATAAGGATTGTAAACATACCAAAAATTTGTGGTTCCATATGCTTCCAAGGGTAAGGAGTTAGTGTTGTGATTAGTTGCCAATGGGGTTATGGGGGGAAAATGCAGAAACCTTGTGCAATTTGCCACATTATTTCACACTTTGCAATATGGCAAGCCATTGTTGGAGTAGAAGGCTCGTAAAAAGCTCTTTGATATTCTGAATTTAAAAAATAATCCCAAGACACACTAGACAAATTTTGTGGGTTGGGCCATGGCTCGACACATGCACTAAATTGTGTTGAATGCCACCATAGTTGATATTGTAATATAGTAACCCAATATATTTCTTTGACATGTGATGAGGTGACCATTATTGAGAACTAGAGTTGAGTGTTTGTTCATGCTTATGTTATGCAAAATTAGTTGCATATTATACCGATTATGTTTTTTTTTAAGCATGTGATTGTTGGATCTAATGTTAACAACCTCACCTAGGTTTTTATGCAGACCTTGATGAACCAAGGTGGTTTATTTTTTAAATTGATTAAAAAGAATCTTTTGACATTTTGATGTTGATGGGGTTTCTGTATTCCAAGGTTTCAAGGGGTTACAAAATAAAATATGAAGCATGGGTTCTCCATGCATTCCATGGGAATTCATTGTATGGTGGGTGAAAGCACTTTACGGTGACCCCCTTTATGTAGTCACATTGTACTTTTTTTTGGGTGGTCATTTTTGAACCTAAACCATGTAAAAACTACAAAAACATTTCACAATGTTTTTGCATATTATGGTAAAGCATAACCCAAAAAAGATAATAGAAAAAAAAGTAGTCATTTTCTCTTTATATTATGGTGGCTTGGAGTATATTTTGCATTAAAAGAATACATGTCACAACATATTAGAAAATGCAAATATACTCCAAAAATGATTGAAATTATTTTTTAACTTTCTTGAAATTTATAGTAGTTATTTCAAATGTCATTTCACATAATTTAAACCAAATTTGTGAACCATTTGAAAAGTTTGATGATTTTCATGTCATAAATGGGGTTTTTTAACAGTCTTGATCATAATTATGCGGTAAATTGACATTTTCACAAATAATCACTCACAAATGGAATGTGACAAGTGTTTTGTAGTGGGCAAGTGTTTTTAGATTTTGAAGAAACATTATTTGTATTATTAATGAAATTAAATAAGTAGTTTGAAATGTCAAAATGAGTTTTGTTATACTATGTACATAGAAATATACCCATGGCTCCTTTCCTTTACATTATTTTTTATTTTCAAATAATTTTAAATAACATTATTTCTATCCAAAAAAAAAATAAAAAAACCAAAACACCAAAATTAAAACTCAAAATTAAATGGACTACATTTTGTGAAATTCATACAAAAATACTTTTAGAAGTGGATGGAAAAGTTCCACAAAGGGGGGTCACCATAGTGTGCTTTCACCCTAGTTCATTAGACTAAATTTATAGTGTAAACATTCTCACATTTGCAAGTGGTGAGAAGAATTGAAGATTTGTTCTTGATTTTGTACAATTAAATTTCTAAGAACCAAAGTGACATTTGGAATTCTTCAAGCTTGTTAATGTAATGGAAAAAAAATCGGCTAAAATCTTGAAGAATGTGAAGATTCATTGCATTTTATGTTGTCCCTAACAAGGCATGTTATGTTTGAATACAAAACATTGTTCATGAAGATGGCCAATATTGCTTGCCTTAACAATGACAAAACAAAGGCCAATTTTGACCTCCTTTGTGATGTCCAATTTTTATTGGGTCTTGTTGCCATACTCCCCTTGCTATAATTAGTTCATAATTTGATCATGTTCAAGCAATTGATAAATGTTTTCATATGTGATCTTGTGTGACAATAACCAAAGTTTGCCAAGGATAAATGTATGTTCTGTATATAGATGTGAACACTAGGTTCAAGTTTGATGCCTTTGATGGTTACAAATACTTACTAAATGCTAAACACATTGAATAATTTATCATGCATTGGGTGACAAACCTAAACACTAGTGTTGAACAATGTCTAACATTTGATGTGAATTAGCAACATATATGGGCAATTTACCTAAATGTGCAAATTAGTGAAATATTATTTGTTACACAAGAGGTTTATGTTACAACCATGTTGCATTTATAGAGGCAAATTGTGCAAGTATTTTTTAAACCTTCACCCTTGTTTGCATTTTTTTTAATGTGCATTATAGTTGTGTGAAGGTTTTTGTTGATGGGGGTTTGGTAAAGGTTGTTGATTGCCTTATTATGGAGTTGCAAGGTAGGGTGTATGCATTGTTTAGTGGATCATTTAAAGCAAATAAAACACTAACAAGAGTCATAAGCAAGTTTTTATAAATGTTCCATATTTGGTTTTAAATTTCAAGATTTCATTAGTGTAATTTTTGACTTAGTTTAAAGTTTTTATAAAAGGGTGAAAATGTAGTCCTCAAACATTACATGCCTTATGAAAGCAATGTAGGGGGGAACCAATATAGATTATTTTTACCTCCAAAAGAATCATTCACTAACCCTACTATACCTAATAAGATTGCAATTATGTAATATTTCAAGTAAAAAATAATGTCACTAAAATTTAAAAAATGCTTGTTTTCAGAAGATAATCCTATCGTTTAGACATGTCACTAATTCAGCTAATGAAATTCATGGTGAAGGAATTTACCATAAGAACAAAATAAAAGGAGGGGGCTAGAAAGTAATTAACTTCTAAACCTTGTAAAATATTTTCAAATATAGATAGTCCAATTTAGTGGGTCTACAAGCCTCCAACATATAATATCTCCCAACTAGAGTGTATGTATACCTTTTGTGACAATCTCCCATTGTTTGTACCACTTGCATACCCTTTGTGACTATTTCCTATCACACACAACCCTTGTAGACCTTTGTGGTTTTTACCTTTTATATGCAATCATGTCTTTTATTCTCTAGACTTCGGCCTTCAAATCTATCACATGGGTGGAAGTACAAATGGGTGGACCCACTAAGAATGTCACACTAAATTTTATTGCACCCATTGAACTTTGAAAAAATATTGGAAACTTTTTAAAAAATGTTTTCATTAATTTTTTTTTGGAATACATTACCCATGTTCTATAGAAAATTTTGAAACTATAATGAGATAAATTTTTTTTTGAATTTTGATGATCTTTATCATTGTACTTAGAAAAAGTTTCAAGAATGTCACAAGGGCCACCGTTCTTAAATTTTTTGATTAGGAACATTTTTGAAACAAGTAGAGGTTTTTATTTATTTATATAGTTTTCATAAGTAATTTAGATGGTATTCTACTTGATTTTTTAATTTGGTAATTAATTGAATAGATGTGATTTAGTTATCAATTTTCAAAATTCAAGAACATGATTCTTAAAGGGGCCATGACAATTAGGAATAAAAATTTGTACTATTTCTCATTTATTTTTATTCCAATAAGAACTTAAGGCCATATTCTTGTGAAAATATTTAAAAGAAAGGGTCCAAGAGTATTATTTGGCCAATTTTGGTTCCTTAACATTCTTTGAGGTGGTTCCTAATAGTACCACCCAATTGTAGTTATGCCCACATTCCTATTGCCATTTACTAGCGGTTATTATTGTATGGTAGCAAGATGCTTCTTAATTTAAAGACTAAAATAGAGGATACCTTTAGATTGTTGAAGAAATGGGAAACTACTACATTGAAGACAACAAAACATTATATAAACTTCAAATGTACTACCTTTCTTCACTATTTAGCATATTCCAAGTAGAAGAGAACACTAACAAAACACTATTATATTATCTTAGCTATTTTCCATTACAACAAACAAAATACAACATGATTCCATACTCTCCTTTCCTTGATGTTACACACACCCTTTTCATAAGAAAATCATCTCATAGCAAAAGTTTCCAGCTAAAATATAATTGAAAGATCGTTAAGTTCTTTTTTTTCCCCCCTTCTACCCCCCTTTCTCCCAAAATCACATAAGGCCCATATTGTTCCCATGAAAATAGGTCTTTATTTTAATTTTTCCTAGAAATCCTTTAATCAATTAGTAAATTATAACCAACCATTCATCCACATGAATTAATTAATCCCATTAATTTCATCTTTTAAATAAAAGATAGTAAGTCTACCATTAGTTTCTAACTAGTTATTAGGATGCTTCATGGTACTAATTAGTTTAGGGATTTCTACCCTTAATAGTTTTAGTCCCTTATGAAACCTCTTAAAACTAGGTCAAAATTCACATTGAAAAATGTTGTTAGTTAGTATGGTGAAATCACTTTGAAAATCCTAAAAGAGAAACCCATAAAGTCCATAAGAATAAAAGCCCATTTAGATATTCAATTATGTACCCATTGGGCATAAAACAATTGACAAAATATTCATTTCAAAAGGACTTTTGAAAATAACTTGGTCCAATTTTGACCTTTCAAAAATTCATAACTATCATTTGGTTAAGGTTTTATAAAAAAAAATTCACATTTAGTTTTATGATTTCATTTTTCAACCCATGTTCAGTGACTATAAACAATTTGGAGTAGAATTCAATATGAATTCTTGAATTTCTTAACAATCTTTCACCTAATTAATCCATATATATGATTTCAAAGGTCCACTATTTATAATGAATGCATTATTTTCAAAAAATAATTATGCAAATGTTTTCATAATCAACTTGTTAGTTTAAAATGAATCATCATTTATGTATTTAAAATTAAATTATTCACCATAAGCATTTAAACACAAAGCACCTTGCAAAAATAATTATTGTGACTCCAAAAGTAAGCCACCATACGTTACATTCACTCAATAGGTTCCCTACTCATGGGATTATGGACAATTTAGATGTGGTGTATCCACAATAAGTTGGTTTCAACGAGATGCAAATGAATGTTTCAATAAACATTTAGAGGTGATCAAAGCAACTTATTGCTAGCCCAAGTAGGTGGGCATTGATGTTTGGGTGCTTGAGGTGTTTTTTGCATCTTTTTTAGACATTCAGCTTGCCATGAAATCCATTGCTTTGGATGCCATGGCTAAACCTACAGATTTGAATCTTTTCACATGATTTTGGTGAACTCTTCTAGTTAGTGGAGTGCATTTTTATTCTTTTCTCGAGCATTTCAAATTGGTAGAAATTGTTATGGTACAAGTTTTTGGGAGTGTGGAAGATGAATAATGCTTCAATTTGTTGGCATGTGGAAATCCAAGTTCAGAATTGACTTACTGATAATTAGGGTTTAGTTGTTAGAATGTTCTCCCAAAAATCTTACACCATTCACAATTTTCCATATGCAAATGCATATGAGTAGTGGTGTGAATAGTGTCTTGATATGGTGTGGCAGCGTAATTTATTGAAAACTCTCAATTTTCCAATTTTGAAATTGGACTATCTTTTACTTGGGTTATGGTATCCACTGCCCAATGATTATTGGTTTTTTTTGGTAAGTGAATCCTACTAGTATCAAATCCAACTTTTGTAGCTTGCAAAGTTTAATTTCTTTTGTGTGATGGGCATTTGTGATTGCAATGGAGCTTGTATCATGTATGTGTTGTTTTCACTAAGGGGTTTTTTCTAGCACACTTGTGCTGCAATGGGCTTTTTGAAAGGTTCGATCCTCTCTAAGTGATTGTTACATTATGTAATTGTGTGTTTTTCAGGTTGGAACTTGCATCATTCATGGTCCTTGTTCAAATTTGAATTTTGAATCTTCATACATATGTTCATTTCTGACTTTTGATTTTGGAGTGCTTTTCTGGAGCTCCAGACTACAACCTCTAACATCCAGAGGTAAATAGCCAAATTTTCTCCTATTATGATTTCATAGATGTCAAAATCCTACCAATATTAAAACTGTGGTAGCCAGAATCAGCCACCTCGGGGAAAAAAAAGTGCTCAATTTAACTCCATTCCCCCTTAAAAGATCGCCAAAAGTTTACTCATAAAAATTTCTTTTTAGCTAGCTACATCTCTGAGTCATTCCAATCTGTAGACAATTCAGCACCACAAGTGTTGAAACAGGAGCCAGATATGATATTTTTCCAACACCAAAAAAGAAGAAAAACACTGTTTGAAAGAGGGACATGGTCTGACAGTTGACTACTAGACCATCTTTCACTGGTGGGTTTTGCACATAGTTTTGTGGAGTGCTGCCCAGTACCATTAGACCCAGAGTCCACATTAGTACATACAGAAGAGAGTACCTAGTTGGAATTTGGGTGTGGGTGGGGAGCCGTGTGATAGGACTCAGGACTCAGGAGGAGGTGTGGACAATTAAAAGTTTGCAGATGAGCAAAAGGTACGCTATCAAACATTGATAGATACTGAACAGTCCAGGTGCAACTAGTTCAATGGAGCTCCGTCTCCAACACAAGTCTGCTAGTGGCGCCCATGGCCCTCTTCAGCTTGTGGGAAGCTCCTATAATTGTTCATTCGTGTAAATTCTTCTTCATTTATTGGTCACACTTTCATTATTTCCATCAATGCACGTGAGAAAGATTTTCCACAAATTGACATTTCTTATTATTCACTCCTCTGATTGTCTTCTTGGATACATCTTGTTCAGCCTCCATTTTATGTATGGTCTTTTGGGGTTTTCGTTTTTCCGCCTCCTTCGCTTTGGCCATCATCTTTCCATAAAAACATCAGCAATTTCTTCTTTCCCAGCGTCCATTATGGGTTTAGGTTAGGAATGAGGGATTAGGATTTTTAAAATGTTCAAAAGCAAGAAATATAGTGTTTCCATTATTTTTCTTGCTTTTGAACATTTTCAGTCTGTATGACAACAATACTTTAAACCGATATATATCAAATCTTTTGAATTTGATCTTTCATGACAACATTTTCATGATTTATTTATTTATTTTTTGGCTAGACCCAACTTTCTCATCCATCTTCCCAAACTCAAATATCTGCTGCTGTCTTTTTAGACTTTAAATGTCTTTGACCCATATGTCATCCAATAGACCTAGATGATGATCAAAGTATAGATCATACGTTATTATCATATTTTACATCTTAGGGCAATTATAGGTTCATTGGGTGAAATGTGGGTCAGAAAAGTTCACATTGTTGAACGATGGATGAAACCGAAAATTAGTTTGAAAGAATGAAATCCAAGAATGTTGAAAAAGCTGGCAATTTATGGGCAAATTTTGAACTAGTTAAAATAGATGAAATTTGGGAAAGTTGAACATAGAAGACACTTATCATTGCTTCAAGATGGAAGTAACAAAAAGAAAATTGAGCTAAATTGCCTTGAAATTATCATTTTTCATCAATATGTTAGACTAAGTTTAGTATTTCAAACTTCTAAATGCCTTTAGCCACCAAATGACCTTGAATGGCAATTTGCAACCAAGAGGTCAACAACTGGGTGGGAGGTAGCAAATGTCTTTTATTTTGCAAAAACTTGGATACAAAATTGAAAATTTCCCTAAATGTGGAGATTTGTTATATCATTATACAAGAGTTCAATACGGTTTTTCTCTCACAAAAGGTTGTTTCTTGTCACATAAACTTTGTGGTTCCATCCATTATAATATACAATATTATATGGTGTTTATTATCACATATGTTGCACTAAAATGACTACTCAACATTAGGTATTGGCACATATATCGCAAATGTTATGTGTGCCATTTTAATGTAATATATATTGCAATAAAAATCACATAGTATTGGATGAAACCACAAACTTTACCCAATACATGTGCCATGATTGTTTTGTGAAAAAAACCACATTTTATTGAAGTGTATATTCTTTAAATGTGCTTCTTTAGAGTTTCAAATTCATCAATATTGGGAAATTAAACAAATTTCCAAGATTGATTGACCTCCCAATCCATAAATGTTTATTCATTCATTTAGTTTTTCCATTTACTGTTCAGTAACTTCTCTTTGTAATTGATCAAAACCTTGGAAATTATGAATAAATTTCCAAAAGGAAAATTCATTGAATATGCCATTACAATTACCAGTCAACTATATCATTAATTAACAACTATGTTTTATTGATCTAAGCATTTTATGCAATGACATATTAAGTTAATACTAAGAAGAAAAATATAACTTATACTTAGCATTGAACCCATCAATGGTCAAAATGTTTATTCAAGAATTATGGTGAATGATAATGAAACTAAGTTGCTAGAAGTCACCATTAAGTTGTCGTGATGTGTAGTGTTGTGACATTCGGTGTTGTAAGGGTGTAAATCCATAGTAAACTCTACTGAACAAAAAGACTAAAACTGGTCAAAGGTAAAAATTAATCAACCAAAAAGAGATGCACGCATATATATATACAATGCACAAAAGGAGGCTGAGATGAAATTTTCATGTATCCCCCCCAAGACTTGAACCGGGAAAAACGTGGCATGGTCTGAATAGAAATCAAGGTGCTATAGGAAAACATGATGAATAATACCAAATGCCAATGGGAACTTGAATGAGCTCCGGCTTGAGGCAAAATAGATGGTATCCACCATTATAATTATCACAAAGTAACATCTAATTAGCATCGCCTATCTTCTGACCATACTTGACATGGATAGTCAATTTGAGGAATCCAAATCAATGTGATGATGGTAGGATCCAAGTTCAGTAGGTGGCAGGGCACATAATTTTTGGAATGATCTTGCATTGTGCGTCCGTTACTTCCTTATAATTCCAACACACCTGAAGGCTTGATCGCCTTAATCTTCAAGATAGTGTGACCAAAAGAAGTGTTTAGAGTATCATTAGGTTGCCGCTAGAGATACACAAATCACCAACATCAAATTGTCTCACCTTAGGCTTGTAACTACCACCTTGTGTGTGTGCATACCATAAGGTGTCTCGATGTTGTGTAATGGACAAGTTCTCCATGGCCATGGGCATAACCTTCTTGAATAGAGTAACCCTCTCTGCAATGACCTTAACCCAAGTGGCTGGGGTGTCCAAGTCCACAACCTGGTACATTTGAGCAACGATGGAAAAAAGTGGCTGGGATGTTTTCCAAAAAGTAAAAAATAAGGAGCAAAATGAAATAAAAAGGCATGTTTGGACATCCTGTAACCCATGGTGATGTAAGGTAAGGCTAAGTCCCAATCCTTTTTGTTCTTAATGAGGCAAATCTTTCAAAGTCCCTTCTTGCATGTCTAAACCATCCTATTTACAAGGCCATCAGCTTGGGGATGGTCCTTTGAAGTCCGGTGATGGTCAAGGAGAGCATGATCAAATAGGTCTTGGAATTCTCCATTGAATTCTGATTACTGATTAATAAAGCACCCAACACAAGCCCCAAACCTACTTAGCACATGTTGTAAGAAAACTTGGCTGGTGCTATGTGATGACCTGTCCAACAACATAACAAGTTCAATTTACTTTTAAAAATGTTCAATCATATTCATGATGTAAACACTCCCTTTGGAGGTCTGTGGTAATTCTCCAGCTAAATCACATGACTAGCGATAGAACATGCCTTAAATAGGGAGTGGAAAAAGCGTGAGTTGTCGAAAGGAAAAGGAAGTTTTCACTCTATCACATTGTTCACACCTAACAATGACATCTCAAACTTGAGCATACATATTTCTCCAATGGTAATGAGGAGCGAAAAGGCTATAAGTACGCTTAACTCCAAAGTGTCTAAGCTCTAAGTGTACCTTTTGAATAAGACCATGCCATTCCTGTGGTGGAGGAACCACTTTGTCACCTTGTGGTAAGCATTAGATGAAGTGATTGTCCTTCCATGAGTAGTGTTTAGACCACTGTTGTATGTGATCTCATTGACTTGATGTAACTTGGGGAAGGTATTCCCCATGTTGAAGAAACTTTAGAGTGTCCAAGTCCTCCCATATATCCACAATGGGATGTTCAACTAGGTTACATTGCAATAATGTAAGATAATTAGATGCATAAGATACATGTACTGCTGGAATTTGGTTGATCTTGCTTGGCTTCTGAAAAATCTTCAGAGGTAGTGAGGGGTTTCTGCGACATGGCATCCGCGTTTTGATGTGTAATACCAAGTTGGTGAATAACTTTAAACTCATATTCTTGAAGTATAAACACCCAATGAGTTAACTTACCAGTAAGCTTGTTGTTGGTCGTCAACCACTTGATAGGCTGGTGGTTGGTATACAAAGTGAATTTGGTGCCATAAAGATAGGGCCTAAAATGTATGACGGCCCATACAATAACAAGACACTCCCCCTCATATGAAGAGTAGTTGTTTTTAACCTTGTTGCTTTGGGATGCATAGGCGATAACATATTCCTTGCCTTCCTCATCAAGTTGGCCAAGAATAGCACCAATATCAAGAGCACTTTAGTTAGTGTGTAGAATGAAGACCTTGTTAAAATTAGGTCTTCTTAGAATGGGGAACTTTGAAAGCTTTTCCTTGAGTGTGTTGAAAGTTTTTTGAGTCTCTTCACTACATGTCCAAGCAACGTCCTTATTTAACAATGCATAGAGAGGATGAACAATAGTATTGAAGTCTTGGACATAAATCCTATAGTAATTACATAGTCCGATGAAGCTCCTCAAAGTGTGAACATCAATAGGATTGGGCATTTCCAAAATGGCTACTACTTTGGCCCAATGAGCCATAATACCATTTGGCAAAATTTTGTGTCCAAGGTAGACTACTGAGGTGACAGCAAACTCACACTTTTTAGCATGGATTTTCATATTGACATTGTGGAACCTTTTGAATAACTCTTCAAGATGAGCCAAGTGTTATAGGAGTCCTTTGTTATGCACTAGGATGTCATCTATGTAGCACTTTAGGAAATTTGCCCCTTCGAGAACCTAATCCATGACTTGCTAAAAAAAACAGGTGCATTTTTCAATCCAAATGGCATCACAAGCCATTCCCACAACTTGTTGTTTCCATGGAATGTTGTTTTTTTGTGATCCTTCGCAGTGAGCACAATCTGGTTGAAGCCTTACCTCAGATCCACAATTGTGAAGATGTTTGAGTTTCCAATGCTATCAAATAGTTTTTCAGGGATGGGCATGGGGTACTTGTCCTGAGGTGTAACCATGTTCAAAGGCCTATAATCCCCACACATATTTTTTTTAGTCCATAATCTAGTTGAATTTTTCTTTACTGGCATTACTATAATGGCTGCGAAATTAGAAATTGATGGCTGAATGAGACCAGCTTCATGGAGCTCTTTGCATCTTTCATCTACTAGTTCCCGCTCATGTTTATTTAACCTATGCCTCCTCCAATAGATGGTTGTTTCATTTGTAAGGTCTATAGAGAACTACATGGTTTTACACCTACCTAAGCTTTTCATTGAGAATGCGAACACATTCTCATACTTAATTAGCAAGTCTGTCCCTTGGTTTTTCTCTTTCTTGGTGAGCTGGTTCCCCATAACGAAAGGGTAGTTGGAAACACATGGAATGGAGTTGGAAAGTGTGTTTGAAGAACCTAATGTATTAGGTTTTCCACTATCCAACTGTATAGATTCATAGAAGGTTGTAATTGTTTCTCCAGAAGTTGATGTACTTCTAAGTATATCAGAAACAATTTGAGTCAAATTATATGGTACCTCCTCCCCCCTAACACTAAGAGTGAAATGTAAAGTGTTGAAGATAGGTAAGTGTACTTGGTCGAGGTGCCATGTAGTCGCATTGCAAGAATTGTAAGCTGATTGAATCAGTGCTGGTGTTATGTACATTTGAAAAAATATACAAGTTACCAACAACCATGTAAGGGAGTTCAAGTCCATGCCTCTCCCCAGTAGAGCGTTACGCTCCAATCTAGTCATCTTGGTATGATTAATAGTGCTAGTTTAGAACCCCATAACCCTTTCTCTTTCTTCTGGGCTTGGTTCATCCCAAGTGGCTGAAACATGATGATACACCAGGCCTGGTCCATTTCCCTGAAAGGCGTGTGCTCATGGGAAGGAAACAAAGGTGGGCCAAGCACCTTTTGGTTTTCCTATTATGTTCAAAAGAAACCAAGGAGGTTTTTCTTGCCTTGTAACTAGTTAGTAGGAGCTCTAATCATCCAATATGTGAAAAACTTGTAGGTTGGGGTCTTTGATGGTGTATTTTAAAGCCAATTGTAGAATTGAAAGTGGTGCAAGGTTGGTCCATTAGTTGCACAACCGATGCGCATAGGAACCGCATTATGCCGCATCGAGTAGGAACGGCTTTCCAAGGTAATGCTTGACTAGCATGTAGTGCTCTTGGACTTTCTCCTTTTGGTCAAGTTGAGAAGGGGTGTTCTCAATTACATAACTAAGCATAGGAGAAATTGATTAAACCCAGGTGATCAATCGTACCATGTTCGTGAAGAGACCGAATCTTGTGTCACTCAAACCTTTTCCAAATCCAGCCGTTGAAAATCCTTGACACTCTCAACCCGAAATGATGAGGTCCACGGGGCCAAGTAATTCCATACGTTTCTTCTGAATTAGTTATATGTCAAAGGGCAAGAAAGTGAAACTAGCCTTCCATGCAGTGGTTGCAAACTGTTGTGGAAATTTAATTATGAGCTCCATCATTCTTGATGTTGCCATTTGCCTTATAATAGGATCAATGTCTACGTAAAAATACCTCTAAACCACCATCCTTGATTGTCGTAGGGCTTTGAGACCTATATTAATACCACCAAAAAGCTTTAGTAATGTAATCCCCTCCTTAAGTAATGTCCAGGTGATTAATTGACGAAGTATTGGTTTAATCAATTCACCATGGCTCTCCATGTTCTCAAAACTAAACAAAGTTTTGACCAAGGGCTCGTGGGCTACTTTGAATTTCTGTAAAACCACTGGTTTGTGTTGAATGTTAGTAGGAACCACCCTCAAGCTTTCAGTAGCTTGGGCGTAAGCTGTCTCCTCTTCATCTCCCTTTATCCACTCGTGGTTAACTTGTTAGATGTAATAAATAGTGTGTGCTTCCTTGAGCATATAACAGTGAGCCATAGGACTATGGTTCCCATGTAAATCAAGGGGTATGTATCCCAGGTGGTGACCATAATCTCCTAATCCACTCGATAGTATGTGTGTTGGAACTAGTTGTCAATTATGAAACCTCGTGGAAACGTGGCCTCTTGCCCAATGAGCACATCATAACTGGTGGCACTGGTGACTAAACATTTGACCCGTAGGCAAAGCTCCTGATCTATACCTTCATTGAAGTTAAATGTAATAAAATCCAAGCTCTCCCCAAGTACCTCTTCTACACTCCCACTAGCGGTGCGAATTTGCCACATAGATTTTCATAGTTTGGTGTCGAACATGCCCATCTTCTTGGTGAATTAAACTCTAAGAATCATTGGTTGGGCACCTGTATCAAAAAGTACCACTTTGGGTGTATGTCCTCCCACCTGGATTGTTGACTTAATATTGTCGACAATGGCAACTCTAGTGGTGATGGAAGTTCTTTCACTAGGCACCACCTTAAAAAATGAGTGAAATATTTTGTGGAGAGAATGGCTATCCACAACGCCTTTACTGAATAACAAATCCACAAGTGAGATGTTTTTAGCTCCCTTCTAATATGTGAATGTAGAATCAGAGGTAGGAGAACCCACTAGTTTAACCATGCTAGAATTAGTGACCAGATTATGAACGCCATCTACAACACGTGAGCTAATCGAATGTCTCTTTAAGGTGTTAGATGGGACCCTTGTAACATGTGGATCAGGGATTGGTAGAGGACTTGATGTAGTGTTCAGGGTATCTTTTAGGACTACAATTATGTCCCTAGTGCTTAGCTTCAAATTTTGAAAACTAAACAACGGTATACTCACAAGCTTTTGTGCCACTTCACACATTTGAAGTTAGCACTCCATAAATTGATCAGTGGAAAATTGTGTGTTTTTTTTATGTACATGTATTCCTGGGACATGAAAATTTGATGCCCTAGCAATTTGTGGTGTAGTAGTCTCCTCCCCCCTTGCCAACAAGGTGTATTCTTTTTCTATGTTAAGAAGATGAAAAGATTGTGGTATGATTGTTTGAGCTCCTCTAGCCTTGGTAATAGGACTTGAACCATATGCGAGTCCATTAGTCTAAATTACTTACCTAGTGGTAAAAACTCTGGGTGCCACATTAGCCTTTTGTGCCACGAAGTAGGAAGGGAAAAAAGAAGTGGCAAATTCTGGTGTGAGATTAAAATTATGTGCATTGGAAAGAACATATTCCCCAACCATGGCATCGTGTGAGAGGTCATAGAATGACTTAGGAGGTCCTTCCTTTGATCCTGAACCTTATACAAGTTGGGCATGACTAGTTGGTTCGGAATACTTGCTTTTTAAATTAGCAAGTTGGGCCCTCAATGGTTCGAGTTCATTTTGTAAAGTTTGGACTTGAGCGGCATGGGCTTGAAGCACCTCCTTCTTGTTAGCATTCTACTCCTTCTTCTTAACATTCTTTCTGGAATTACCCTTGGTGGGGAAAGTTTGAATGGAAGGTTAAGGTGCTTTGGCTTTTGGTTGAGGGGCAGCAGAAGATTTTGGCAAATTTTGTCATGATAATCGAAATTCCTTTTGTTTTAGGAACTTGGCAAAACAAACAACTTCCTAATGTCCCTCTTTCCCACAATAATCACAAAAGAGATCCTCGGAAGGAATGTTGCACTCACTAATTTTGTGGGCAGGATTGCCATAGTAGTTACAAGAAGGTAGGATGGGTGTAGTCAAATGCACCACTTTAACCTTTGAAGAAGAATGTGATGATTTGGTTGGCATAGCTAATGGAGGTTAAGGCTTAGAACGTGATGGAGGCTTCATAGTACTGGCCTCATAGTGTGCATGAGCTAGTTCCAGCTTTTTAGAAATGTTGTACACATTCAACAAAGTGTACGAATCTCTAAATTCTATAAAAACCCGTTGCAAAACCTGTGCATGGAGTGTTAGAATACCTTCTAACAAATGAAGATACCGATGGGTAGCTTCCAAGTTTGTGATGCTCTGAGTTTCCTCTTTAAGCTTGAGAAGCCTCTTGTAGAGCATCATGAAGGTTTCATCCTTTTGTTGAAAGAAAATGGCGAACTATAGAATTTTTTTAGAACTTTTAATTGGAAATTCCAGTTCAAGAACTCGAAAGAATTCCCCCACTGGATCAGCAAAAGATGGTGCATCGATGGCCGAAGGAATGTTTGCGATAGTAGCAATGAGTTGTTGAGGAGAAAGGTTTATTGAAGTAGGTACTAGATCTAAATTATTGGGCGTATATGGGTGTAGAAGTAACGACTTGTAGGGGAATATACAATGATTGTCGCAACCCTAGCCTTGGCTCGCGACCAAGGCAAGGGGGTTGCAAGGGTGCGGGCCAAAAGGAAGCCCGAGAGTCACATCAAGACTCCCGGGAGTGC